>Ga0208617_1000189_pt1 | contig 18832 bp, 11 predicted proteins | sample CryBogCBE06Nov07_FD_184581 | JGI IMG/M metagenome (GOLD analysis project Ga0208617, IMG submission 184581) | Freshwater microbial communities from Crystal Bog, Wisconsin, USA - CBE06Nov07 (SPAdes) (version 2) | ecosystem: Environmental > Aquatic > Freshwater > Lake | place: Crystal Bog...
GAGCATCGTGAGGTCGGCGACGGTGTAGCTCGCGGCATCCGACCAGCCCTTGAGCGTCGAGGGCCGACTCGTGGGCGACATTTCTTGAGCCCGAGCATCCTGAGCCTCTGGCGGGCGGGTGGATTTGGCCAAGAGCACCACGCTCCCAAGGAGCGCCAATAGGAGAATCATGATGACGCCACCGACGAACTCACCGAGGGCGAACTGCCACCCCATGAGCACCACCAAGACAATCCCGAGTTCGATCACGAGGTTCGTCGAGGCCACCATGAAGATCAACGCCGTGACGAAGTTGGCCCCCCGCTTCCAGAGGGCATGGGCCATGGAACTCGCTGCGTAGGAACACGATGAGGAGATCGCGCCGATCACCGTGGCCAAGCTGACCGATTTCGGCGTCAACGTGCCGAAGGATCGCTCCATGGCCCCACGCGACACGAAAGCCTGGACGACCCCAGAGAGTCCGAACCCGAGCACGAGGGGCCAAAACGTCTCGTAGAACATCCAGAACGACTCGCGCAAGATTCGACCCGCTACGCCCTGCCAGAGCGAGAGTCCCACCACGGCAATCGAGTGCATGCCCCAAGTGTGCCAGCCCTCAGCCCGCGAGAACCCCTTCTCCTATGTGACCGGTAAACTGAGCGCATCAGCCAGCGGCTCGCCGCAGGAACTCTGGGAGACCATCATGCGTAAGTTGCACCTCATCGCCGCGAGCTCAGCCCTCGTCGCTTCCCTCACCGCCGTCTCTGGCGTGGCCACCGCCGCCGTTGCCCACACGGCGAGTGCTGCCGCGACCTGCACGAAGGCGAATGCTGCGTCGCTGCACAGCGCTGGACACCTGACGGTGGCCACCGACAGCCCGGCCTACACACCGTGGTTCGTCAACAACAAGCCCAGCAACGGTAAGGGGTACGAGTCCGCAGTGGCCTACGCCATCGCCAGCCAGATGGGCTTCTCCGCCTCCAAGGTCAAGTGGGCCTACGAACCCTTCTCCAACTCCTACCAGCCGGGTTCGAAGGCCTTTGACTTCGACCTGAATGAGATCTCGGTCACCCCAGACCGTGCCGATGCGGTGTCGTTCTCGAACAGCTACTACGACGTGACGCAATCGATCATCGCGCTGAAGAAGAACGCGATCGTGACCAAGCACAGCCCCGCACAATTGAAGACGTACCAGTACGGCGACATGGTGGGCACCACTGGTCTTGACTACATCAACAACCAGATCCAGCCCACCAAGCAGGTCAAGGTTTACCAGAGCTTGACCGATGCCTTCAACGCCCTCGTGGCCAAGCAAGTGGACGCCATCGTGGTCGACACCCCCGATGGCCAGTACGCCGTGTCCAAGGGCAGCGGCGAGTTGCCGGACAACTCGAGCGTCCAGGTCGGCCAGTTCCCCTCCGTTGGTGAGCACTTCGGTGCGCTGTTCACCAAGGGCAACCCGCTCGTCGGCTGCGTGAACGATGCCATTGCAACCCTTCGGTCCAACGGCACCTTGGACAAGATCTCCAAGCAGTACCTCGGGATCTACAACAAGGTCCCCCAGATTCAGCCCTAAGCACCCCCGACCGCCGATTTCGTCGTGGAGCACAGCGCACCATCAGGGTCGACCGCGCTCGTCCTGACCAAGCGACGATCGTGGATCTGGAGAGCGACGACGAGGTCACCGAGGCTCGCTTCGGTGACCTCGGTCACGCTGCTGGTCCTCGGCGCGGTGGCGATCTTCATCCTCTCTCCCGGAGCGAAGACCTTCGGGCACTACTTTCTCAACCCAACGATCTTCGCCGATACCTTCTTCGGCAACTCCGCCAAGAACCTCGACCCCATGTGGCGGGCGTTCATCAAGAACATCGAGATGTGCCTCGCCGCCGAGCCACTCGTGCTCATCTGGGCCCTCCCGGTTGCCTTGCTCAGGAACTCCCCGAGCCCTCTCCTCGCAGGACCACGCCTCGTGGCCACCGCCTACGTGGACCTCGCTCGTGGGGTTCCCCTCGTGCTCGTGGTCTACGCCGTCTACTTCGGACTCCCGAGCCTCAACCTGCCCTTCATCTCTGACCGGACGTGGTTCCAGTACGGGCTGTTCTGCCTGGTCTTCTGCTACGGGGCCTACGTCTCAGAGGTCTACCGCGCCGGCGTGCAGTCGGTGCCGTACTCCCAGACCCTCGCCGGCCAAGCCATTGGCCTCACGCCGTTCCAGCTCAATCGCTACGTCACCATTCCCCAAGCACTCCGCATCGTCGTCGCGCCGCTCATCAACGACTTCGTGTCGCTCCAGAAGGACACCGCCATCATCGGTATCGGCGCCGGCATCATCGAGGTCTTAAAGGCTGCCCAGATCAGTCAAGGCGTCTTCTTCAACGACACCTGCTACGTCGCGGCCGGTGTGCTGTTCCTCATCATCTGCGTGCCGCTCACCCGCTTGGCCGACGCACTCCAAGCCCGCGATCAGCGGGCTCGCTTGGCCGGAGCCCGATGATGGCCGACACCATTGTGACCCTCGACGAGGTCGTGAAGCGCTTCGGTGATCGAGAGGTGCTGTCTGGAGTCACCCTCTCGGTGACCCGAGGACAGGTGGTCTGCCTGATTGGGGCGTCGGGTTCGGGAAAGTCCACGTTGCTCCGGTGCTGCAACAAGCTCGAGGACATCGACGGTGGCACCATCTCGGTGTTCGGCACCGACCTCAGTGGGGATGACGTCCGGGGCGAACTCGTCCGGCGCCATATCGGCATCGTGTTCCAGTCCTTCAACCTGTTCCCCCACCGCACGGTGCTCGACAACATCACCATGGGTCCTCGTCGGGCACTCAAGATGGCGAAGGCCACGGCTGAGGCAACCGCACTCGATCTGCTCACCCAGTTCGGCCTCGCCGAGAAGGCGAAGGACTACCCCGACCGACTCTCGGGCGGACAGCAGCAGCGAGTGGCGATCATCCGTGCCCTCGCCATGGACCCGGAGCTGCTCCTCCTCGACGAGATCACCTCTGCACTTGACCCCGAACTCGTCGGCGAAGTCCTCGACGCGGTGCGGGACCTCGCAAGGTCCGGGATGACCATGATCCTCGCCACCCACGAAATTGCGTTCGCTCGCGACGTCGCCGACCTCGTGGTGTTCTTAGAAGGCGGCCGCATCGTCGAAAGCGGACCACCAGAGCAGGTCCTCATGGAACCTCGAGAAGCGGCCACCCGCCGCTTCCTCAGTCGCTACTTGGGCGACGCTCCTACCTGAGGGGCCGGACTTCGTCCATCTCGGCGAACATGGCGAGGACGTCGCGGTCTCGGTCGTAGGTGACGAGTCCCTTGGCCGTCTCCACGTCGACCCACCGAAGTTCGGACACCTCATCGTTGGGGAGGAACTCGCCACCGATGGCCTGCATGAGCCAGTAGACGACGACTTTCGGGCGATCCTTGCGGTCGATGTAGGTGACGAATCCGACGTAGGCACCACGGGAGCACACGAGTCCCGTTTCTTCATGCACCTCTCGAACGGCTGCGTCCTCGAACGACTCCCCTGATTCCAACTTCCCCTTGGGGAAGGACCAGTCCACGCGATAGGGCCGGTAGCAGACGACGACTTCGATGACCCCGTCGTCGTTGCGGCGCCAGATGAGGCCACCGGCAGACCACACCGAGATGCCTTCGGCCAAGGCAGGGTCGAAGGTGACGTCACGCGTCGACGTCATGTGCCACAACTCACCAGACGGACCGTTGTGGGTGACGCGCTCCTTCGAGGAGTGAAACGGCAAGATCAGTTGCCTTCCTTCGCAATGACGACGGTGGGCTCTTCGGTCAGAATGAAGTGGAGTTTGGTGGTGTCGAGGAAGGACTCGATGTCGGTCCAGATGGCACCGAAATCAGACGCCATCAGCGAGGCCTCGTAGTCAGCCATCGAGGCGAACCACTGCATGGTGACGCCATCGAATCCGCCGTCGTCAACCTCGGGAGCGCCGGTTCGGGGGTGCTGCTCGTAGCGGAGCACGTACCTCCCAGATTCCGAAGCACGAATCAGCGGACCGTGCACGTTGAACCAGTGGTCGTAGAAAGCTTCTGTGGTCATTCCGGGCTTGCGGCGCAGCATGCAGGTCAGTCGAACCATCGGGTCTCTCTCCTCACTCCGTTCTCGCACAACCTAGTGCGGCTGCACCGCGCCGATCGCCGTACCATGGCACCGTGACGAGCCCTCTCCTCGCCGGCAGTCATCCCCTCACCGCCGTCTCTGGCCTCGTGGTCTTCGCTGCCGGTGTGGGCGCCGGGCTCTTCAACGGGGTGGCTGGTGGCGGCACCATGCTCTCGTTCCCCACCTTGCTGGCCCTCGGCGTTCCCCCCATCACCGCCAATGTCAGTTCCACCGTCGGCATTCTCCCGGGGTACCTCGCCGCAATCGTCGGCTACCGACGCCACGTCGTGGCGAATCGGTCGGTCATCACCCGTCTCGCGCTCCCGGCGTTCCTCGGTGGAGTGGGCGGAGCTGTCGCACTCCTCATCACCCCGACCGCGGTCTTCAACAGCCTCGTCGTCGTCCTCATTGCGCTCGCCACGCTGCTCTTCGCCGCGCAGCCCGTCCTCGCTCGACGCATGCAGCGGAACCACGCAGCAGCTCGACGCGAGGTCGCTGCCTGGATCGGCGTCCTCGGCGCTTCCCTCTACGGCGGCTACTTCGGCGCAGGGGTGGGCATCGTGCTCCTCGCACTCTTCGGGTTGACCTTGGACTTGGACCTCGCCCAATCCTCCGGGGTGCGCTCCGTCCTCGCACTGCTCGTCAATTTCCTCGCTGCGGTGATCTTCGTGCTCCACGGAGCTGTGAATTGGGCAATCGTTGCCTGCCTCGTTCCAGGAAGTTTCCTCGGGGGCATCCTCGGGGCGCGCCTCGCACTCTCGCTCCCGGTTCGGTGGCTCCGCGCCGTCGTCGTCCTCATCGGCGTGGCCACCACCGTGGTCCTCGCTCTTCGCTGACGCGAGGGGGTCCCTCGTGAGGTGCGGGATAGGCTGACCTCGTGGCAACGGTCTTCTCCTTCCCCAATCCGGTCGACGAGCACGCAGCGCGCACCGTTGCCGGAGGCGTGGTCATCATTGCCCTGTTCACCCTGGTCTTCAACGCACCGCTCGGGGCACTCCTGCTCACCTACGGTTTCCTCGCTCGGGTGCTCACCGGACCTACCCTGTCACCACTCGGGCAATTCGCCACTCGAGTCATCGCACCGAGGTTCGACCGTCCAGCGCTGGCCGCCGGTCCGCCGAAGCGCTTCGCACAGGCGATTGGCCTGACCTTCTCCGTGGCCACCGTCCTCACGTGGTGGCTGGCCTCATGGAGCGTGGCACGGTGGATCCTCGTGCCGTTGATCATCGCGGCAACCTTGGAGTCGGTCGTCGGCTACTGCTTGGGCTGCGCCATCTTCTCCAAGCTCATGGCCCTCGGCGTCATCCCTGAGTCGGTGTGCGAAGAGTGCGCGGACATCTCTCGGCGCTACCGCTAGACCGCGTTAGCGCCCACCGTCTTGGTGGGCAATCTGGGCGGGGCTTCCCTTGTGGATGACGACGGTTGCATGGGGCGCGCTGGCGCCGGGAAGCGTGGGTGTGATGTAGCCGACGATGGCGTCACTACCAGCATCGTGCGATGCCGCCGGGTTGAAGTACCCCGAGTCCCACACCGCCACGTTGTAGCCCTGCGGGGTGGCGGGACCGGAGTTGCCGCTGACCACGTCGATCAGGTTGCCCTTCACGCCGACCACAATGCCGACGTGGTCCCCAACGTGGCTGCTGGCGTACCCCCACACCACCGCGTCGCCGGGATGGGGGGAATTGGTGGCGCCAGCTTTGAAGGTCCCAAGTCGTGACCCGTGGTCGACGAAGGTGTAGCTATACCCCGTGATCCCTGAGGTATCAGCGCCCGCCTTCATCCAGACCCAGTTCGCGAAATCCGAGCACCACTCCTCAGCGGCAGTTCCCTTCGCGCACCCGGTCGTCCAGCCGCGCTTGAAGGCGGCGGTGTAGGGGTTGCAGTTCGAGTTGAGCGGTGTCTCAACCACCGAGGCTCCCAGCTGATCTTGGCTCTTGGCCAATGCCACGATGCGCTGGATGAGCGGGATGGGTCCACCATCGAGCGCAACAGCGACCAGACCCGATGCCGTCGTGACGAGCGAGGGAGCACTTGCGATGAGCTCGCCGGAGTAGGGCTGGTTGGTGGCGTCGACCACCGTGGGCGTGGCGGTGGGACTAGGAGCGGTGAGGAGTGCCAAGACCCCAGAGGTTGCCCGCAGGCCAACCGTGACTCCCGTTGACCCCGCCACGAGGGCAACGGGGAAGCCAGCCGACGCACTCTGCTTCCGAGCGGCGAGTTGCGGTGTCCAATCGAGAGAAGTCCACGGGCCTGATGCCGTTGCCGCCGACACGATGACGAGGCCTGACGACGTCGTGGGAGCGGCCACGACGACGCCCGCAGCCGTCACCGCGAGGGAGGGGTCGGCACCGAGCAGTGTCCCAGCAGGCAGCGGAATCGTGAACGACCGCCACAGGGTGAACCCTTGGTTGTCGTTGATCACCGCGACGAGTCGGCCAGCGGTGGTTCGGGCCACGATGGCCTCAACGCCGTCATCGGTGGCCACCGCACCGACCGATGGCGAGCCCACGATGGTGGGCACCGAGGCAATGGCGCTCAGGTTGTAGGCGTTCCAGTGGTGGCCACCGAATCCATCGGCGAGCACCTGGAGGAGTTGTCCAGTCGTCGTCGTGAGAAGGAGTTCCACGGCACCGCTCGAATTCACCGTGGCGACAGGACCCGCGGCGACGACATGGGTCCCGAGCACCGTGGAGAGATCCGTGACCTGCCAAGATCCAGCGACACCACCAGACGACGTCACGACCATCACGTCGCCGGTGGTCGTGCGCAACGCCAAGAGCAACTGACCAGGCGCAGGAGCGATGAGCGATGAGGCCGCTGCGATCGCGGGGAGCGGCGTCGAGGTGGTGATCGGCACCATCGGAGCGAGGGATGACGTGGCGCTGCTCGACGCCACCACCGCCCCCGTCGGCGTGATCGCCACCGCGTCGAGCTGGCCCCCGAGGTTCGTGAGCGTCGGTGCGACGGTGAGCAGTGGCACCACCTGTGCAGCGGTCAGGTCGGCCTCCACTGCCGTTCCCGAGGGAGTAATCGTGAACGCCACGCTGTCGACGCTCGTCGCGCGTGGGGTCGCCGCTCCACCGGCTCGAGCGGGCACAACGGCTGCCACCGCGAACAGCGCGGCGAGCACCACGAGGTTCGTGCGCCGGTGTCGTTTGCTGATGAGCACGTTCCTCTTCTCCTGAGGTCCACCACACCCTGGTGGTCGGTGCTCCGCCCACAACGCACGCTAGCAGGGGCAATGTGCTGAAACCTTGCTGAGGATGGATCGTTGCCCGAGCTCGCAGCGACCATCGGTCTCGGCATAGGGTCACTGTCGGAGGTGGTCCATGCCCAATCGACGGTGGCGCTCAAGAGCACTCGTGGCGGTGAGCTCAACGCTGCTCGGACTGCCGGTCGCAGCCGATTCGGCAACTGCAGCCCAACTGCAACCCACCATGGCGATTGTGGCGAGAAGCGCCCATCCTCCGCTGGGCGCAACGCCCCTCACGCCGATGGCCGCCACTGCACCAATGACGCTCTCTATTGGGCTCGCCCCGAGGGACCCTGCTCAGTTCGCCGCCTTCACCGCTGCGGTGAACGAACCGGGCTCATCGATCTACCACCAGTTCTTGGCACCGGGCGAGTACGCCACTCGGTTCGGCGCAACTCCCACCTCTGCGGCACCGCTCATCGCCACGCTGCGAGCAGGTGGATTCACCGTCCAGCCGTTCAACCGCCGTCTCCAACTCCTCACCGTGTCGGCCCCCCGATCCACGGTCGAACGATTCTTCTCCGTGGCGATCAACCGCTACCGAGACCGATCTGGGCACGTCGGCACCGTTGCCCTCGGTGCACCGCGCGTGCCCGCCTCGCTGCGCCCGTTGATGACGGGCGTCAGTGGTCTGAACACCTTGGCCCGATGGACCGACGTCGGCCTCAACCACGGCAGTCGGTCGCGCAGCATTCGATCACCGCACGTGGTGCCGGCCATTGGATCGGTCCCGACCTGTGCTGCTGCGTCGAGTGCGCAGTCGAGCGTGGGCGGGTGGACGACCGCCCAACTCGCACAGGCCTATGGGTTCAGCACCGCCTACAGCCGCGGTGCCTTCGGTGCAGGGGTCACCGTTGGGCTCTACGAGCTCTCCGCCTACCAACAAGGCGACCTCGCCGCCTACGAGAAGTGCTACGGCATCACCCCATCGGTCAAGATCGTGAACGTCGATGGTGGCGCTGGTCCCTACGACGCCTCGACGGCGTTCGAGCCAACCTTGGACGTCGAAGAGATGCTGAGCCTCGCCCCTCAGGCCAACTTCCTCATCTACAACGGACCGAATAACGGGAATGGCCCCAACGACCTCCTGGCCAAGATCGCCAGCGACGACAAGGCCATGGTCATCTCGACGTCCTGGGGGATCTGCGAGTCCATCAACGGCCAAGACCCCGCCGCACTGGCCAGCGAGACCCAAGATCTCCAGCAAATGGCAGCCCAGGGTCAGTCCATCGCTGCCGCGTCCGGCGACAATGGAGCAGCGGACTGCTACGACGGTTCGACGGTCGGACCGACGCCACAGGTCGACGACCCAGCATCCCAGCCCTACGTCACCGGAGTTGGCGCCACGTCGCTGCTGTCGGTTGCGCCCCTCAAGCAGACGGTCTGGTCGTCGAGTTCGCTCAGCGGCGGGGCGAGTGGTGGGGGCTACTCGACGGTGTGGCCACGTCCAGCGTGGCAGACCCTCCCGGACACGAATTCCCTGAACGGTGCGGGAAATCGCATGGTTCCCGACGTGGCGATGAGCGGGGACCCCGGTGGGGGCGTCCTCGTCTACCTCGCCGATAGCGGTGGGTGGCAAACCGCCGGAGGCACCTCAGCTGCAGCCCCACTCTTCGCCAGCATGCTCGCCTTGGCCGAGTCCAACTGCGGCATCACGAGGACTGGTCTCGGCCTCGTGAACCCCACCCTCTACCAGCTCGCGCAGAACCAGCCCGGTGACTTCAGCGACGTCACCTACGGCGCCAACTCGGTCTCGAGCGACAACAGCATCCCGTCGTATCGAGCAACCCCTGGCTACGACCTCGCCAGCGGACTCGGTTCGCCGAACGCCGGATTCTTCTCTGGGATCTGCGCCAGCGCTCCTGTGGCGTCGCTGATGTCACTGAAAGCGGGCAACCCCACGTCAGTGACCGTGACGGCGACGACCACTGCCCCCCTCAACAACGGCGACACCTTGAGCCTGGCGCTGCCACCGGGTGACACCGTTCCCTCGTCCTACGGTTCGGTGACCGCCACCGATGACGGTGCACCTGTGGCGATGTCGGTAACCGGCGTGAGCGCATCGACCGGTTCTGCCACCGCCAACGTGGTCACCTTCACCTGCTACGCCACCATCGCCACCGGGTCGACGCTCACCTTCACCATTGCCAACGTCCTCAACCGTCTGGCGCTCGCTCCGGCACAGATCATGGTGTCGTCCAGCGCGGCGTCGTGGCCATCGGCTGTCGCTGCACTCCCAGCATTGACCTCCTCGAGGCCCCTCTGGAAGGTCAGCGACCTCGCATCACGAGCGGCAGCGGCTGGGAACGCCACCGGGCCCGGTGCCCTCCTCGCTGCACCGAGCGGGACGACCGCGATCTTGGTCACCACGACCAAGGCCAACCAACTCGCCGTGTTGTCTGGGGCACCGTCGGCGTTCACCCTCAGTGCACCACCCCTCCCGGCACTTCCCGTGGGTTCGGGGAAGTTGACGGTGGCGCTGAACGTCGCCGTGATCGGGACGAGCACAACCGTGGCCGATGTGACGACGACCGGCCACGTCATCCTCGCCACGTTGACCAAGGGGAAATGGACCGTCAAAGACCTCACCGCGCTCGACAAGACCCCACCGAGCGTCGGCACACCCTGCATTGCGCCGCTCACCGCAGGACCGCTCACGACCACTGCGGTCCTCACCAGAACGACGAGCTCGAAGCTCCAGTTAGTGGTCGCTACCGGCACCAAGGACGTCGTCGACAACTTGACGGCCATCACCGGCGTCGCCCCCGCCGGGCCACCGGTGTGCGCAGCGGCACCGCTCAGCATGGTGGTAGCCGTGCGCGGAACCGACGGCGATCTGAAGGAACTCAACCTCCGCCTCGGGGCAACCCCCAGCGTGCTGGCCTTCAGTGTCGACGACATCACCTCCCTCAACCACCTCCCCCACCTCGCTGCAGACCCCACCGGCATCACGGTGGCCAACCAGTTGATCTCCATCGTGTCGGTGGTTTCGGGATCTGGACCAGGGTCGAAGAACCAATTGGTGCTCTCCATTGCTGCGATCGGCACCTACAAGCAGTGGCCTTCGGTGAACTTGACCGCTTCGTCGAGCCTCCCGCAGGACTTGAGTAACCCTGTAATCCTCAACACCACGACCCGCACAGAGATCGTGGCCAGGACGTCCACGGGGGGACTCGAACTGATCGTGAACAACGGCCAGAACGGGCTCTGGAACGGCTACGACCTCTCCGCGGCCTTCGGTCTCGGCGCCGGGATCTCCACCTTCAGCGCTAGCGCAGTGGGTGCGACGGCCGCAGTCACGTGGGCCGCAGCCAACGGACACCTGCAACTCGCCAGCAGTTCGTCGACCTTCTGACGCCCGCCGTGACGACCCCATGGTCGGTATCGTGGTCGAGGTGACGACCCGTGCGCACCGGCGCCCTCCAGTACACGCGGCGCGCCGGGTCGTACTGAGCGCACTGCTCGCTGTTGCGGCGCTGGTGGTGTCGAGCGGCGTGCGAACCGCACTGGCGGCAACCCCACCGGTTGCGCCGCGCACGGCGACGCCCGATCTGTGGGGGTTCACCTCCACAATTGGGGCGACGAGTGCATGGGGTGCAGCAGACGTGACGAGCGCCAACACCCTCCCCACCTTCGCCACCCCACCCGACATCGTCGATAACAGTGGGCAACTGCTCGTCGCAGGGATGACGACGGCAGGTCACGTGCTCCTCATCGCTGGAGGGTCGCCAGCGCAAGCCGGATGGCAGGTCACCGACCTCACCGAACTCCTCGGCCTGACCTCGTCGACCGCCCCCGTGCTGACCCTCGACCAAGCAGGCGAGCCAGTCCTGCTCACGAGGACGAGCGCAGGCCACCTCACTGTCACGACCAACGCCGTGGTGGGCCGTGTGCCGTGGCAGATGGTCGACGTCACCGCATCGAGTGGGGCACCGGCCACGATTGGCATCCCCTCCGTGATCGAGGATGCCTCAGGCACCGAGATCTTCACGCGCACCGCACAGGGTCACCTCATTGAGTTCACTGATGTGGCCACGGCATCGGGGGGCTACAAGGCCATCGACCTCACCGCGCTCGCTGGTGCGGTCACCATCACCTCGGACCCGGTCGCCACCTGGGATCCGGCCTCGAGTCAGCACCACGTCGCAGCCACCGGCGCCAACGGCACGGTTGTCGAGTACGCCGATGACAACGCCACCGAACGGTTCTGGTCGGCTCGGATCTTCACCACCCCGACGCCGCTGATTGCGCCGCCCTCGGTGGTTGACGTCGCGGGCACGACGTGGATCTTCGCAGCAACCGCCAACCACGACCTCCTCGCCATTGCCGGCAAGGTGAACCTTCCCGCTGCGCAGTGGACGATGAGCGACCTCACCATCACCGCAACAGGTGGGCTCGGCGTCACCGGCACCCCACTCGTGGCTGTGGCCAACGGTCACGTCGACGTGATTGCCGAGAGCGCCTTCGCCAACTTCGTCGCCTTCGACGCTCAACTCACCGCACCGTTGCCAACCTGGCGGGCGCAAGAGGTTCGGGCGACGGCATCGTTCTCCCCAGCGTCGCGGACCTTCAGCGTGGGCAGCGTCGGCACGACCGTGGTGCTGCTGAGCGCCGGGGTGATGCACGTGGCCTCGGTTGGCACCGGCGTCTACGCCATCCCGCTGGCCAAGACGGCCAAGGCCATTGCTGATGGATGGCCCGTCATTGGCATCACCGGGGCGCTCGGTGCACCGACTGCGCCGTACACCGGGGTGGCCAACTCCGGCCAAGACCTCCTCACGGGCAAGGCCATCGCCACAGCGACGAAGTCCGCCACGTGGCTCAGTTTCTGGACGGTATCGGGTCCGCCGCTGACGGTGAACCTCGCCGCGACGTCTTGTGCACTCAGTTGCACGAGCGTGGGTCAAGCAACGACCATCACCGGGACCACGAGCGGTGTGGTCATCCGAGGCCTTCTCGGCAAGGTGGCAACCGCTGCGTGGATCACGCCGCCAGCGGGTGCTGCGTCGGACCCGTCCATGGTGGTGACCGCGCTCAGCTGCCCGACGAGCACGCTGTGCACCGCAGTGGGGTCTGCGCTCGACGGCGCTGGACGACGGCTGCCGATCTGGATTGCCATCGACGCCACGAGCGCCTCCGCTCGATTCGGCACCGTCCCTAGTGCTGCGGGAGCGAGTCCGAGCGCACAGTTGAACGCCATCTCGTGCGCCATCACCGACCAGTGCATTGCCGTTGGTTCCTACACCGATGCCGTTGGTCGCACCAAAGCCATGGTGGCGTCGGCCACCGCCGCGGTCCCATCGACCTCGGCAACGGTTCCCGCCCCGGCCGGCTCGTCGACCAACCCGCGCACCACCCTCCTCGGCCTGGCCTGTTCGTCGACGACTGCGTGCGTGAGCGTTGGATCTGGCGTCGACCAATCGAGTCGGACCCGGAGCATCGTTGCGTACTTCTCCGGAGCTTCGGTCACGAGCGTCGTCTACGGCACGAACCCCCCAGGCAGTGCCGCCAACCCCATGGCCATGCTCAACGCCGTGGCCTGCAGCTCACTGTCGTGCACCGCAGTTGGCCACTTCAACCGTGCGAGCAACGTCACCGCAGCGATGAGCACCACCCTCGGTGCCACCGGTGTTGGTGCGTCCACCGCCATTCCCGCTCCGAGCGATTCAGCCACCAACGCCCTAGCCTCCCTCAACGCGGTGTCCTGCCCGACGACCACCTGCCAGGCCGTTGGCGGCTACACCGACCACCTCGGCCACCAGGTCGCGATGTCCGTCCAGATCTTGAACGGCAACCCCGCGACGGCGACCACCGTGGCAGCGCCGTCTGGTACCGCCGTCAACGCGGGGTTCACCTTGGCTGGGTTGTCGTGCACCGCACTGCTCACCTGCCGTGCCGTCGGCGAAGCGGTGGACGCCGGCGGTGATGCCCAAGGAGCGGTTGCAACCTGGATTGGATCGACGATCCCGGTGGCGAGCTTCGCTGCACTCCCCGGTGATGCAGCCGCAGCCAATCCCGCTGGCGCCTTCTACCAAGCCGGTCTCGACGCCGGGCAGTACGTGGGTACCGTGCTCGCCACCTACCCGAAGCACGGCCTCAACCTCCAACCCAACTTCGTGATTCTCGACCCTGAGGGCTACCCCGACAACCACTCCGGCCTCGACGGACCGCCCGGTGTGGTGTCGACGGCCAAATGGGCAGCGATCCTGCAGGGCTGGGCTGATGGACTCCACCTCTTGAACCCGGGCACCCACCCCGGCGTCTACGCCGATCAGTACGAGTACCAGACCTACGGCATCAGCCGCCTCGCCCTCCCGGCGTTCTTGGCGGTGGCCTGGACGGTCAGCACCAAGGTCGTCGGCGGCCAGGTCGTGCTCTCGAGCGCCCCGACGCCTCCGACGCAGACCGCCAGTGGTCCGAACATCGACGGCTACATCTCCTTCAACGACTTCTGCCCGAGCGAGTGGCCGGACCACGCCGCCTACCTGCGCCAGATCTCGATGTTCAACAAGGCGCCGTGGAACGGGATCTACAACACCGTGCAGTTCATCGGACCGAACGACTACTGCGCGCCGAACTAGGCCCGAGCAGCGTCGTTCACCTCACCGTTGGAAACGGTCACGGTGCGGTTGACGATTCCAGGGATCCGAAGTCCCGGCAAGAGGTGTCCGGTGATGTTGAGGGGGTCCGATGCTGCCACGGTCACCGCTTCTCCACCGGTGCCGTCCACGGTGGCGAGCGACGCTGCGAAGTCGGCGAGCGCGTACTGCTCACCCGAGAGTCCGGCCACGAAACGTCCCCCGGCGACGACTCCTCGGGCTTCCATGCGACGAAGTGCCCGCATGATCTCTCGCCACGGCAGGGTGAACGACTCTCGGGCGCGGTGCTCGAAGGCGACGACGCCCCAGCGCAGGAGCAGCTGTGCCGCGACTTCTTCGGCGAGCTGCTCGGTGGCGACGGTGCCACGATCGACCTCGGCACGGTTGGGAATAATCGACCAACGGCCTTCGCCAATGGGGCCGAGCGGACCGGATCGGTGGAGGCCGAGGCGACTCCGGGCGCCGTGACGAGCGCTCCCGGGAGCTCGGCGTGACCCACCGAGCAAGTTCCGCACCGCGCCGTAGGCATCGGCATGGACGAGGCCACGGGCCACGAGTTCCCACAGACCCTCATCGACCTCGGCAGGGAGCCGGCCGGTCAGTCCAGCCAGATCAGCTCGGAAGGTCGGCCCTGACGCCATGAGGGCCTCGAAGCAGTCCGCCGCTGCACCAGCCACCGGCGGGGTGGGATGGTTCGCGCCGCGCACCGCCTCGAGGAGCCAGGGGAGGTCCTCTCGGCGACAGAGCGTGAGCGGGGTGGCCGCCGAGGGGTGCTGCACCGCACGGCGGCGCTCATCGGGGGGCGTCGCTCGTGGGGTGAGTCGTGCCCAGGTGATGACCCCGGCGAGACAGAGAGCATCTAAGTCCTCGGGTCGGTAGTCGGCGATCCGAGCGCTCAAGATCTGCCGCTCCCAATCGCCGGCGGGGAGCTCCAAGCCTTGGAGCTGCTCGACCACGGCCACGATGCCAGCTTGGCCGTGCAACCGACGTCGACCACCGACGTGGTGGAGTTGGCGGAGGGCCTCGACGTAGGTGGCGACGGGCACGGCCTCGACGCGTCGGCGACGTTCACCACGACTCGTCCGGTGGATTCGGGCCAAGAGGTGTCGGGCGCACCAGCGTCCATCGGGGAGTTCAATCGCAAGACCGAGCCCCTCGAGGCGGCGAATGGCAGTGGCAGCCCGTGGACCAGTGAGCGGTGCACCACGCAGCGGTCCAGCACCGAGCACGCCGGGTGCGATGAGGTCGAGGAGGTCGACCGGACCGCAGTGCTCGAGGTGACCACGGAGGCATTCGGCCGCCACCTCGTCGTTGAGGGCAAGGGCAGCCACGCCATCTGCATGCTGCACCGCCACCCAGCGGTCCTCATCCACGATCGCCCGACCAGTTCGGATGAGCGTGTCCATCGATCCCTGCCACTCGGGCACGGGACGAATGCAGACGAGGTCGTCCAAGAGATCGGCCAGTTCGTCAGGGCTCCGCACGGTCACGGCCACGAATGACTCGAGCTGGGCGATGACGGCGGGCTCCATGATGGCGGAGCCACCGGGGACGCCATCGGCGAGTTCGGGGAGTCCCCTCGTGAGCGGCACGGCACGGGTGCGGCGCTCTTCCAAGGGAGCGTCGTCCAAGAAGGTGTAGGGCCGACCGGTCAAGATCCCATGGGCGAGCACCGATGGGGTCGCTGATTCCACGAAGGAGACCGTGACCGCTCCGGATTCGATCCGTTGGAGCAGGGCGATGAGGCCGTCGATGTCCATAGGTTCGTGCAGCGTGTCCTCGAGCGTCTGGCGGACGAGGAGGTGGTCGGGAATTTCAATGGGGCCGGGCGGAGCGTTCTCTTGACACGCTGCGAGCGAGGGCCAGGTGGCAGCAAGGAGGTCTTCGGCTTCCATGCGCTGGAGGTGGATGGGGCGCCGGCCACCGGAGAGCGTCCGGGCCACCACCAAGGAACGGTTCAGGTTCCAGCGCCATCGGGCGAGCAGAAGTGGGTGCGTGAGGACAGCTTGACTGAGCACCGCTCGGGCCGAGTCACTGCGGATCATGTGGGGGACCTGGGTGAGCGGGAAGCTGTGGTGCGGGCCGAGGGAGATCACGACGGTGTCGTCATCGGCAGCGGCTTGCAGTTCGAAGTCGAAGGTCACGCAGAAGCGCTTCCGCAGGGCGAGGCCGAGGGCTCGGTTCACCCGTCCACCGAAGGGCGAGTGGACGACGAGTTGGCTGCCTTCCACCTCGTCGAAGAACCGCTCCACGACGAGGTGGGTAGAGGTCGGCAGTGGGCCGAGTTCCTGCCACGCCGTCGACAGGTACTGCGCCACCTGGTTGGCTGCCCCACTCCCGACTCCGGACCACTCGGCGATTGCCTGTGGGAGCGCGGCGACTCGACCGTCACGGCAGTGCGTCTCCGCCATCGATCGGAGATCACCCACCCAGGTGGAGAGCTCCGCGGTGCGGGCCGGTGCCTCTCCAATCCAGAACGGCACCGTTGGCGGGGCGTCCCCGGCATCGGTGACCCGAACGGTTGAGGTTTCCACCTTGTGGACCCTCCAGGCGTGGGTGCCGAGCAAGAAGACGTCGCCCGGTGCACTCTCAATGGCGAAGTCTTCGTTGAGCTGGCCCACGGTGACCCCGTCGGGCTCGAGAACCACGCGGTAGTCGCCGGTCTCTGGAATGGCGCCGCCGTTCAAGAGCGCGGTGAGGCGTGCCCCCTTGGCCGGTCGGACAACGCCGTTGACCCGGTCGAGGTGGAGGTGCGCTCCTCGACGTCCTCGACCGGTCAGGATCCCTCGGGCAGCGAGCTCGAGCGCCTCGTCGAACTCCTCCTCGCTCAAGTCCGCGAACGGCGCAGCGTGGCAAATGATGGAGCGCAGATCGGCAATGGCGATCTCTTCTCGGGCCGCGACCTCCGCCACGATCTGCTGCACGACGAGGTCCATAGCCTTGGGCGGCGGCGCCAAGATGTCGAGGTCCCCGTGGCGCACCGCGGCCATGAGGGCGGTGCACTCGACGAGTTCATCTCGAGTGAGGGGGTAGATGCGGCCCGCTGGCGTGCCGCCGACTCGGTGGTTGGCTCGACCGATGCGCTGGAGGAAGGTCGCGATGCCTCGCGGCGATCCGAGCTGGCAGACGAGATCCACCGGACCAACGTCAATCCCGAGTTCAAGCGAAGCAGTGGCCACAAGGGCCTTCAGATCTCCAGCCCGAAGGCGTGCTTCGACGAGCCGACGGCGCGCCGTCGAGAGGCTGCCATGGTGGGCGGCCACCACCAGGCCGTCGTCAGCGTCCACGTCTTCACCGAGGCGTTCGGCGAGTTGGTGGGCCACTCGCTCGGCCATGCGGCGAGTGTTCACGAAGATCAGGGTCGTGTGGTGCGCTCGGACCGCGTCCGCCATGTCGTCGAGCACATCGGCGAACTGCGCCGCAGAACTCACCGCTTCGAGGTCGAGGGCGGGGAGCACTACCTCGACGGCAACCGCCCGAGCATGGCCACAGTCGATGATGACCGGGTCGTCACGATCAGGTCCCACGCCGCTCAAGATTCGACCGACGAGGTCGAGTGGTCGCTGAGTGGCAGAGAGCCCAATGCGCTGCAGGCGAATCCCACGTTCTGCGACCAGGGCGCTCAGGCGTTCCACGGTGAGCGCCAAGTGGACGCCGCGCTTATCCCTGGCCAAGGTGTGGATCTCGTCGATGATCACGGTCTCCACCGCGCTGAGGGCCGCTCGACCCTTGGCCGAGGTGAGGAGGAGGTAGAGCGACTCGGGCGTCGTGACGAGGAGCTCTGGGGGTTTGCGCACCAGCGCTGCGCGCTCAGCTGGCGAGGAGTCACCGGTTCGGATCCCGACCGAGAGCGTGGGCCCTGCAATCCCCGCGGCGGCGGCGATCGCCTCGATCTCGGCCAGCGGCGTGAGGAGGTTCTCCCGGACGTCAGCGGTGAGGGCCTTGAGCGGCGAGACGTAGAGGACTTTTGGGACCGAGGGGGTGAACGTGCCCCGGTCGAAGGACTGCCATAGTGCATCGATGGCCACCATGAAGCCGGTCAAGGTCTTTCCCGAACCCGTTGGGGAGGCGACGAGGACGTCGGCACCGGTGCGAATCGCTGGCCACGCGGCTTCTTGGGGTGGTGTGGGTCCAGTTGGGAACCGCTGGTCGAACCACTGGGCGACGATCGGATGGAACGTTTCGACGGCGGGGTGTGACGCCGCGTAGGGGGCGCTGAACAGCGACTGGTGTCCGACGGCCTTGGTCACCGCGCCAGTGTCACCCTCAGGTGTGACGTTCACCCTGCTCAGCCTCTCGTTCGGCCAACCACGCCGCCTTGTCGGCCCGGGCTCGAGCCACGATGAACCGAATCGTCAGCACCAGCAGCACGATGGTGGCGATGAGGAAGATCGAGAACCCAATGAGGAATCCCGCAGAGAGTGCAGCAGTGGTCACGCTCCGAAGGCTACCGGCCACGAGCGTGCAACACCCTGCCGTCATGATCAGTCCATGGTGCTCCTCCACGAAACGCCAACTCCGAAGACCTGTGCTCCCTGGCAGCCGCTGGCCGGTGCTGCGCTCCTCGACGCCCTCCGTGGCGGGCGGAGCAGCCGGCCGAGCGTTGAAGGTGCTTTTGCCCTGCGGGTTCGTGGGGAACTCTCCGACCGTTGCGGCGAGCTCCTCGGCACGAGCGACGTTGCGCCGCTGACCCTCGACCGAGGAACCGTCGCCCGTGGCTACCGCCTGGGCGAGCGTGCCGATCTCTCGGTGGAGCTCCTCCGCCACATCTTCACCTCGACGATCTTCCAGCTCCAGGTCCACGCAGGCCCCGCTGCCGACCCCATCGAGGATGCCAAAGCCGTCCTCGAGGCTGATCCAAGCCGGCGGC
>Ga0208617_1000191_pt1 | contig 18703 bp, 17 predicted proteins | sample CryBogCBE06Nov07_FD_184581 | JGI IMG/M metagenome (GOLD analysis project Ga0208617, IMG submission 184581) | Freshwater microbial communities from Crystal Bog, Wisconsin, USA - CBE06Nov07 (SPAdes) (version 2) | ecosystem: Environmental > Aquatic > Freshwater > Lake | place: Crystal Bog...
CTCTTCGTCCCAGTGCGCACCATCGAAGGCCGGGGTCGCAACCCACTTGGCCGGAACGGTACGGGGGCGGGTCTTTCGGAACTGACCGTCGCCAATACCAGAGGTGCCAACCCCGTCGTTCGAGGCTTCGCCCTTCCAACCGTGACGAGCGGCGTAGCCGAGGTGGGCCTCCAAGACCTGACCAACGTTCATGCGGCTCGGCACACCCAGGGGGTTCAAGATGATGTCGACGGGGGTTCCATCGGCGAGGAACGGCATGTCCTCGACGGGGAGGATCTTGGAGATGACACCCTTGTTGCCGTGACGACCGGCGAGCTTGTCACCTTCGGAGATCTTGCGCTTCTGCGCGACGTAGACGTGCACGAGCTCGTTGACGCCCGGAGGCAGCTCGGTTGCGGAGTCACGGGAGTAGACCTTGACGTCGATGACGGTTCCGGCTTCGCCGTGTGGAACCTTGAGGGAGGTGTCACGGACCTCGCGGGCCTTCTCACCGAAGATCGCACGGAGCAGCCGTTCTTCAGGGGTCTGCTCGGTCTCACCCTTCGGCGTGACCTTTCCAACGAGCACGTCACCAGGACCAACGTCGGCGCCGACGCGGATGATGCCGCGGTCGTCCAAGTTGGCCAAGATGTCCTCGGAGAGGTTCGGGATGTCCCGGGTGATCTCTTCGGCACCGAGCTTCGTGTCGCGGGCGTCGACCTCGTACTTCTCAATGTGGATTGAGGTGAGGACGTCGTCCTTGACGAGGCGCTCCGACAAGATGATGGCGTCTTCGTAGTTGTAGCCCTCCCATGGCATGAAGGCCACGAGCAGGTTCTTGCCCAGCGCCAGGTCGCCGTGGTCCGTCGAGGGGCCATCGGCGAGGAGGTCGCCCTTGGCGACCTGCTGGCCTTCGTCCACGCGGACCTTGTGGTTGACGCTGGTGTTCTGGTTGGAACGGGCGAACTTGTTGAGGCGGTAGGTCTTCTTATCGAGCTTCTTGCCGAGGCGGTCCTTCTGGCCCGACTTGTACTCCACCGTGATGTGGGTGGCGTCGACTTCGACGACCTTTCCGTCACCCTCAGCGAGGATCACATCACCGGCGTCGCGCGCTGCGTACTCCTCGATGCCGGTGCCCACGTAGGGGGCTTCGGCCACGACGAGCGGAACAGCCTGCTTCTGCATGTTGGCGCCCATGAGCGCACGGTTGGCGTCGTCGTGCTCAACGAAGGGGATGAGCGAAGTGGAGACCGAGATGATCTGCTTCGGACTCACGTCCATAAGGTCAACCTCAGACGGTGGCACGTAGTCGATCTCCGACGTCGTACCGGTCACGTTGCGGTTCTGACCAACGAGCACACCGGTGCCCTCTGGTCCACGACGCACGAGGACCCGGTCCTCGGTGAAGTTCCCCTTGGCATCGATCGGCGCGTTGGCCTGGGCAATGACGTAGTTCTCTTCTTCAGCGGCGTCGTAGTAGACGATCTCGTCGGTCACGCGACCCTTGACGACCTTGCGGTACGGCGTCTCAATGAAGCCGTAGTCGTTGACCCGTGCGTAGGTCGCGAGCGCACCAATGAGGCCGATGTTCGGGCCTTCAGGGGTCTCGATGGGGCACATACGTCCGTAGTGCGAGGAGTGCACGTCTCGGACTTCGAAGCCGGCACGCTCACGTGACAGACCACCAGGCCCAAGCGCGGAGAGACGACGCTTGTGGGCGAGGCCAGCCAACGGGTTGATCTGGTCCATGAACTGGCTGAGTTGGGAGGTCGCGAAGAACTCCTTGGTCGCAGCCACGACCGGGCGAATGTTGATCAGGCTCTGTGGCGTGATCGCCTCGACGTCTTGGGTCGACATGCGCTCCTTGACGACGCGCTCCATGCGGGAGAGGCCAACGCGCACCTGGTTCTGGATGAGTTCGCCGACCGAGCGGATCCGACGGTTGGCGAAGTGATCCTGGTCGTCGATGCGGTAGGTCGACTGACGCTCGGTCTGCTCGAGACCCAAGTGGAGCAGGTAGGTCACCGCGGCGAGGATCTCGCTGCGGCTGAGGACGCCTTGGTCGTCACCTGGCTTGTCGAGGGTCACGCCGAAGAGCTCTTCGATCTTGTCGATCTCTGGTCCGAGCTTGCGAGCGAGCTTGTAGCGACCAACGCGGGTCAGGTCGTAGCGCTTGGGGTCGAAGTAGGCGCGGTCGAAGTACTGCTCCGCGGCGATGATCGACTTCGGCTCACCTGGTCGAGCGAGTTCGTAGATGCGCAGCAGCGAGTCTTCGCGGGTCGGGTAGAGGTGACCCTCCTTCTCCCACTGGTGCTGGAGGAAGCTGAAGTGCTCCACGAAGCGTGCGAGGAACGCCTCGTCGGTGTAACCGAGCGCACGGAGCAGCACGAAGATGCCAATGCGACGCTTGCGGGCGATGCGGGCGCCGGCAGAGATGTAGGAGCCAGTGGTGCCGTTCGGCAGCTTCTGGTTCTTCTTCTCCTCAATGTCGAACTCGATCCACTCACCGCGGTAGGGGTGGATGGTCCCGGAGAAGATGGTCTTCACGTCACGCCCGGGCTGGAAGATGACTCCAGGGGACCTGACGAGCTGGGAGACAACGACCCGCTCGGTACCGTTGACGATGAAGGTTCCGCGGTCGGTCATGACGGGGAAGTCCCCCATGAACACCGTCTGCTCCTTGATTTCGCCAGTCTCGGCGTTCATGAAGCGGGCACGCACGAAGACTGGAGCGTTGTAGGTCATGCCCTTCTCGCGGCACTCCTCAACGGTGAACTTCGGCGGTGGACGAAGGTCTTCGTCGGTAGGGTCGAATTCGAGCTCGAGCTGCAAGCGACCGGAGTGGTCCTCAATCGGACTGATGTCCTCAAAGGCCTCCTTCAGACCGTGGTCCAAGAACCACGTGAACGAGTCGCGCTGGACGGCGATCAGATCCGGGAGGGCGAGTGCCTCGCTGATATTGGCGAATGAGAAGCGATCAATGCTGGACCGAGAAGGCAACGGGCTCTCCAGATGGTGCGTGAGTATGGCAGGGAACTACGAACGGCTGACTTGGGTGCTCCATACGCGTCGTCACGGCGCGCAGTATCACCACGTTGAGGGAGGGAAGAAAAAGACTACCACAGCAAGGAGCGAGCCTACCCATGAAGAGAGGCCAAAGCAACCGGGGGTCTCATGACCCCCGGTTGCTCTCAGTTTTCCCAGCTCCGTCCCGATTGAGATCGGGTCGAGTGGCGACACCGAGCACATTGAGCGCTCGGCGTTCCTCCGCCCTCGAGGTGCTACTTGACTTCGACGGTGGCGCCTTCGGCCTCGAGGGCCTCCTTGGCCTTCGCTGCGTCGTCCTTGGACACCTTCTCGAGGACGGCCTTCGGAGCGGCGTCGACGAGGTCCTTGGCCTCCTTGAGGCCCAGGTTGGTGAGGGCGCGCACGACCTTGATGACGCCGATCTTCTTGTCACCAGCCGAAGCGAGGATGACGTCGAAGTCGGACTTCTCGTCCTCGCCACCGTCAGCGGCGCCTGCGCCACCAGCCGGTGCGACCATGGCGACAGCTGCCGGAGCGGCTGCGGTCACGCCGAACTTCTCTTCGAATTCCTTGAGCAACTCGCTGAGCTCGATGACGGTGAGCTCGGCGATTCCGTCGAGGATCTGCTCCTTGGTGAGGCTTCCTGCCATTTGAATGGACTTCCTTTCGTTACTTGGATCTGGGGTGGTTGAGACGCCTACTCGGCGGACTCGCCCGTCTCGGGCTCGTCGGCCGCAGGGGCCTCTTCCGTCGGCTCATCGGCCGTCGGCTCTTCCGCCGGAGCTTCTGCGACATCAGTCACAGCAGCTTCCGACTCGTCTGCGGCCGGAGCTGCAGGCGTTTCTTCTGCTGCGGCGGGAGCCGAAGCAGCGGCGGGCATGGAGTCGCGCAGGGCAGCGAGGCCGTAGGCGAGCGACTGAGGAACTGCCTTCATGAGACCAGCGAGGTTGCGCATCGGGGCCGCAAGGGCACCGGCGAACATCGACAGCAGGACCTCGCGAGACGGCAGGTCTGCGAGGGCGGTCAGGTCCTTGGCCGAGAGCACGGAGCCATCGACCACGCCACCTTTCAAGACGAGCGTGGGAGTCGCCTTGGCGAAGTCACGGAGCGCCTTGGCAGCAGCGGAAACATCGCCTTGAACGAAGGCGATGCCGGTCGGGCCAACGAGCAGGTCGGCGAGACCGGCGTTCTCGGTGTCGGCGATCGCACGACGCACCAGGGTGTTCTTGAACACCTTGTAGTCACCACCGGCGGCCTTCATCGACTTGCGCAGGGTCTGGATCTGACCGACGGTCATGCCGCGGTACTCAGTGACGATTGCGCCATCAGCGGCTTCGAGGCGCTCGCGCACCTCGGCAACGACAGCTACCTTCTCGGGTCTCGGGTTGTCCATGGCTCCTCCGCCGGCTTGACCGTCCGGCTACGGACCTCGGACATCCAGCGGTGCAGAGCAGTACCGACCGGTACCTCTCCTCACACCTCGTCAGGCGGGCTTCGCCCCTTCGGCACTTCGCAGTGCACCGGATGTCTTCGGCATTTCTCGAATGTTGCGCTCCGAACTGCGGAGCGGGAATACAGACGCTACACCATTTTCGGTACAGCCAAAAACGCTTAGGCGGAAACGAGTTCCTCGCGCACTTCACGTGCCTTGATCGGGTCGACCTTGACGCCGGGGCCCATCGTCGACGACAGCGTCACCGACAAGAGGTAGCGGCCCTTGGCCGAGGCGGGCTTGGCCCGGAAGAGCTCGTCAACGACGGCGTAGATGTTCTCCACGAGCTGCTCCTTGGTGAAGGAGGCCTTGCCGACGCGAAGGTGGATGTTACCCACCTTGTCGGTGCGGTACTCCACCATGCCACCCTTGAAGTCTTGGACGGCCTTGGCGACGTCCATGGTCACGGTTCCGGTCTTCGGGTTCGGCATGAGGCCACGAGGCCCGAGCACGCGACCGAGCGTTCCAACCTGGCCCATGAGGTCCGGGGTGGCAATCGCCACGTCGAAGTCCAAGAACCCACCGCTCACCTGAGCGACGAGGTCGTCGGCGCCAACGACATCGGCACCGGCAGCGCGCGCCGCGGCAGCGGCGTCACCAGCGGCGAAGACCGCCACGCGGTTGGTCTTGCCGGTTCCGGCCGGAAGCGAGAGGGTGCCGCGGACGATCTGATCGGCCTTACGAGGGTCAACGCCGAGTCGGACGGCAATCTCCACCGTCTCATCGAACTTGGCTGAGGCCACCGACTTCACGAGGTCGACGGCCTCGCCAACCGTCAGGAGGGCGGTGCGGTCAACCTGCTTTGCTGCTGCGTCGTACTTCTTGCCGTGGGTAGGCATGGGTTTCTCTCTTTCCTACTCAGCCTGCGACCGCGATGCCCATTGAGCGGGCCGTACCGGCCACCTGGCGCTTGGCCATCTCGAGGTCATCGGTGTTGAGGTCTTGGAGCTTGATCTTGGCGATCTCGGTCAACTGCGCGTCGGTGACCGCAGCCACGGTCTCGCGTCCAGCGGTGGTCGCACCCTTCTGGAGTCCGAGCGCTTGACGGAGCAAGAACGGAACCGGCGAGGTCTTGAGGACGAAGGTGAAGCTGCGGTCCTCGTAGATGGTGATGTCGACCGGGACGACCTGTCCACGCATGGACTCGGTTGCTGCGTTGTACTGCTTGCAGAACTCCATGGTCTGAATACCGTGCGGCCCAAGTGCGGTACCAACCGGCGGCGCAGGCGTCGCTCCCCCAGCTTCGAGCTGGATCTTGACGATCGCAGTGACCTTCTTCTTCGGTGCCATAACTCCTCTTTCCTTCGAACGGTAGGCCTAGGCCTTCGCGACCTGGCTGAACTCGAGTTCGACCGGGGTTTCCCGGCCGAAGATGTTGACGAGGACCTTCAACTTCAACTGGTCCTCGTTGATCTCGTCGATGATGGCGTTGAAGTCGGCGAATGGGCCGTCCTTCACGCGAATGGTTTCGCCAACTTCGTACTCGTGACGGGTACGGGTGCGCTTGGCCGCTGGAGCCTGCTCGGCACCTTCAACCTTGACGCCGAGGAGGTTCTCCACCTCTTGGCGCATGAGCGGGGTCGGCGTCGTTCCTGGGCCGACGAACCCGGTGACGTTCGGCGTGCCCTTGATAGCGGCCCAGACATCATCGTCCATGAAGCAGCGGACGAGGACGTAACCCGGCAGCACCTTCTTCGAGACGGTGACCTTGCGACCGTTCTTGAACTCGTCGACGTCTTCCATGGGAATCTCGATGTCGAAGATCTGGTCCTCGAGTCCACGAGCAGCGATGAGATGCTCGAGGTTGGACTTCACCTTCTTCTCATAACCCGAGTAGGTGTGGACCACGTACCAACGACCAGGCAGGTCGTAGGGGCTCTCGATGCGAGGCTCGTCGATTTCCTCAACGGCGTCATCGATGTCGTCGACGATCAACTCGTCGACCTCAATAGATTCAGTTTCTTCAACGGAATTGGACACAGCTACCTCTCACTGAAACAGGGCTAGAACAATCTTGCCGAACCCGAGGTTCAACAAGTAGATCAACCCGGTCATGACGACGAGGACGCTGGCGACGATCCCGACGTAGTTCTTGAGCTCTGGCCGGGTCGGCCAGGTCACCTGACGGAGTTCCTCTCGGACCTCGCGGAAGAACTGGCGAACCGACATCCGCTCCTTGCGAGCCTTGCGCTGTGCAGGTGCAGCGGCGCGAGCGACGGGGGCGCCGTCGGCACCCACCTGACCCTTGCGTTGCATCATGCGCTTGGTTTCGCGGTTCATCTGCTCATTACTCTCGTCGATGTGGTCGAGTCGCGAACGACTCGTTTGCAGGGCAGGAGGGATTTGAACCCCCAACCCCCGGTTTTGGAGACCGGTGCTCTGCCAATTGAGCTACTGCCCTTTGTCCAGCGCACCGAGGTGCGTTGGGCGTGGGTTGGCAATGCTACCACCGAGACCGATCGCCTTCGAGCGGCGACCGGAAGTCGGCTACCTGGTCTCCTTGTGGAGGGTGTGGCGGCGGTCGAAGCGGCAGTACTTCTTCAACTCGATGCGCTCGCGGTCGTTGACCTTGTTCTTCATCGTGATGTAGTTGCGACGCTTGCAGTCCTCGCATGCCAAGGTGACGGCGATGCGCTTCTCATTGCGGGCCATTTCGAATTCTCCTTCGAGTGATGCGAGGTGATGCTGGTATTCCCCCTTGACGGGGTGAGTAGCGGCGGCCGGATTCGAACCGGCGACCCCACGATTATGAGCCGTGTGCTCTAACCAACTGAGCTACGCCGCCAAGCGAGCCCCCTGTCAGAATCGAACTGACGACCTTTTCCTTACCATGGAAACGCTCTGCCGACTGAGCTAAGGGGGCCTTACGGCTCGAGGCCGCAAGCAGACATACTAGCCAAAGGACCAACGAGGGCAAACCGGGCCACTGCACCTCGAGTCCTCGCTAGATTCGGGCCGTGCAAATTCGCCCCGCTGCCCTCACAGACGCCGAAGCGATTCGCACGATCTACAACGTTGAAGTTGAGCAGTCGACCGTCACCTTCGACCTCATCGCCCGCACCGAAGCAGAGCAACTCGCGTGGCTCGATGCGCACCGCGGTGCCTACCCGTGCTTGGTCGCTCTGGCGGAGGCGGGTGATGGCGTCTCGAGCGGGACGGTGCTTGGGTTCGCAGCACTCTCGCCGTTCCGAGATCGACCAGCCTACGCGACGACCGTTGAGAACTCCGTCTACGTCGACCGCTCAGCGCGCGGACTGGGGGTTGGCCGAGCCCTCCTCGACGCCATCATCGCCGCGGCCAAAGAGCAAGGGTTCCACTCCATCATCGCCCGGATCAGCGGCGACAACGGCCTCTCGGTCACCTTGCACGAAGCCGTTGGCTTCACCGTCGTCGGCATTGAGCGGGAGGTCGGCCGCAAGCACGGCACCTGGCTCGACGTGATCGAGCTCCAACTGCTCTTCAACTGAGCGCTACACCTCCGAGAGGCGCGGGAGTACCGGCGCGAAAATCGGTGGATCGACGAACGGATCAGTGTCGGTTGCCAGGGGGACGGTCCATCGCCCGAGGGGGCAGAGGAAGATCACGAGGCAGGCGAAGAGGACGGCTGCGGTGGCCAGCGGATCAACCTGCAGCAAGTTGACGACCAGGGTCTTGCCGCCGGGCAGACCAATGAACGGAGCGATGGTTGTCAGCGCGATGATGCCGGTTCGTAGGCGACCGGTTGCCACGGGCACCAGCAGCACAATGCCCCACGTGAGGTACCAGGGCTGGATGACCGGCCCGAGGATCACAATGGCGAGCAGAGAAAGTCCGGTGGCCTTGATCCCACCAATGCCGTCGACCTTGGAGAAGAGCCACACAGAAATTCCCGCCGCCGTTGCGAGTCCAATGAGTCGGCTCACCGAGATCGTCGTGGCCATCGTGGTGTGGAGCCCGACGGCATGGGCAGCCGTGGCGAGCAGCATGCCGACTGCGGTGGCTGGTGCCTCCCAACTGCGCACGGTACCGGGGCTGGCCAAGTTCTTCACCCACCCAAATCCGAGTCCCGAAAGCAGCGAGAGCCCGACGAACACTGCAGCCGTCACCAGCGCACCAATCGCCAGAGGCTTCGCCCGCTCTCGCACCGAAGCAGTAGGACCGAGCCACTCCCAGGCGATGTAGCCAACCCCGAGAATCGCTGGTGCTTTCACCGCTGCTGCCAGCGCACAGACCATGAGGGCGAGGATGAGCCGTCGGCGTTTCGCCAGCAAGAACCCGTAGACGAGGAGACCCGCCATGAGCGCGTCGTTGTGTGCCCCAGAAACGAGACTGGTGAGGACGAGGGGGTTGAGAATTCCGAGCACGAAGGCTCGACTCGGATCGCGGCCGAGGATCTTCGCGAGCTGGGGAATGGCGTAGGCCAAGAGCACGACGCCAGCAATGGCGAGGAAGCGGAGGAGTACCACCGTCACGAGTTCATGGTGGAAGCTCGCAGCCGCGAACCACCCATCGACCATCAAGAAGAGCGGACCGTAGGGTGCGGGGGCGTTCTGCCACAACGGGTCGACGGGGAAGGTGTAGGCCGAGGCACCCGAGGTGTAGGGACCGTAGAGGTAGGGGTTCACGTGGTTGTGCACCATCTCCCCCTGCGCTGCGTAGGAGAAGATGTCTCGAGAGAACATTGGCGCCACGATGATGAGGGGCAGCGCCCACACGATCGCCATCGAGACGACGTACCGAAGTGGCGCAGCGGAACGACACGCCATCGCCCGAATCAGGTGGGTCCAGGTCCGGAGCAGCAACACCAGACCGCCGTAGACGAGCACCAACGTCGACAGCAGCATCGCCGTTCCGTAGTGATGGCTCGCCACCTGGGGTTCACCGAAGAACCACGTTCCTCTGAGTTCGAACTTGAACGGTGAATCAGGGAGCGCCCCACCAACAGCAATCGCCGTCGTGGCCAAGAAGCCCAGAATGCCGGGGATGAGGAGCCAGCCCCACGAGGGGCCGTCCTGCAGGGGACCCTTCCGACTCATCCAGCCAGAGATCGAGAAGGGCTCGAGCCGAATCGTCATCTGCTCTGCCCACGCGTTCACTCGAGCCAACCGACCGAGTGCACCGGACTGCGGCGTGCCGGTCGCTTCGGGTTCGAGCGTGGAAGTCACGGCGCGAGCCTACCGAAGTGCGTTGTGCCCCCGACCGAGTCGGGGGCACAACGAGTGGTGGGCCGGGAGGGATTCGAACCCACGTAGGCAGAGCCGACGGGTTTACAGCCCGTTTCCTTTGGCCACTCGGACACCGACCCGCTCTCAACCTTAGCCGGTCGCTCAACGGTGCATGGTCGGACAGTGCTGCACAGCATTGCGAGCGACACCCCCCTACGAGCCACTTCGGAGGCTTGAAGAGTTCACGAATGGCGCGATGCAGTCCCCCGCTCGCCTCGCCCTCGGCGCAGCGCTCCTCGCGACGAGAGCCGACACCGCGCTGGGCGTCGGCCGTTCATCGAGATTCCCCACCGCCATCGCTTGATGCTGCGACAACGGCGCACGCACCGACGTCGAACGAGGCTGCAGCGTGAGGTGTTCGGCTCGATCGCCGCAGGTCACCTGAAGCGCAGTCGGGACTCCAGGGTCGAGTGGACCAGTGGGCGCAGCGGGACCTCGAGGTCAGCGAAGGCTCCGTGGGGCAACGGGACCGGCCAGACCAATCGGCAGGGCTGCACCGCCCGCATCTCCGGCGCCAACCGCACAAGATGCGACCTCTCACATCGTGACGTCGCGAGTGGCGACGGCGTGGGTGACCGCTCCGCCGCGGACCCCTGACGCGATGCACCGGGACTGAGGGAACCATTGCCCACCACGGCGTGCCCACTATCCTCAAGCACATGCCGACCTTCGACATCGTCTCCGAAGTTGACCTCCAAGAAGTTCGCAACGCCGTCGATCAGGCGAATCGCGAAGCAGCGACGCGCTTCGACTTCAAGAACACCGATTCCACCATCGCGATCGCCGACCTCGAGTTGACCCTGTCCTCATCAACCGAGGACCGCCTGCGGGCCCTGTACCAAGTGCTCGAAGAGAAGCTGGTGAAGCGGCAGGTCTCCCTCAAGTCCCTCGATCCGGGAAAGATCGAAGAAGCCTCACGTGGTGCTGCGCGTCAGAAGATCACCTTGAAGGCTGGACTCTCCTCGGATCTGGCCAAGCAGGTGAATCGATTCCTGAAGGAGAAGGGGCCGAAGGGCCTCAACAGTCAGACCCAAGGTGACCAGATCCGGGTCACCGCGAAGAAGCGCGACGACCTCCAAGACGCCATTGCCCTCTTGAAGGCTGAGGACTTCGGCGTCCCGCTGCAGTTCACCAACTTCCGAGACTGAGTCTCCGTCAGTGCTGCGCGGCCTCCTCGGCCGTCAAGTGCTCGTCGAATTCTTCGAGCTCGTTCACGTGGAAGATCTTGTTGAACACCACGAGCTTGAGCACCCAGAAGATGCCGAAAGACACGAGGTTGGCTGCGGCCAGCAAGATGGCCGTCACGTTGTGACTCACGTGGTGACTGTGGGTGTAGGTCTTGACGACGGCGGCACCAATGATGGAGAACGCGCTCCCGAGGAAGGCCATTGACCAGAACGGCACCACTTCGCGGCGCCAGTGTGAGCGACCCGTCTTCCCCCACGCCCACCGTCGATTGAGGTTGTAGCTCGGGAAACTGGCGATCAAGTTGCCCACGACCGTGGCGGCAATTTGGGCGTCGATGATGCGAAATCCGTACAGGACGAGGATGGCGATCTGGCTGATCACGGTGGAGATCACCGAGACCGAGGTGAACCGAATGAGCTTGCGCCCTTGGTGAGTGCGGCTCCACGCGAGGAGCTCGTGGAGACGAGTGCGCATAGTCGCCAGCCTAGTCAACGGCCTCCCTGCTGCCCGTGCAGCGAGGCAACAGGTCTCGAGGCCATCGCCCGTGGTGGCCGGACCGGCCGCTCGCCGCCCTCAACCATCGACCCGTGCCACCTCCACCCACCTGCGCGGTGGAGTGGCTGTTTCCACTCGGTCCCATTCCTGCGAGAATGGGAACGTGAGCGATTCGCTGGATTTCCTCGTCAACCTTCTCGACCTCGAGCCGATTGAGGTCAACATCTTCCGCGGCATCCAACCCAATGAAGAGCGTCAGCGGGTCTTCGGTGGTCAAGTGCTCGCCCAGGCGCTCGTCGCAGCAGGGCGCACGGTGGAGACCGGGACGGTGCACTCCCTCCACGCCTACTTCCTCCGACCTGGCGACCCGAACGTCCCGATCCTCTACGAAGTCGATCGCATTCGAGATGGCAAGTCCTTCACCACCCGGCGAGTTGTCGCCATCCAACATGGGCGCGCCATCTTCAACATGCAGACCTCGTTCCACGTTGCAGAGCCCGGGTTCGAGCACCAGCGACCCATGCCTGACGTCCCTCGTCCAGAGGAACTGGCCTCCATGCGCGAGCGCCTCGCGAAGTTCCCTGGGGCCGTCGAGGAGTTCGACGCGCGGCCGCACCCCATCGCCCAGCGAATCATCGGGGAGCTGCCGTGGATTGGCCGGACGGTTCGTGAGCCCGTGCAGCAGTTGTGGATTAAGGCCGATGGCACCTTGCCCGCCGACCCACTCCTCCACGCTGCCGTCGTGACCTACGCCAGCGACATGTCGCTCTTCGACACCATCCTCGGACCCCACGCCGTCAACTGGGATGACCCGGAGTTCATGGGAGCGAGTTTGGACCACTGCATGTGGTTCCACCGGCCGTTCAACGCCGACTCCTGGCTCCTCTACGACACCGACTCGCCCGTGGCCTCAGGGTCGCGTGGACTCGCTCGAGGATTCCTCTACGACGAGACCGGACGCCTGGTGGTCTCCATGGTCCAAGAAGGACTGACGAGGATCATCGACCCCGCCAAGGGCCACTAGCCCCGGGCAGCCGTCGGCACGTAGTCACGCGCATCCACACCAGTGTAGAGCTGGCGAGGACGAGCGATCTTGGCGTCTTGCTCCAAGAGCTCCTTGAAGTGCGCGAGCCATCCGGCCATTCGGGGAATGGCGAAGAGCACCGTGAACATCTCCATGGGGAAGCCCATGGCTTGGTAGATGAGTCCGGAGTAGAAGTCGACGTTCGGGTAGAGACGACGTGAGACGAAGTACTCATCGCTCAGCGCAACCTCTTCAAGCTTGAGCGCGATATCGAGGAGTGGGTTCTTCCCCGTGACCTCGAAGACCTCGTCAGCAGTCTTCTTGATGATCTTGGCCCGTGGGTCGTAGCTCTTGTAGACGCGGTGGCCGAAACCCTGGAGGACGACTTCGCCACGCTTCACCCGCTCGATGTAGGCAGGAACGTTGTCGATCGAACCAATCTCAGTGAGCATCTTGATGACGGCTTCGTTGGCGCCACCGTGGCGTGGTCCGTAGAGGGCAGCGGTCGCTGCTGCGGCTGCGGAGTAGGGATCGGCGTGCGCCGAGCCGACGACCCGCATGGCCGTCGTGCCGCAGTTCTGCTCGTGGTCGGCGTGGAGGATGAAGAGCACGTCGAGTGCCTTGGCGAGAACGGGGTTCGCTTCGTAGCGGGGCTCGGCGACCTTGCGCATCATCGACAGGAAGTTCGACGTGAAGTCGAGCGAGTTGTCGGGGTACACGAACGGCATCCCAACGCTGAAGCGGTGCGCCGCTGCAGCGAGCGTCGGCATCTTGGCGATCAAGCGGATGATCTGCTTGTGGAGGGACTCAGGGTTGTGGATGTCCTTGGCGTCGGCGTAGAAGGTCGACAACGCAGCAACGGCCGAGACCATCATCCCCATGGGGTGAGCGTCGTAGTGGAAGCCCTCGAGGAAGCGCTTGCGCACGTTCTCGTGGATGAAGGTGTGGTAGGTAATTTCGTGACTCCACGCCGCGAACTCATCCGCAGTCGGGAGCTCACCGTTGATGAGGAGGTATGCCACTTCCAAGTAGTTCGACTGCTCGGCGAGTTGCTCGATCGGGTAGCCGCGGTACCGCAGGATTCCGGCCTCGCCGTCCAAGTAGGTAACGGCGCTCTGGCAGGCAGCGGTTGACATGAAGGCCGGGTCGTAGAACCACACACCGGGGAGCAACTTTGACCATGCTGTGGCGGCCACGCCACCATCGACGATCGGCACCTCGACGGATTGACCAGTGCGGTTATCGGTGATGGTGATGGACTCAGCCACGTGGTGTTCCCTCTCTGGTTGCTGCACAGACACACCTATTCTACGACCCACGGGCGGGACCGAGCACATCTGCGCTCAACCAGCGGCCACGGTGATGGAGATCGCCCGTGAAACGCCTGTCGCAATGGGATCGCTCGGGGGCGCGAGGACTGAGATGACGAGTCGGTAGTGGTGCCCGGGGTGCACGACGAACGTGTCGTGTTGCACGGCCACCGAGGTCCCGGGGGCAATCGAGACGTGATCGGTGATCTGTCGAACACCGGTTCCATCGAGTGGTTCCAAGTTGGTGACGATGGCCACTGGCGCCTCCGCCACGTTGCCCTGGTTGGCGACGACCACCCCAACTCCAATCGTCGACGTCGGCAAAAGCACCGCCGTCCCGCTGGTGGATTGGAGCGGAAGAGCAGGAGGGTTGAGCGAGACCACCCGAATGGCGAGCTGGTGAACGGCGGCCAGCGTTGGTGCCGTGGCGAGTGCGTGGAGGAAGGTCGTTTGACCCGTCGGAGAGAGGAGCGCCTCGGTCTTCGACCACGGCGGCACGTCGAGGGATAACCGGGGGCTCTGGCGCCGAAGTGCCGCAGCCGCGTCCGCGAAGGATTGCTCCGCACGGGTGAAGGACACCGCGGCAGCGCTCAAGAGTGCTGAAGCGTCGCGCTCACTGAGGGGGGAAATCGCAGGCGGTGCAGCGGTCACGTTCGGCACCGCCACCGACGTCATCTCGAGCAGCCCATCGATACTGGCCCGCAGATCAGCAACCCCGGTTGCTCGCTGACGGAGACCCCGGACGAAATCCGTTGCTGCGGTGCCGGCGGGGCCAGGCAACACGGTGCTCGCCGCCACCGCCGCTTGGCGCTGCGTGCTCTGGTCCAGTCCATCGAGATCAGCCTGGAGGGGCTGGCGCTGCACCGTCGGCCCGGCGACGAGCACTGCCGTCAAGGCATCGTCGATCTGACTCGATTCCACAGCGAGAATTGACGCCTTCCGGAAGAACGAGTGGTCGATGAGCGATCGATACCCCGCGTTACTCCGGGCGCCGTGGTAGAGCCCCGAGGCCGTCATCAGCACGATCACGGTGACGAGGGCAACGACGAGGATGCGGCGGCGGCGGACCGTGGCTAGGGTCCTGCGACGTCGCGCCATCACGACACCGCAGCGAGATCCTGGTCTCGCCACCCTCTCGATGCCACCACGTTGACTCCTCACCCCTCACCCAGCGGTGAGCGACATCACCGCTCGCCACTGTAGCCAAGCGCCTCAGGAATCTTCGAGTGGCGTCGTCAGCGCGGGAGCTTGCGCTCGACGAGGCATGAGCTCGATCCCTTGCGGGCTCACGATCGGCGCAGCAGCAGTTCCCGCCATGTTGGTGTCGTGCAACGTCCGGGCAGTCACGAGCAGGCGGCTCTCGACTGATCCGAGCAAGGCGTTGTAGGAGTCAACGGTCTTCGTGAGGGACTTGCGCATCTGGTCGAGGTGGCCGCTCACGGTGCGGAGCCGGTCGTAGAGCTCGGTGCCGAGGTCGATGATGGCTTTCGCCTTCTGCTCGATGTCCTCGTAGCGCCAGTTATGGGCAACGGTCTTGAGCAAGGTCACGAGATTGGTCGGCGTTGCGGGGATGACGTTGAGCTTCAGCGCGTCCTCCATGAGGGAGGGATCCTGCTCGAACGCGGCATTTGCCAGTGGCTCTCCGGGTATGAAGCACACCACGTAGTCCGGAGCGGTCGGGAACTGCTTCCAGTACTCCTTGGAGCCGAGTTGGGTGATATGGGTGCGGAGTTGACTGGCGTGGCGAGCGAGCGCGGTAGCGCGCTCGGCTTCAGTGGTCGCGTCGTTGGCGTCGAGGAATGCCTGGAGGGGAACTTTCGAATCGACGACGATGGTCCCTCCACCGGGCAGGTTGATCACCATGTCAGGACGGAGTTTTCCCGACTCGCCATCGGTGCTCACCTGCTCAATGAAGTCGACCTTGTTGACCATGCCGGCCAACTCCACCACTCGACGAAGTTGGAGCTCCCCCCAGCGCCCGCGGGTTTGTGGGGCACGCAGCGACTGGACGAGTCGGGCAGTCTCGTGTCGGAGGTCCTGGCCGAGTTTCGCCAACGAGTCCACCCGCTCGACGAGGAGCCGATACGCATCGGTCCGCTTGTTCTCGATCTCCGCCACCGCCGTGCTGTATCGCTCGAGCTGTGCCCCGAGGGGTTCGAGGATCTGCTGCACCGAGTCCGTCCGGCGATCGAGCTCCACTGCCGCTGCGTCGCGTGCCGCACCGAGGCGAGTTTCGGCCAACTGCAAGAACTGCTCGGCGTTGACCGTCAAGGCCTCCTGGCTCACCTTCGCGAAGAGGCCCCGGAGCCGTTCTTCGTCAGTCCCCTTCGCAGCTTCGAGCTCCCGCAGTCGCTCGGATGACCGAGCGGCGTCGGCCGTCGCTCCGAGGAGGTCCTCGTGGAGGCGAGCGTTGCGCCGCGAGACGACCCGGGCCCATCCCCCAAGGGCTAGGGCAGTCACTGCTGCGCCAATGAGCGCACCGACGAGTGCGGCGAGGATGAGCGATGACGACATGGCAACCTCCGAGTCTCAGGTGATCGGCACGCTACAGCGAGGCCGTGACGGCGGGTTCCTCAGTAGTGTGCAGAAGGTGCCCCGTCGTTCACTGTTCTTCCAACACGCCGAACTCGCGCCTCCACCTGCGACGCCAACTTCAGCGCAGGCAACCATTGACTCGACGAATCACCGGTTCATCCAGGTCTTCGCCCTCGTTGGCGAGGGGATCGCTGGGGCCACCCACGCGCTCCTCTCTGGAGATCGTGAAGTGGCGAAACGCCTCGTCGACCAAGACGAACTCGTCGACCGACTCACCAAAGAGATCGCCCGTGAAGTACTCGACGCGCTCGCGTGCGGGATCGGAACGGTAGACGAACGCCACATCCTCCTCGCCACGCTGCGCATGCTCCCCGACCTCGAGCGCAACGGCGACCTCGCAGAGCACATCGCCCGCAGAGCAGTGCGGGGACTTGGGGCCGAGATGTCCCCACGGAGCAGAGGGCTCGTTGAGCGCATGGGCGAAGTAGCTACCACGATCTGGCGGGCAACCGGCGATCTCTTGGCCGACGGCATCGGCACCCCGAACTCCATTGAGGACCTCGACGACGAGCTCGACGACCTCCACGTCACGTTGACGGCCGAAGTCGGGTCAGGCTCCATGGCCCTCCCCGTCGCCATTGAACTCGCCATGGTTGCTCGCTTCTACGAGCGCTTCGGCGACCACGCCGTGAACTTGGCTCGCCGGATGGCGAACCCGCCAGCCGCCCATCGATCCGCCGGGGCGGACTGACTCAGCCGACGAGTCCCATCGCCAGGAGGTCTTCAGCGAGCTGGACCGCGTTGAGCGCTGCACCCTTCCGCAGGTTGTCACCGCTCACGAACAGCGCCAATGCGTTGGGGAATCCCGGCACCAACCGGACCCGTCCGACGATGGAGGGGTCAATTCCTGCAGCGGCGAGTGGTGTAGGCATCTCGGCGGTGACGACGCCCTTGGCTCCCTCGAGCAGTTCCATGGCCTCGTCGGGGCTGATCGGCTGGTCGAAGGTCGCCACGATGGACATTGAGTGCCCCGTGAAGACGGGAACTCGAACGCAGGTGCAGGCAACAGCGAGATCGGGAATGTGGAGGATCTTGCGACTCTCATTGCGGAGCTTGCGCTCTTCGTCGGTCTCCCCCGAACCGTCGTCGAGCAGACTCCCGGCGATCGAGAGCACGTTGTGGGCGATCGGACCTGGGAACTTCCTAGACGCGGGGTAGGCGACGGCACGTCCATCGAGCGCGAGCGCTTCGGCCGCTTCGGCGGTGGCGATGACCTGTTCGGCCAGTTCCGCCACGCCAGCGCGGCCTCCCCCCGAGACTGCTTGGTAGGTCGAGGCCACCATGGAGCGGAGGCCGGCACGATCGTGGAGCACCTTCATGACGGGCATCGCGACCATGGTCGTGCAGTTCGGGTTGGCGACGATGCCCTTTCGAGCGTGTCGGAGATCCTCAGGGTTGACTTCACTGACGACGAGTGGGACGTCGTCATCCATGCGCCATGCCGAGGAGTTGTCGACCACGATCGCCCCAGATGCCGCGATCTTCGGCGAGATGGCCTTCGATGAGGTGGCACCCGCAGCAGAGAGCACGACATCGAGGCCGGTGAAATCCGCCGTTTCGGCATCTTCAACGGTGACGGTGGTGCCCTTCCACGGCAAGGTGGTCCCCGCCGATCGCGCAGAGGCGAAGAATCGGATCTCCTCAACCGGCACGTTGCGCTCGTCGAGAATCGCTCGCATGACCGATCCGGCTTGACCCGTTGCTCCAACGATGCCGATTCTCATGACGAGTGTCCTTTCAGGTTCACGAGGCGCGATCGAGATCGAACGCTGCGTGCAGCGCTCGCATGGCGTGTTCCACGACGTCCTCTCGGACCACACAAGAAATACGGATCGACGACGTTGAGATCATCTCCAAGTTGATCCCGAGTTCAGCCAGCACCTCGAACATCTTGGCGGTGACGCCCGGATGGGTCTTCATCCCCGCGCCGATGAGCGAGATGCGCGCCATGGTGTCGTCGTAGGACACCGAGGCTGCACCGAGTTCGCCGGCGAGGGTCTCGCAGATGGCAACGGCGGATCGAAGGTCAACCTTCGGCACCGTGAAGGAGATGTCGGTCATCCCGTTCTCCGCCGTGTTCTGCACGATCATGTCCACGTTGATGCCTGCTTCGGCAACAGCACGGAAGAGGTGGGCGGCGACACCGGGACGGTCGGGAACCGCAGTTACCGTGATCTTGGCTTCTGAGGTGTCATGGGTCACTGCGGTGACAACGGCGTACTCCATTGATGGCTCCTCTTCAACGATCCACGTTCCGGGCTCCCAGGTGAAGCTCGACCGGACGTGGAGGGGGACGTGGTGGTTCCGGGCGAATTCAACGGACCGCAGCATGAGCACTCGGCCACCAGTGGCCGCCATCTCGAGCATTTCGTCGAACCCGACCCTCGGC
>Ga0208617_1000192_pt1 | contig 18540 bp, 14 predicted proteins | sample CryBogCBE06Nov07_FD_184581 | JGI IMG/M metagenome (GOLD analysis project Ga0208617, IMG submission 184581) | Freshwater microbial communities from Crystal Bog, Wisconsin, USA - CBE06Nov07 (SPAdes) (version 2) | ecosystem: Environmental > Aquatic > Freshwater > Lake | place: Crystal Bog...
GGAGTCCCTTGGCGATCGTCGTCTTGAGGCCGAGGGCATTGGCGATGGGCGCCGCAGTCTCCTTGGTTCGTTCGAGCGGAGAGGCGTAGAGGGCGACGGGCGGGGTCTTGAGTTCCTGGAATCGTTGCGCAGCACGCTCAGCTTGTGCGACTCCTGCGTCGGAAAGGTGGAGTCCCTTGGCTCGCCCTGGGAGTACGGCACCCGTTGATGGGGTGACGCCGTGACGGACCAAGTAGACGGTCGTGGCCGTCGGTGCTGGTGGTTGCTTCTTCGCCATCTCGGTCAGCGACCGGTACTCAGGAAGCGGCTGGTGCTGGAGGTGCAGGCAGGCGACCGGGCATCGGCACGGCAGTCGACGGCCAGCGCTTGCGGCTGACGCCAGCCAAGCGACGGAGCAGGGCAATGCCTGCTGGGTCATCGTCACCGGGGCGAACCTCAACCGCGCCCGCAGCGATCATCTGGTCGAGGAGGGCTCGACCCTTCTCGGTGCGCACGATGGTGAGGGTCCAGTCACTGAAGGAGCCAATACCGCCGGTCGAGATGTCGGCGTGCTCTGCAGCGAAGTCGGGGCAGGACTTGCAGCCCTCTCGGGTCCAGGCGTGGGCTTCCTTCAGGGGAACCTCGTGGTAGCCGCCGTCGTGAGTCCAGATCTGGAAGACACCCTTGATGTTCATCTTCTTGATCATCTGACGGGTCAAGCCGTACTTCGCCTCGAAGAGCTCTTCGAAGATGGCGTCGTCGAAGGTCTTCGAGCAGAGGAGACCAATGGTCAGTGACAGGCGACGGGCGATCTTGCCGGCCTTGCGGGCCTGCATGGCGCCAGGAGCAGAGGCTTGGCAGCCCATGCCGACGAGGGCGATGCGCTCTGCACCAGCCTCGATGGCCTTCGGGTAGGCGAGGGTATTGGCCGAGTACGTGTAGCGAGATCCTGCGGTCGCCATCACCCCAGCGCGGTCGGTCACGTACGCCGGCTCAGCCTTCCAGTTCGTGCCGTCACCTTCGAGCGAGGAGACGAGGGCGCCGTCGATGACGTCGTTCTCGAGGGCGAAGGTCAGCAGCGCTGAGACGAATCCACCGTCTTGGCCAACGTCCAAGAGCTCTGGGTCGGTGGCCCGAGCCAGCACGATGTCGAGGGAGAGGCCGAAGACATCCTCGTCGTCGCGCTCGCGTCCGAAGAGGTGCGTGTCGATCTCAGGTTCCCAGGTGCGAAAACGCGGGCAGGCACGGGTGCACATGGTGCAGCCCTTCTGGCCGTGGGTGCAGTCCTCGCGCCCACCGTCAATGTCGAGGTGGAACGGCTTGTAGTTGCCATCCTTGTCGTCGTAGGAGAGGACGTCGTGGGGGCAGGCGATGATGCAGCCGGCGCATCCGGTGCAGAGGCCTCCGGTCACCACCTCGGTGAAGAGTTCTTTCCACTGCGGCTTCTCTGGTTTCACGATGGTTTCAGACACGCCACAACCCTACCGACTCACCATCGACCCGGGGCACACTGGGGCTCAGGTGCAGCGGCTGATGATCCCCGCCTGCACGCAGATTGGTGACCGGTTGTCACGGAGAAGGACTGATGACGGGGAGACCCAGATCACTCGCTGCCTCGGTGAGGCGCTGGTCGTAGGTGACGAGGCCCACGAGGAGGTCACCGCAGAGCCGTGCTGCGGCGAGGTGGATGGCGTCGAGGGTACGCAAGGAGGGCGGCCCAATATCGCCCGCATCAGCAATCACGTTGTCGTCGAGAACGATTTTTCCAAGACCCTTGAGAAATCGTCGGGCTTCCATTTCCGCTGAAGCGCTGAGGCGACGAGCCACACGCTGGAGCTCAATCGATCCAATCGTGCTCGTCACCATCGGATACTCACGGTGCTCCGTGAGCCATTCCTGCAGGGCCCCAGTTTCCGCCTCGACGACGAGCAACTTCGCCATTGCAGAGGTATCGAGGTAGATCACTCGAAGCGGTCCTCACGGAGTGCATCGAGGATCGCAGCACTCGTTGCCTCTGAGGTGCTGACGATTGGTCGAGGAAGTGCGAATTCTTGCGTTGCTCGAATGAACGTGCAGCGGGCCTCGAGTTGTGCAACAGCATTCGAAGGGGCGGCGAGGGGGCTGATCTGTGCAACGGGGATCCCTCGCTCAGTGATGATGACGGAGAACCCGGACTTCACGTCACTCAAATATCGGCTCGCATGTTGACGGAGCTCTCGAACGCCGATGGTGCGCATGGTCCAAATGTAGCACATGAACGGCTACATACTGCACGATTGAGTGAGAGCGTGGATGCGCGACACGGTGGAGTCACGCCAGGTCGGATCCGCGCCACGTGGCAACGAGTTCGCGCACCTCGGCAACTGCACGACCAGGTCACGTCCCGCCAAGTGGTGTCACTTCGTGAAGCAGCACTCACGCTCGTGAGTGGAGTGAGCATTGACGGGTGCTACGTGCCGGGATCCTGGACCCGGTCGTCGAGTGCGAAGACCATCATTCAAGGCTCTCCTCAGGCGGTGAGCGCCAATGGCGTGACGGGAGTGGCGTTCCAACTCCTGACGCTCCGTGCTCAGCGTGCGTCCTCGGGAGACCTCAGTGTCTACGGCGTGCGCGCCGTCACTTCTCACCTCGTGTTCGATGACGTCAGGATCAACGCCGCCGATGCGGCGGCGGGAACGAACGGCCTCGATGGCGTGGCCGGTGCGGCCGGCGGCAACGGCGCCGCGGGCAACGCCGGAGGCAAGGGCGGCACCGGACTATCCGGCAACAGCGGTGGTAGTGGTGGCGCCGTGGTCACTGGTGACGTCGACGGCAACCCGGGTCTGAACGGCGGTGGCAGTAGCCCCGGAAACGGCGGGCACGGGACCTCGAGCGCCGGATCACTGTGTGGTCCTCCCGGCGTCAATGCGCCGAACGACGCGACGGCGGGGGGCGCCGGGACCAATGGCGCCAACGCCGTCGCCGCACCCTACGGACGGGCCGGAACCTCCTGGACGGGTGGCTCGGGTGCCTCGGGAACTCCCGGCACCCCAGGGTCCGGTGGCGGAGGTGGTGGCTCCGGTAGCGGGGCCGTGGAATCGAGTGGTTTTCCGACGTGCCACACCGCGATTAACGACGCCGGCGGTGGCGGTGGCGGTGCGGGCCAGGGTGGCGGCACCGGTGGCGGCTCCTTCGGGGTGTATCTGTGGAACTCGAACGTGACCCTCGACGCAATGTGCGTCATCACGACGGGCGCGGGTGGTAACGGCGGCACCGGTGGCAATGGAGCATTGGGGGGCGCTGGCGGAGCGGGAGGCGACGGTCAACCCGGGCAGGCGGGTACGGCGGGTGCCGGGGCTGCCGGCGCGGCGGGTGGCAATGGCGGAGCCGGTGGCTCAGGGTCCGGTGGCAATGGCGGACCCAGCGTCGGTCTCTACCGCGGTGGCGCTTCGAGCGCGATTATCGCACCCGGCACGACCATCCGCGTGGGTCCCGGCGGCGCGGGCGGAGCCGGTGGGTCGAATTCGGCACTCGGTTCGGCACCGGGAGGCTTCAACGGTGTCGCGCAAACGCGCAACTAGTCCGTCGCGGGTCTAACGAAAAGCCCGTCGTCCCTGGGCACAGCGTCAATGGAAGTCTCAACAGTCCTCTCGCACCGACGGACGGCCTCAAACAACGACACCACCCACTGCCGAGTTCGTCCACTCTCCCGTGGGTGGTGTCGTGCTACGCGCGCGGCAGCGACAATGTCGCCACCACTCGGCGATCCGCATCGGTGTCCGGCTTACCGCCCACGAAGTTGCTAGCGCCGCCACCGGCGACCGTGACGGTCGGCGCGGCGACGTGGAGGGCGTGAAGCGCACTGAGCAGTGCCGCTTCGACCGACTTCGCTCGATCGAGCGTCAACAGGTGCAAGTGCGCCGGCTTCGCGCCGGCTTCGGCGTATCCGACGAGGTGCACAACTCCCGCTAACGGCGCCACGACCGAGGAACTCACCGGCACCGAGGTACCCACCGCACTGCGCGCAATGACCGTGACGTTGTAGTGGGTCGTCGAGTGCAGTCCGGTGATGACGCACGACGTCGTGGTACTCACGCAGTGCTTGCCACTCGGGAAGGCGGTGGCGAGGTAACTCGTTACCGCGGAACGTCCGTCGCTCGCCGGTGCCTGCCAGCTCACGCTCACACTCGACTCGGCGTGCGCGATGCTCTTCGCCAACGAATCAACCTGCACTGTCATGGGGTGCGAGAGTGCTGACGAATTCATGGCGAAAATACCCACCGTGGCACTCGACGAGACGAGAGTCGTCGTGGCCGACACGTCGCTCACGACGTCAGGTCCGCCCGGCAGTCCGAGAGCCAGAACGTCGACGGGTGTGCTCGCGGGACCATCACCGACCGAGTTCGTCGCGACAATGGTGACCTGCAAGCGGTCACCCTGGGTCACCGAGGGAACCGTCACGGGGCTCGAACTCCCGTCCGCCACGACGTTAGGCACGGCGTTGTTGTCGAGATCGACCACGGTGACTTCGTAGTTCGACACCGCGCGACCATTCGGTCGAGCGGCGGCGAATGTCACGACCAGTCCCCCATTGCGTCGCTGAGCGGTGACGGACGTCGCCGCACCGGGCTTGCCCGCTGGAACTACCGAGTTGCTGGTGCCCACGGGAGAGGTGCCGAGATCATTCATCGCCGTAACATCAAAGACGTACGTGTCTCCGTTAGTGAGACCAGTGACCGTCGCGGGACTGGTCGTCGCCGTCACGTGCTGTCCACCACGGCTCGCATTGGTCTTGTCCACCGCCGTGACTGAGTACGACGAAATCGGCGATCCCCCGTCGAAGCCCACCGACACAGCGACCTGCGCCGATTGGTCGCCCGGCGTGGCCTCAACCTCCGGCGCCTGCGGACTGGCCGCGAGGATGAGCAAGCTCACTCCCAGTACACCGCGGCTCGCCGCGGGCACGTTGGTGCTGGAGGCACCCGAGCGTCCAATCTCGCCGACCCCATTTTCACCCCAACACCGCACCTGGGTGATGTCCAACAAGGCGCACGTGGTCCCGCCGAAGCTGGTGTCCACCTGCGTCACGCCGGAGAGTGTTCCCGAACCAGTGACGCCGAGCGCGAGCACGGGCGTGAGCGACGACGACGTCGTGCCATTTCCGAGTTCGCCCTGGGTGCCATTGCCCCAGCACGCAACATTCGTGCCCACGACCGCGCACGCGGTCTTGCCGTCGGCGGCAATGTCCTTCACGTTGGTCAACGTGCCGGATCCACCGACGCCGACCACCGCGACGGGACGGGAGCTCTCTGACGTGGAGTTGTTGCCGAGTTGTCCATATCCGTTTTCGCCCCAGCACACCACACTGTGATCGCTGAGCAGCGCACACACCGAGAAGAAGCCCACCGCGACCTGGACGACATTGCTCAAGGTGTTGGTCGACACACCCGACACCACGACCGGCAGGGCTGATTCCTTGGTCGTCTGGTTTCCGAGTTCGCCGTAACTATTGATGCCCCAGCACTGAACGCTGCCGTCACTCAGCGCGACACAGCCTTCGTCAAATCCAACGGATAGCTGGGTGACCCCGGAGAGATTATTGATGCCCGTCGTGTCGTTCACCGCAACCGGCACCGACGAACTCTGTAGGGAACCATCGCCCAACTGGCCGTGATCGTTGTAGCCCCAACACACGACGCCGCCCGACGTCAGGAGCGCGCACGCCGACCGGTTGCCCACCGACACCGAACTCACGCCCGTGAGCGTGCCCGATCCGCCCACACCCTTCACGCGCACGGGCGTGGAGGAACCCTTGGTCGTTCCGTCACCGAGTTGTCCGTGGTCGTTCATGCCCCAGCACACAACGGACGTGTCGGCGAGCACCGCGCAGGAACTAAAGAAGCCCGACGACAGCGATACGACGTCCGAGAGATCGCCACTTCCACCCACGCCCTTGACGAGAACGGGATAGTTCGAGTTCGCGTTTCCCCCGTCGCCGAGTTCACCGTCGTGATCGAGTCCGAAACACACCGCGTGACCGGCCCCAGTGACCGCACACGTCGTGAGCTCACCGGTCGAGACCATGATGTTCGGGTGACTGGGCAGGCTTTGTGCACCCGCGACACCCGCCGTCACCGGCGTGAGCACCGCGACGCCGAGCGCAACCGCCGTGAACCGTCCGAGTGACCGCGTGAACCGCGCCCGCTTCGTGAGAGCATTCGTCAACGTTTTCTCCTCCGTTGTGACCACGTGGTCGTTGTTCAAGAACTGCGGCATTACGAATTTGCTCCGGCGTAGTCGCTCCCCGGTGCCGGCGACAGGGGGGTCCACGGATTCTGCCAAGTGTTGTCAGGATCCGACGCGGGATCGTATCCCTGGTTCTGCCACTGCGCCGTATAGATGATCCCGTGGCGCTCGACGCGCGTGCCGTAGCTGTAGTTGACCGAGGAGACCCACTGCGGCGCGGCGCCCACCGGCACCGTCGTGGTCGTCGCTTCGTCGGGCAGCACCGGACCGAGGACCACCCACGGTGAATCCCACTCGTGCGCGACCACGGCGTCCGGAAGTTGGCCGACGTTCCACCACTTGGCTTGGTAGACCTGTCCGTCCCAGACCACGCGAGCCCCCGGAACGTATTCACGTAGCTGTCGCCACTGGTCATACAGCGCGTGTCCGAGCACGGCGGTGTCCGACCACCCGAGCAAAGTTGTCGAGCGCGGCAATTTGCTCGAAGGCAACGGGACGGTATCAGACGCGAAGAGATGAGAGAACGCGAGGGGTTCTTGAATGACCCCGCTGCACCAATTGCTCGCAATGGACTGATTCGCGTTACCGCCACACGGCGTGTCGCGATTGAGCGACCACATCGAGAGGCGTCCCACGCCGTAGCCCAAGGCCTCGTTGTAGAAGGTCGTCGCGTCAGCCAAGGAGAATTTGTCCGAGAGAACGCTGTTCTGACCAATCATGGGCGTAATGCCCAGCATCCGGTGCAGTTCTTTCGTGGACAGGTGCACACCGTAGGCCTGATAGAGCTGGTTGATCTGTCCGGCACTCGCCCGCAGAGCCGCCATGGAGGCGTCCGCCATTGATTGGTTGGCGGGCCGTGACGCTCCGTAGTTCATCGTCAAGAGATTGACGCCCGCCAATTGCACGCGGGCCGTGAGCAATTGGTCGAGGGCCGTGATTTCGTCCGCCGGCAAACCCGTGGGCGTCACGCCGAGCGTGACCCAGACGTTCAGCTGTTCACCACGCGCCCGCTCGCTGCCCTCAATCGCCGCCAGCGCGTGCGCGCGACGAACACCCGCGGGAATGTCGGTGAGGTTCTTGCCCTCTAGGTCGAAATCAATGGTCGAGACCCCGTAGTGGTCAATGACGGACGAGTACGCCTGGGCCAAGGCCGCCGTGTCGGTGCACGAGGAGGCGAGTTCGGTGTTGACCGCACCACCGAAGGACACCACCACGTCGCCCCCCGCCTGGCGCAGACGCACGATGCGACGGTCCAGATCCAACTTCAAGGCGGCCTGTTGGAAGTCGTACGAACCACCCCACAACGGCGTGCATCCGGTGCTGCCCCCACCCACTACGAAGCCGAGCACCACGTTGTTGGCACCCACTTGCGTCGTGTCCTGAAAGTTGTAGGTCGGCGGCAGCGTCACGTCCACGTACGGCGCGTACCACGTCGACGTCTTCACGGTCGCCACGCCGGCGGGTGTCGCCATCGCGACGGAGAACTTCCACAGACCCACGCCCATGCCGAACACCGCCATCGCCACCAGCACGGCGACGAGACTCGCTCGGGAGTAGCTCAGACGTTCCGTGACGCCCGAGGGCGACGCGGCTTCGACGCGAGGGAGGACGCTCACGCGCTCACGGACTCCCCGAGAAGACCTTCGGGGTCTTCGAAGATGTGGGCTTGGGCCGGGCGCGGCTTTTCGTCGCGACCATCAAAGAGAATCCCGGCCCACGTGTCGCTCGGTTCCTCGGTCGTGGTCGACGCGGTGGCGACCGGCACAGAGATGAATCCTCGAATCGCCACCCACACGTCGGTGATGGAGTGACGGATGCCGATGAGGCTCACCACCGACGCGGCCGCGAGCACCAAGTTGATAGCGGCGAAGGTCGCCGACAGATTGCGGTGATCGTGGAAGTTGAGGATCATCATGAGCGCCGAACCGACCACGATGATCCAGGCGAGAATCACAAAACTCGCCGGCGCCACCGTGCGAGAGGAAATCTTCGGCGTGCGCCGGAAGACCGACTTGGACCCGGTGACCAATTGCTGGAGCGACTGCAGTACACCCGAGGCGTTGACCGGCAGCATGATGAGGTTGAAACCGAAGATTCTCAACACGTCGAGTCGTCGATATCCCAGGTGATGAAGGTCGCTCGACATCACGAGGAAATACGGCATGCTCATCACGATGACGAGCGCGAGCAGGACGGTATTAGTGAACGGATACGCGAGCAGAACCAACAGGCCCGCCGTGGTCCACGCGATGGACGCCAAGTAATTCGCGCGCAAGAGCACCTCGGCCGATCGCACCTTCTCGTCACGTTGGCGTCGAGCGCGCAGGTGGGCCGCGAGCTTCGGCAGAATGACCAGTCCGCCGTTACTCCAGCGCTGCCGCTGAATCGTCAGTGCGCCAAAGTCCGGTGGACTGCAGCTGTAAGCGAGGCGAGCGGGATAGTTGTAGATCGACCAACCGCGCATGGTGAGATCCAACGTCGATTCGGTGTCTTCAATCGGCGTGCGGTCGGCTAAGAAACGAGCGACCAATTGACCGTGGCCCTCCACGCGGCGAAGTTCTTCGATGGCGTCCATGCGCAGAACCGCGTTGGCCCCCACCCAGAAAGCGGCGTCGTAGTGACACATCCCGACGTGCAGCATGTACTGAAGGTCCGTCGTCGCACCTGCCATTCGCTCCACGCGAGTGGGTGCGTCCGGGTAGGAGGAATAAGGAGTCTGGGCGACACCCACCTTGGCGTGCTCGGGTTGCTCCATTAGGTGGACAATGCGCAGGCAGTACTCGGGCAGAAGGACACTGTCGGCGTCGAGGGTGACGACGTAGTCCGTGCGCGGGGCGTGCATGGTGGCCGCGGCGTCATTGGTGCCACAGCGGTACAGCAGAGTGCCGTCGGCCGTCTCGTGAGTCACGTAACTCGATCCCATGAGACCCAAGTAACTGTTCAGGTTCATGGCCTTATTGGGTTCGTGATTGAGGACCGGGAAACTCTTGCGCTCGAAACTCGAGAGTTCGACCGAGAAGATGGACACGAGACGCTGGAGTAATTGCCGGTACCGCCGCCACGACATGGTCTGGTGCGACGCCACCGCTTCGACCAACGCGTTCGCGACTTTCTGAAGCGCCACCGACTGCTCGCGCAGGACGTGTTCGACGAAGAACTCGTCGGTGTGGTCGTAGCACTGCCAGCGTTCGGCCAACTGCTCGTGCCACGATCCGGCGTGCGCGAAGTCCTCGCTCAGACGAACGAGATCGTCGGGGGAAGGCTCCGGACGCCCCTTCGCGATCAGTGCCTCCGTCCGGTCGGTGGATTCCTCAAAGCGCCGCCGCGGGTTGGCGAGGATTCGTTGAATCTCGAGGGGTACCCGACGCGCACCTTCGAGGAGTTCAATGTGGTGTTGCTCCGTCGGGTTCACCGGATCGTCGATCAGCAGAACGACGCGCTTGGACGGAAACTCCTGAAGAGCCGCCGACATCATGGTCTGCAAGATGACGCGTGGCTCTTCACGGTAGGAAGGGATGAGCACCGTGGCGGTTGGTTGGTGTTCGAGAAAATAGGCCTCGAGTTCCGCACGTGGAGTGAGTGCCCGGCGACCGACGCGGTGGAGATACCCACCTCGAGCGACCAGGTAGGCCGAGGTGGACATCAGCATCAAGGTCACGATGATCGCGTAGCCGGCAGCTTCGAGGGCCCAGCGTGTGTTTCCCCAGTGCGTGTCACCAAAGGTGCCAAAGATGAGGCCGAAGAGGAACACGACCCACGCCGAACCAGCGAGGAGCAGTCCCAATCGACCGAGGCCGATCAGACGAGGTAATTGACGAGCCGCGGGCGGGGTAATCGGGCCTCGGCTCGGACCCGTGGTGCGCGCCGTCGAGGAGCGTAGCGAGTCAACCATCCACCAAGCCCCTTTCCTTTTCGAAATTCGCCGAGGCGCAACAGCACGCCAAAGGCAGAAGTCTACACACCGAAGTGATCTATATTGGCCTGACAGCGTCCCTCAAGCAACGGGGGCCGCGCCAAAGGCCCGCACTCGATGATCGCAACAACTCAATGGAGCGCCTACGTGCCGATGGGCCTGGTGGGGGCTGCGCTGTGGGGTCTGTGGGTCTACCGCATCATCACCTCGCACCGTACCCGGCCCGTCGAGAACGACTTTCGCACCACTACTTCGGTCGTGGTCCCGAGCTACCGCGAAGATCCCGAGATCCTCATGATGTGCCTGGCGACCTGGTTGGCCGCCGAGCCGACGGAGATTCTGGTCGTCGTCGATATCGACGACCTCGAGTGCCAGGAGGCTCTGGCCGCTATTGCCGACCCCCGACTGCGACCCATCATCTTCCGACACCAGGGCAAGCGTTCGGCCATGGGCGTGGGTATTCGCGAATCAACGTCGGAGATCATTGTCTTCTCGGACTCGGACACGATGTGGGACGAGGGGCTGCTCGAGGCGATCCAAATGCCCTTCGCCGACCTCCAGGTGGGTGCCGTTGGTACCCAGCAACACGTGTACCAACGAACCTCGAGTGTCTGGCGTCGTCTGGCGGACTGGATGATGGATCTGCGCTACTACGACTACGTACCCACCATGAGCCGTCACGGGGGCGTCATTTGTATCTCGGGACGCACCGCGGCGTACCGACGCAGCGCCGTGCTCCCCGTGGTTGATCAACTCGAACACGAGACCTTCCTCGGTAAGCAGTGCGTTGCCGGTGACGACGGACGTCTGACCTGGCTCATTCTCGCCCAGGGTCTTTCGACCGTCCACCAGTCGTCGGCGAACGCGCACTCCATGTTCCCCGCTACTTTCCGCGGTTTCGTTCGCCAGCGCGTGCGCTGGGGACGCAACTCCGCTCGTACGTACTTAACCGCCATGTGGCACCGCTGGCTCTGGCGAACGACGTTCATTTCGCAGATCACCGCTATCCAGATCTTGCTCACGCCGATCACGATGAGTTTGTCGTTCCTCTACCTCGTTTCGCGGGTCAACATTGTCCACCCCCTCACCATCATCCTCGCGGTGGCGTGGGTTCTCGTGGGTCGCGCGATCCGCAGTTGGTCGCACCTCAAGCGGCACCCTCGCGACATTCTCTGGCTCCCCCTCTACGCTCTGGTCGTCATCTTCCTCGCCATTCCGCTCAAGGCCTACGCCATCGCCACCATGAATCGTCAGGGTTGGCTCACGCGCTCGTCCTCACACATGGGTGGCGAAGGACAACTCGCGACGTCCCTCTTGCCCGACCTCGAATGAGACGACGTTCCGCCTCCCGTCACTCGCGCGTGGTCGCCGCAGTCACCTCGCTGGCCCTCGCGTGCACGTTCTCACCACTTCTCCTCTCGGTAACGGCGTCAGCGAGCACGCCGAAGGTCAGCACCTTTCATGTTGACGAAACCGCCCGTTTATTGACCGTTCGGGAGTTTGCGTTTCTGGCACGACTGCTCGGCGGTCGATTTGGCGCTCCTTACTGGCTTAATGCGGGAGCCCTGCGAACCCTCGTACTGCCCGAGCGTGCGCGGCCGTGGACGGTGAGTGATCTCGAAGCGCTCGCCCCGAACGACGTCCGAGTCACCACGCCCGAGCATGTCCTCGTCGCCACCAACCTCGTCATTCTTCCCGGCGCGACTTTGTCGCTCGTCGCACCGGGAGTCACGATTGGTCTCGAGAGCGATTCTCTCGGCACGGCCTCCATCGTCTCCTTGGGTGGCACCTTGCGTTTCTCCGGCACACGAACTACGCCCTTGACGATCACCGGGGTCAACCTCGCGGGCGCGTCGGCCCACGCGCAACGCGACGCCCCGGCCGCGTACGTGCGCAGTATTGGAGGGTCAGTGTTTCTCTCACACGTCAACGTGTCCCATCTCGGCTCCGGTAATGACGCCGAGGGTGGACTCGCCGCCACGGGAACCGTGAGCATCAGCTTCGGGCAACCCCCTTCGCAGCCCACCAGCGTGCTGTTGCACCGACTGCAGCGTTCACCCCTCTACGCCAGCGTCCACTTCGCGACGTCCGCCGTCGCGCCACCATCCACGGTGGTGCCGTCGCCGTTCGCGAGTCTCGAAGCGAATGACGTCCACGTCGACGAGGACGCCGTTGGCCTTTATGTCACGAACTCCCTCTCCGGCACCATCACCGGCTCCACCTTTCGACACAATCTCTTCGACGGGGTTGATCTGCACTACAACGTGAGCAATGTTCTGGTCTCTATGGTCACCGCGTCGGACAACCGAGCCAATGGAGTGGCCCTCGACCTCGCCGACGCGAACGAGACCGTGACGAATCTGATCGTGTCCCACAACAACGGCTTCGGCCTCATGGTGTCCGGCCGCGCACTGCATAGCACAGGTCAGGGTGCACCCGGTGGCAATTACGGCTCCGACGCCGTCGACGGCGTGATCGCCACCAACAATCGTTTCGCCGGAGTCGCCGTTTTCGGCGGCGTGGACATCAAAATTCGACACGCTCGTGTTGCGGCGCACGCGATGGGAATCCTCGTGGTCGGCCCGTCATCGCTCATTACCCTGAGCGACAACATGGTCGACACTCCCAACCATCACGCCATCTCGCTGCTGAACAACGTCACGGAAGCCTCCGTGCTGCATAACCACGTGAAGCGCGCGCAGAGTGGTTTCTTCGTGCACGACTCGGCGGCCACGATTGAACACAACATCGTCGACCAGGCCGAGGGATTCGCGGTCGCGCTCACCGGAACGAGTGGCGGCAGCATCGTGACGGAGAACACCTTGTCGGGACACGGATTTCGCGCGGTCGACCAAAGCCGCATCAGTGGACCGACCGCCGTGGTACGCGGTAATGACGAGTCCGGATGGTCGAGTGCGGGGCTCAACTCACCGCTCATCCGGCAGGTCGAACGGCCCGCGACGCTGCTGTGGCTGGGAATTTTATCCGTGCTGTTGGTGGCGTGGGTGTCGCGACGACCGTGGAGGATGAACATGCACGACGAACCTCCGCGCGACGCCGACGAACCGGTGGTGCTGTGAACTCGCGCGGTGTGGTTCGAGTCGGCCTCGCCGTCACGGTCATCGTGGTGCTCGCGATCAGCATCGTGCACGCGGCGAGAACCACCGTGGCACCGTCCACGACCACGCCGACCACGACTCCGGTCTCCTGCCCCACGGCCACGGTGACGGTGTCGGGCGCCTCGGCGCTCTCGGCGGCGCTCGAGAGCGCGACCGCCGGAGAGGTCATCGATCTTCGCCCCGGTTCGTATCGCGGGAATTTCGTGATTGCCACCTCCGGCACCGCCTCGTCTCCCATTCACATCTGCGGCCCGAGGTCCGCGGTGCTGGACGGCGGCACACGGCAGAGCGGCTACACCCTGCACATTTCCCACGCCGCGTTCGTGAACGTCAGTGGACTATCGATTCGCGGTGGACAAAAGGGAGTCGTCGTTGACGCGTCACAGAACGTCACGCTGAATGCCCTCGACGTCGGCGACGTCGGCGACGAGGGAATTCATCTGCGCGATCACAGTTCCTTTGACCTCGTGGAGAACTGCGTCGTCCACGACACCGGACTGTTGCACCCGTATTTTGGCGAAGGTTTCTACGTCGGAACGGCTCGGCACAACTGGGATCACCACGTACCCGACACGAGCAACCACAACGAACTGCGTGACGACGTGAGTTTCAAGACCACCGCCGAGGGCGTCGACATTAAGGAAGGCACTTCCTTCGGCCTTCTGGACGGCGGCCACTTCGACGGCACGCTGGAGTCCGCCGTGGTGGCGGTCATCAACGTCAAGGGCACCCACTGGACTATTCGTGGCGCGACGGTGCTGCACGGTCCCACCTACGCGATTGCGACCCACGTGATCACCCCGGGCAGCGGATCTTTCAACGTGATCTCCCACAACGTGCTGTCCGTGAGTGGCGCCGGTCCCGATATCTGGTTCGCGCAACCAAACAGCACGCAGAACGTCGCCACGTGCGACAACCGGACGACCAGTGGCTCGCCGGCGAGTACCTCGGTCCCCTGTCGTTCGGTGAACGCGGGCTAGACACTCGCTCGAGTTCCGCGACCTCAACGAGGTCGAAAACGCTCAATGTCGGCGGCGATTCTTCGGGTGGTCTCGGCGTCCACCTGGGCCTCGGCGGCGAAGTCGGACCAGTGGTCGATGGCGCGATTGACTTCCTCCATCGTCGCGCGCAGCGCCGGCACGTCGTGTTGATCTCCGAGGGCGCGAAAATCATCCAGGGTGATGTCGCGGAATTTTCCGTTGACACTCATCTGGTGCGCCTGGGCCCATTCGGCGTCCCAGTAGGAGTGGGTCATGTCATAGGCCGGAGCGAGCTGCCAGGTGCCGTGTTCGGCGAGCAGGAACGACACGTTCTTGGTGTGGTCGTCACGGTTCACCCCCGCGACGTTGAACAGGGCGCGTCGAAAGATCTCACGTGCGTCGTTCGCGCTAAGACCCAGTGCCCGCGCGGTCAGGAAGTAGCTGGCGTAGGAGTGGGTGCGCGCCATGTTGTAATCCAGGTGCGCCAGGGCACACAGGGTGGCGACGTGAAGACGTTCATTGTTCGCTCCCCGATCGAACCGACGCGTGAGAAAGTGCGCGCGCGGACCTTCGAGCAGCAAACGTGAGGGGCTCATCTCAATGCCCGCGGCGCGCGCCATGAGGTAGTACGCGTACTCCACGCGACCGTAGGGTCGAGAATCCGACAGCGGGTCGGCGCCGGGCGCCGCCGGGTCACCCACCCCGTCGAGCTTGATCAGCCATTGTTCGAAGCCTTCGGGAGCGTGAAACTGCCCCGAGAGCATTTCGTCGGTCGCGGGATTGAGCGCGATGACGGCCTTGGCTCGCGCGCCGCCGGCCGAGGATCCCACAGTGATCAAGTCCGCGAGTGAGTCGTGGATCGCGTCGTCCCGCAGGGTGCCCCGCAGAGCCGAGCGCGCGGCGGTGACCAAACGGGCGATTTGGATCACACTGGGCTGGTCCGCGGTCGGGCCGGCCGGCGGAACGAAGCTCAGCGCCCCGAGCGCCCGCGTGCCGGCGTACGCCAGTCGGTCGAGAGACGTGATGGCGGCCGCGTCGATACCCTGATCACTCATCCACGCCGTCACGAGCGCACTCCCGAAGCGGTCGGGCAGAGAGTCGGCGAGCAGCGCCGGGAGTCGGTAGAACGTGCGCGAGTCGAGTTCGGGGAATTCGTAGACGCGGTCACTCAGCGGCATGTGGAGCGGCGCGAGTTCGACCCCACCTTGTCGCCACTCGGGGTCGTACTCGAAGGCGTAGAAACCGGTGCTCGGATTCTGCGCGACGGCACCCACCCGTCGCCCCCAGGCCATCACTTCCAACACGGTGGCCGGCACGTAACTCACGAGTTCGACGCTCCGTGGCGCACACGACGAGGACCCTTTTCGGCGCTGCGGCGCAGCAGATCCATGGGACTAAAACTCGGTTCCGCGGGCGCGAAAGAGGAGAGCCACTCCGTTCGGTCCAGCGCCTTCGCGACCCGCACGACGGTCGCGAGACTGGACCCTCGTCCCGCCTCCAAGTTCTTCAGCGCACTGAGGGACACGTTGGCGCGCTCGGCCAGTTCGTTTTGGGTGTAGCGCCGAGCCAAACGCAGTCGTCGGACGTCGGCGCCGAGCGACCCCTCCCACTCCTCGGATGTTCGCAAAGGCTTTTTTTCCACCTTTTAGGCTCCATATTCACTCTAATAGTTGGAATTATAACTACTTCTTCATGCTCTGTGTCGTCACAGGACCGAGGTAGTTCTAATTCTACCTATTTTCGGTGATTCGAGCGCCAACCACGGGGAACCGACAATTAAGTGGTGCCTCCCAGAGAACTCACGCGAAGCAGTGAAGATCCTCGTAGGTGCCGAACAAGACTTCTTTACTCACCGCCGTGTTGCCGGACAGGTGATTAAGGATGGTCGCATACACACTGCGGAAGTCCACCGTGGGCACGAGCGCGTCGTCGAGACGAGCCGCGGGATCCGTGTTCGGGGCGGTGCCGTAGAGGCCGCCCTTCACTTTGGGGCCGAGCAGAATGTCGACGCCGGCCTGGCCGTGGTCACAACCGAGCGACGCGTTCGCGGTCTGCTGACGACCGAATTCGCTGGAGACGTAGACGAAGACGTCATTGGCGCGCGGCGTATGAGCGATGGCCGTAAAGAACGCCTGCAGCGCCGCGTCCAGCTGCGAGAACAGAGTTGGCTCCGCGGAAACTTCCGCCCCGTGAGTATCAAAGCCCCCGTAGGTCGCCACGTAACTGCGCGAGGGAACCCCGGCGGAGATCATCATGGCCGTTTGGGCCAACTGCTGGCCGATCTGGTCGCTGCCGAACGTCGCGTTGAGCGTGTCGTTCCATGTGTTGTAGATCGTCGACTGCGCCTGAAAGGTGTCGCTCAAGCTGAGTTCGGCCGAACGAGTCAGCGAGCCCGCCGGCCAACCCGGTGCGGACATCGCCTGCCACGCCGTCAACCAATCGTTCTGCCACTGCCAGCCGACGTTGAAGTCGAAGTATTGAATATTGGGCACACTCAACACGGAGGTCGTTGCCCCGACGAGCGCGGGGTGGACACCCTGGGTTGAAATCGACGCGAAGGGATTGTTCGGCGCGAGGAGGTCGTTGAATCGACCCAACCACCCCGACGACACCGCACCCGTGAAGGACGCGACCTGTCGGTAGTCCATGGCGGCGAAGTGAGAGAACTCGTTCACCACGTTTTCTCCCGGGCCACGGACGAACGCCACGTCATTATTGGTGTTGTAGCGCGAGGCCAACCAGGCCAGTGACGGGTGCAGCGCGTACGACGTCCCGGTCAGTGGAAGAAGGTCCCCTTCAGCCACCGCGATCGCCCCGTGACCTTGTGCGGTGTCGTAGTACCACTTGTCATTGGGATTGATCAGCATGTTGGCGGCGTCGTTGCCCCCTTGGAGATCGAGTGTCAATTACACCGACCGCATCGACGAACTTGGCGTGTCGGCGTCAATTGGGACCGTCGGTGATTCCTTTGACAACGCAATGGCTGAATCCGTGATGGGGATCTTCAAGACCGAACTGCACCGCAATCCGGCCGTCCTCGCCGACAACAGTGGTCACTGGAAAGGACTCGATGATCTTGAAATCGCGACCTGTGCGTGGGTCTCGTGGTCCAACGAAGAGCGCCTGCACAGCGAACTGGGTGATCGAACACCCTGTGAGATCGAAGAGGACTACTCTCTCGAGCATCAGACCAGAGCGGCCTGAGAAAACTCAGTCGAAAAGTCTCCGGGAAACCCAGACCGATTCAGTGTAGCCAATTGTGTAGCCAATGCAGCAACTCTCGATGGACTTCCGTGGACACCCGTGGAATTCGCGAGCCTCTGACCAGGACTTATGGACTCATGTGGACGTCGATGGACCCTCGATTTGGGGTCCCAAGAAGACGGGACCGTTGTGGAGCCGAAATCCCGCCTCAGCGGCAACGGCCTGCGCAACGTCGGGCCAGAAGTACATGTCGAGAGCCGAGGTGCAGCCAGCGAGGAACGATTCCCCAATCGCGAGGCGCACCCCGGCAGCGATGGACGCTTCACTGCAGTGGTGCGCTTCAAGGGGGAAGATCCGTGCCAAGAATCCTTGAAGGTCCCGATCATCTGCGGCGCCTCGGAAGATGGTCATCGCGAGGTGAGCGTGAGCATTGATGAGTGCTGGGTGGAGGATCGCCCCTCTGGCGTGGATGAGTGTCGCTCCATTGGTTGCGACCGCATCCCTTGGTCCAACGTCGAGAATCGTGGTGCCGTCGATGACCACCGTGCCGTCGTGAATCACCTTCGCTTCCTCATCGCAGGTGACGACCGTCGCACCCACAATCGCGGTTGCGCTCATGGGTGAACTCCCGCAGAGGCATGACGAGCGGTTGCAGACGCTGCGCTTGGCATGACCTTGGTTCTAGTGGATTGCTGCTCGCTGCTCGTCAATCCCCGAGATTCACGACCCCTTGGACCGCGACGGCAGGAGAGAGCGGCGCGTGGGGCGAACTGATTGGCGAGCCTTGCTGACCAGTACCCTCGCTCTCATGCCAGAACTGCTCGAAGTAGAGGCGTACCGGCGTCTCCTCGATCCGCTCGTCGGGGCCACGATCTCCCGAGTCGAGGGTGACCACCTCGTGTGCGGCGGAGCAGTTGGTCGATGCCCTGCTGAAGGGCTGACCATCACCGCGACGCGCCGAATTGGCAAGTTGCTCCTCCTCGACACCGACCACCACGTCCTCGGCCTCCACGCCGGGATGACGGGTTCGTTCCTCCTCGATGGGGTGAGCGCCTTCGATGCCCTCCGCTACGCACCCGCGGTTGCTGATCGAAGGTTCATTCGGCTCCGGGCCGAGATG
>Ga0208617_1000194_pt1 | contig 18525 bp, 21 predicted proteins | sample CryBogCBE06Nov07_FD_184581 | JGI IMG/M metagenome (GOLD analysis project Ga0208617, IMG submission 184581) | Freshwater microbial communities from Crystal Bog, Wisconsin, USA - CBE06Nov07 (SPAdes) (version 2) | ecosystem: Environmental > Aquatic > Freshwater > Lake | place: Crystal Bog...
TGGTGTGAATTGAATGATCACGACTGGGATTGGTATGAGGCTGCACCAGACTGGAAATTCTTGTCAGTTGGTAAGATTGCTTGGGTTTCAAACAATGGTGGTGAATTGACTGAACAGACACAAGACTGGTTTGACAAAGAACTGCGAAAGATTCGTCAAACCGTGTCACACCAAACTGAAGAACCTGATATTGAACTTACCTCTCGCCAACGACAAACAATTCAATATGTCAATATGTACAGCAGGATTGATCAAATTTGGTGGCATAATCGACAAACCCTAGATTTAATTCAAACCAAATTGGATCAACTAATTCGACAAACTCAGCCATCAACCAATCTATTGAAAAAGCTCTACAAGCATTATCATGAAGATTATATGCTGGCAGTAAAGTCACTGGCTAATCCCACCGTCAGTGAAACAGTCATGCCACTTATGATTGTCAACAATGTACTGGCAGCTAGGACTGGAAATGCCACGGTTGCTGGCCGAAAGACACAGAGTTTAAAAACTCAGAAAAAGGCCAGTCAAGTCAAATCCAAACAGCTGGATGTGGAATGGGGACTGGTTGGAGTTGATCCAGGACAGATTGTGGGTGCAAAGACTGCACTAGTATTCAATACCAAGAATCGAATTCTTTGGTACTATGAATCAGAAACAGGATTAGATTTGTCAACCAGCAACATTTCGGGATTTGATCCTGAGCTCAGTTGGGGTAAGACAATTCGTAAACCACGTGAAATGCTAACTGAAACCAACTTGAGTAGTGCCAAGCGCGCCAAGATTGTGTTTGCTGACTATGTCAAAGGCAAAGCACATCAACCAACAGGACGTTTGAATTCAGATTGTATTTTGATTAAAGTATTTTGAAAATGAGAAATGTGATAGAATACCGGTTACCCGTCAAGAAGTAATTGAAGTTCTTGAAGTTGAAATAAAACGTTATACTGGTATGTATGGTGGAACACATGCCATGATCTTGTCAGATATCAAACGGGCATTAGAAGAAAATCCTGATTTGTATTCGGCTATTTTCAAAAACTCTATTGGGTATGGCGTTTAAATCGTTTTTATTATTGATGGTATTTATCATGTATTTTGTTTGTTGATCAAAAGTTCTGAAAATTCTCCCCAAATTCAAAAAAAACAAATCTGATAAATAGTTTTAGACAATTTTGAGGAATACCATGTCAGCTGCTGAAATTAGAAAACATTTAAACTTGTTTGAAATTGCGGACATTCGGTCTAATGCAGCAACTTTGGTAGCATTGAAGAGAGATCCATTGGCAATCAAATCAATTACTGATCCCTCTCCTTTTGAAATATGGTATGCATTTAAAAGACTTCTAGAATATGGAAATAGGGATTCCAAACAAATTGCGATGTTTTGTGATTGGATGGTCAAGAACAATGTTTACGTAGATCCACCTAAAAATGAAATGCGGGATGCATTTAAGGTTGTATCTCAGTGTTTATCTCATGAACAAATGCGCCAATTTTGTAATTGGATGATCAACCAATTTCTAGTTCCAGATGATCTAGAAAAAGAAATTAGACAAAAATATGGTCCGTTCCTAGATAAAAAAGAACCCAAAACTAGTATGTCAGAATCCGATCAAAAACTAACTCGATTGATACGTCATGTTTATCAGCAAAATCCTGGCAAACTAGCTCGAATGTTGCGTGAAGCAATTGGGGATTTTGATCAAGAAAATGCAAAAGAATATGATTCTGAAACGCAAGCTAAAATGGTTTCGAAAGATCCGTTTTCAATATTGCAAATATCTAATCCATATCAACCAAATATATACACTGCACTTTCCAAATTAAAAGCAAGGGGAGATCAGTCAGGTATTGATAAAATACTGGATTATCTGGAAAATGATGTTTATAAAGACCGCAATTTTAAAAAAGAATGCTATGAATTGATTAGGAAATTTAGATCATTTTGATTCATAACCCATAAACTTGTTTTCCAATAAATAAGGGATGACAACTGTTTTATGGGAACACGAAAATTGAGCTTATTGATTCCAACTGCTGAATCAACTGTTGTACACCCAGATTCTTAGACTTTGACTCACACATAATGTCAGCCCAATTCAGATGCTCCAGCGCCCATGCATTAAGCAGTCGATGATTGTAGAAATCACTGTGGCTTCGTAGTCGACCACGTGGTACATTAGCAACTAGTTGTTCCAAGCTGGGTAAACAGTCTTCAAATGGCGACAAATATTCCCAATTACTTTGGCTATAATGCATCGTAGGTCTAACACCACACCAGCTATCACAAATTTGTGAAATACGTGGATCAGCTGCTGAAAAATATTCACCTGAATTGATGAAATGGTGATGCACGTCAAGCACGATACCCACATATTTGGATAGTGGTAAAATTGCATCAATACCAGCTTGGTATTCATCATTTTCAATAGTCAAACAGTTTCGCAATTCTGGTGACATCCTTTGCCAAGCAGCATCAAAACCAGCTGCTCCCAGCTTACCACTTAAATGCACATTGATTTTAAAATCCAGTTTTGATTTGCCGAAATTCATCATGCGTGCCATCGCCGCATGATATTCTAACTCGGCTAAACTGCGGTCTACCACGTCTGGCTTGTCGGACACTATACAACAAAATTGTCCAGGATGAAAGCTTGATTTGATTGAGTTTTTTTGAAGTATTTCACCTAATTCAGCAAATTGTTGCTCAAGCAATTTTTTAATATCTGCTTGTTGCCAAAACCAACTCCAGGAAGTTTCTGTGTAAGCTGGTAATATATCAGAACCCATTCGCAGCATATGCATGATGGAGGGTTGAGCAGCAACTTCAGCTGCCAGTAACTTGAGGGCTGTGATATTTGCTAGTGCGATGTCTAACAATCTCTGTTCAGCTTTGTCGGGATTGTTGTTCAGCCATGTGATGGTTGTGGTCTGTGTATTGAATTTTTTAGTGGGGGAATCTTTGGCAATTCCATTAATATCTTCAGCACTGCTGATCCATTTACAGGGAGTTCCCAGTCGACCCATCATATTATTTTCCTTTTGTGGATTGGATAATATTTGGATCGACTGGGAAAGTCAATCAGTTAACTTCAGTGAATTCAGCGTCTTGTACTGAATCAGCAGACTTGGTTTCAGCATACATTACTTCACCAATCTTCTGTGATCGAGTCAAGACCGTTTGTTGTGCTTCCTGGATCGCTACTAGATTATCTGATTCAAGTTCTGTTTTTAAAGCAGCAATAGCAGCTTCAATATCCAGCCGATCAGTTTCAGCCAGTTTGTCGCCCACATCTTTTAGTGATTTTTCAGTGGAGTTGATGATCATTTCTGCTGTATTTTTTGCATTTACTAGTTCTTTCCTAGCAGCATCTTCAGCAGCATGTGCTTCAGCTTCTGCAATCATACGTTTGATGTCATCCTCTGACAAACCACCGTTGTCCTGTATCTTAATAGCATGACTTTTATTGGTTGCCAGATCCTTTGCAGAAACGCTGACAATACCGGAAGCATCAATATCAAATGCCACTTCAATTTGTGGAACACCGCGTGGTGCAGGGGGAATATCAGTTAGATCAAACTGTCCCAACAGCTTGTTGTCGTTTGCAAATTGACGTTCACCCTGGAATACACGTATTGTAACAGCTGGTTGATTGTCAGTTGCAGTTGAGAAAGTTTGTTGTTTCTTGATTGGAATAGTGGTGTTGCGTTCAATCAGAGGCGTAAACACTCCTCCCTGGGTTTCAATTCCCAATGTAAGTGGTGTAACATCCAGGAGTAGAACGTCTTTGATATCACCCTTTAGAATTGATCCCTGTATAGCAGCACCAATAGCAACTGCTTCGTCTGGATTGACCGAGTAGTTTGGTTCCTTACCAAACAATGTTTTAACCGCTTCACGCACTGCTGGAATACGAGTAGTACCACCAACCATGATGATTTCATCAATTTGTCCAACATCAAGGCCAGAATCTTTGAGTGCTTTTTTAGCGGGTTCAATCATGCGCGCAATAAGTGGCTGAATCATGTTTTCCAGAGTAGCTCGATTCAGTTTAAGTACAAGGTGTTTGGGACCAGTAGTATCAGCTGAAATATAGGGCAAGTTGATTTCAGTTTGTAGGGTTGAACTGAGTTCAATTTTGGCTTTTTCAGCAGCATCACGAACTCGTTGCAGTGCCATGGAATCCTTCTTGAGATCAATAGAATTGTCTTTTGCAAATTCTTTGATAGCCCATTCAACAATTAAGTGGTCGATATCTTCACCACCAAGTGTAACATCACCATTGGTACTGAGAACTTCAAAAACACCATCTGAAATATCCATGACGCTAACATCAAATGTTCCAGAACCGGCGTCCCAGACCACATACTTGCCTGATTTTTTGCCATCCAGACCAAATGCCAAGCTGGCAGCAGTTGGTTCATTAATTACTCGGAGTACATTCAAACCAGCAATCTGTCCAGCGGCTTTTGTAGCTTGTCTTTGTGCGTCGTTGAAGTAAGCAGGGCATGTGATAACAGCATCAGTTACTTTTTTCCCCAAATATTCTTCAGCAGTTTCTTTCATTTTAATGAGTACTTTTGCAGAAATTTCTTCAGGACTCAAAACCTTGTCGTCTACTGAGATAGCAGCATCGCCATTTTTGTTTTTTACTACTTTATAGGGTAGGATGTTGACCGTATTTTTTAATGTTTTGTCTGCAAAGCTCCGGCCAATAAGTCTTTTAGCAGCGTGAATTGTTCTAGCAGGATTAGTTGCCGCTTGTCGTTTAGCGGGTTGTCCGATAAGTATTTCAGAATCAGTAAATGCAACAACTGAAGGCGTTGTTCTAGCACCCTCTGAATTTTCAATTACTCGTGCCTGGCCATTTTCAATAACAGCAACACAGGAATTCCCTGTGCCCAAGTCAATACCAATTGTAGTCATATGTTCTCCTTTAATACCGCGCGTAAGTCTGTTGTGTCTTCAGACCAACAGATACAAGCGCGTTGTTGATCCTATTGATTAATATAATGCTCAATAATTGATTTGTCAAATAATCCAATATATCTTTTTCTTTTATTGATTATATTTGAATTTCTTCACTAAATATATTGATGCAGAAAATATCCGCATACAAAATCCGATTAAAACCAACACTGGATCAAATACAAATGTTGATTGGTTGGCAAGGACAAATACGTTTTATTTGGAATATAATGCTGGAAATCAATATCCACAAATATGATACTGAAAAGAAATTTGAATTTCGGTTTGATATGCAAAAACGACTACCTGCATTGAAAAAAGCAAACAAATGGTTAAACGCCCCAGCACACGCCTATCAAAACACAATAAAAAGATTACATAACGCACTCATTGGTTGTTTTAAACAGGGCAAGGGATTCCCGAATTTTAAATCAAGACATTTTGATAATCCAGGTATAGAAATACCACAATCTAATGAACAAATTAAGTGGTGGGACGATAAAATACAAATACCTATCATTGGTAAAATCAAATGGACGTATCATAGAAAAATAAAAGGTCGATTGCTATCTGCTACTATTAAACGTGATGGCGATCAGTGGTATGTTTGTATGCTAACAGAACAAGAAGGCAATGAACAACAAACGCAATTCCAAGAAGATGACTACATTGGTATTGATTTAGGACTCAAGGACTTCGCTATTACTAGTGATGGCGAGGTGATTAAAACACCCAAGTTTTATAGGAAAAAACAAAAGAAATTAAAACGTGCACAACAAAAATTGTCACGCAAAGAAAAAGCAAGTCGAAATAGAGAAAAGCAAAGGAAAAAAGTAGCTAAAATACACCAAAAGATAAGATTCCAAAGAAGTAATTTTCATCATCAATTGAGTAGCGCGATAACCAAACGGTACCCAGTTGTATTTGTTGAAAATTTAAATATCAAAGGCATGATCAAAAACAGGAAGTTTGCCAAATCCATTGCCGATCAGGGATGGGCTCAATTTATCACGTATTTGAAATACAAACAGCAATGGGCTGGTAACTTGTTGCATCAAATTGATCGATGGGCGCCTTAAGGCGTGTCATCGATGTGGTTCTAAAAAACCCATTACATTAAGTGAGCGCACATATGTATGTGGGAATTGTGAGCTAGTCATGGATCGGGATGCAAATGCCGCTATAAATATACTTCAATTTGGGATTAGGGAGACAAATACCGCAGGAACTGCGGAAATTTACGCCTGTGGAGCTACCTCTGACGGGGATCAAACACGTGATTGGTCTAGTTATGTAGCGCTGAAGCAGGAATCAATTCCTTCGTCGGAAGGAAGCTGTTGTTCTTTAGAACAACAGTAGTTCACAAGCAAGATTTGATTTTTGAACGCACCGAATGCCGTTCAGAGCTTCATATGTTTATAAGCAATTGGAATGTCAAGAGTCTATTGAAAAATTATTGAGTAAATTTCCATTCAAGTATGATTTCTTGCTTTAATTCTTCCAATACAGGCTTATCTGCCATGAATATACCCCAAGTAGCTCGACGAATGTTAGGATAAACATACACAAATGTTTTATATGCAACCAATCCATTGACTGATCCAATGATACTTGGGTGGTCTTGAGTTGAATATTTGATCTGTTTTTCTATATGCATCAAATGGAATGGCTGTCGTATCCGTGTTTCAAAGAATTTTTCTATTCCTAAAATTAGATGAGGCCGCTCAACATTTGTCCATATATGCATTTGTTCATCAAACAACCGTTCTCTCATACTTTTTTCATATTGTGGGGTGCTTTGTTCAGTTGCCGTTTCTGAGGTTTTTGGAATTGTGTTGCCTGTCATCATAAAAAGTGCGTTTGGTGGATTATATCTACCAGTGATGCAGTGAATTTGATGTGCATCATATTCTTCAAAATTAAATGGACCAATAATTTCCATGTTCAATTCCACTCTAGCATGAAATCAAGATAATCGGTGTCATTTTCAAATTTCAAAACTGTTATGTATTCATCAATATGACTCATTAGCTGACAATTATATTTTGTTTGAAGATAACTTTTGATTTCAGGATATTCAAGATCTATATATATTTTGTCAAGTTTGTAGATACGCTGTATGTGCATTAAAAAATTTTTATATGTTGGGTGAAGAAACAGCAAAAACGATGAAGAACCATTAAATGTTGTGGGATATCTATTGTAAACCAGCAATTCTTTCATTTCAACTCCACGTCAGCTTGAATTCAAGAAAATCTTCTTCAGATTCAAATTCTAAAATGAATTTGTTATATCCGCCATCACATGCGTTGGTGTAATAATATGTTCCATTGAATGATTTTAAGAAATGATTGGCAGTGATCTTGTAGTCCTGTTTATATGAAACATCAAATGTATGCGGGTATGAAGTGTGTCTTGTTTTTAAATATTTTTGAAATTCACCATGTTCTGCGAAATTTTGCCACCAATCAGAAAACATCCATTTGTTTGGCTGATCCGGATCCATACTATTATCGACTAATCGAACCTTCATAGATAAGTCAATTGAAATTCAAAAGCCTCTTCTCTGGAATGAAAAGTCAAATAGATAATTCGCCAATCATCTTTGTATCCAGTACTAATTTTGAATTCAACGTCATTTGAAACACGATTAATAAGCTCTTCCATCCAAGCGTATTGATCTAAACGCCATTTAGCGTGTGTCAAATGATGAACCAAAACAAATTCCCAGACAGGCCACTTATTGAGAAATTTCTGTCCCAATGTGCGTACCTGTCCGGGATATTTTTTGATTAGTTGTTTAATGAATTCTTTTTTGGAATAGATCACAACCGTTTTCCTGTATTGTTGATTAAGTTGGCAATCGTGCTCAACTTATATTCATTTGTTGCATTTGATTTGTATGTAGATACCATTTCATTGAAGTTGCCGGAAGGTATGATCAAAACTTCCACGTCATCGGTATATTCGTAGTCCTTCCTTAATTTTTCAGCTTTCATGTCAGCATTTTCCAGAGTTCTAGATCAGTGATTAATTTCGATTTGGAACCATAATTTATTGGTGCTAATACAATCACAGCATATGGATATTTTTCAACATCAGGAATCTTCTGCATAAAACTGATATTATGTATTTAATTGTGCGCCGTGAATTCAAACATATTAGACCTTCTTTCGGAAAAATATGTGCCAAATTAGAACACCAATTCCAATTAGAACAGCAAGTTCAATCAAAAATCCAAAGAATGAACCAATTGGATTGGGATCTCCAGCGTAAGAAGCTGTTGCGCCTTGTTGCATTGCTGGTTGCCCGCCATTCACATAAACTGGTTGCTGATGACGGTCCATGGCCCACATCCAAAAGAATGGGTTGCCTAGGATACCAGAATCATGATGCACGTATGTAGTTGTTGGTGCATTGTATGTAGATCGGTTTGCGTAGTTGGGTGCAGTTTGGATCGGCCGGTTAGCAGTAATTGATCCACTTGAAACATACCCAGAACTGGTATACTTCGTAGTTGTCACCGGTGAAGACTTATAACTTGAACTGGAATAGCCGGGACTTGAATATCGAGTGGCAGGCCTACTGAGAGAACTACTTGATGAGCTACTGTGATAAGTAGAGCTACTGAATTTAGCCCAAGCCGGTGTCATTGAAGCACTGGCAATAGCAAGCGCACCTGCAAACACTAGGAAAAATTTGGTATGGGATTTGGTCATGTTTCAAATTCCTTGAAATATGTTTCCAGAACCTTCTTGATTTCTGGATCATTTGTTGCATCCATCTTTTCTAGAACAGCTTCAAACTTGCGAGCACGAGTTTCAAAAGCTTCTATATATTCAATATATTTTTCAGCTTCAATAATTACTCGACCGATTGTGCTATCAACTTCTCCAAGTCGAACTTCAGTCAAGATGTTTTCAAAGTCACGCTTTAGATCTTGGTTATTCATCGTTTTCCCTCTATTAAAAATCCCTTAGGATTTAAATAAAGATATGCTTCAAAAAATAATTTGTCAAGACCAAAGATTAACGAGCGCGTTGAGTTGGTTCTCGACGAAGGCTCAATTTTAAAATTTCCAAGTACCACTTCTTTTCAGCCGCCTTGTCGTGAGTAACGCATGCGTGATTATAAGCACGGAAAATATCTGATAATGACATGATATGACCTCCTAAAAATATGCTGGGTTCCAACATATTTCTATTTATACCAGATCAGATTTTTCCTGTCAAAAAAAGATATGCAAAGAAAATAATTCCACCAATCTGTGGTGCGAGTCCAATGACCAGAATGACATCATCAATATGTCGGGGCTTTTTGAATGAAAACATGACTTCAACCTTTCCTGTATCTGTATAAATATCATAGTATGTTTGAAAGAAAAGTCAATGTCTAAATTTGCCCTTTGGAAGGGACTTGGTAAAAAATCCAAAGACTATAAATTTGTGGATCGCATTGTATCTGAACAATACCGCCGTGGTGGTGTGGAATTTTGGATTCACAAATATTTAGGTCCAGAAACACAGACTGCAAATGGTGATGCAACACTGACAAATACAGCAACTAGTCAGTCTGTCATTCCTGAACTGGACATACAAGATGTACTCAATATGGAAATTCGTGACAGAACATATGATCCAGATGTCTATTCACTGATGGGCCACTATCAAATTACTGACAATGATTTTGGGTTAACTCTAGCTGGTATGACAATTACTAATGATACTCTATCTATTACATTTCATTTAAACGACATGGTCAATCAGATTGGCCGCAAATTAATGACTGGTGACGTGATAGAAGTTATTCATTTACGTGATGATCTGGTATTGGGATCTGATATTGCTGTATCTAAATTTTATGTGGTTGATGAAGGTTCTCGACCTGCAGAAGGATGGGATCCCAATTGGCTAAGTCACATCTGGCGAGTACGCTGTCAACCCATTGCAGACACGCAAGAATATAGAAATATTCTTAATTTGCCGCCCACTGACACAAATGGTGATCCCATTGCAACAGGAAATGGCCCTTCCGCGTTGGCAGATATTTTATCAACTTATAATAAGGAAATGGCAATTTCTGATGCAATTGTTGCTGAAGCAGAAAATCAAGTACCGTTTAGAACATTTCAACCAGCTCACTTATATGTACTGCCAGCTGATATTGACAAACCAGAATCCATTTGGGCTGGAGATGGCATTCCGCCGAATGGCAGCAAGCCAGTTAATTCAGGCGAATCATTTCCAGATGCTGCGATTGGCAGTTATTTTTTGAGAACAGATTATAAACCACCAGTACTCTATAAAAAGACAGCTACCAGATGGCAGAGAGTTAAGATTGACTATCGCCAGCCTTGGGTACCAACTAATGAAACTTTAATTACGTTCATCAATAATGATGCGATAACTACTTACACAGATGGCACTGTTCATCCAGAAAAACAAAATATTCGAACTGCGGTTAAACCAAAACTCGATCCAGACATTATCTAAGGAAAATTATGACATTCACATTCAATTTCACCCAAGACAAATTATCACAAATACTACATAACAATCATCAAGTGGCTGATTGGTTTGTAGCATTAAATACAGCCTTGCCAAAATACAATATTGTTACTCCAGAACAAGTAGCTGAATTTTTTGCACAAACGGCACATGAAAGTTCTAATTATAATGTGTTGTTGGAAAATTTAAATTATAGTGCTGCTGGTTTATCAGCGACCTTCCCCAATAGATTCCCCACTGTGGTATCAGCGCTGCCATTCGCGCGTCAACCTATGAAAATTGCAAACAGCATTTATGCTAATCGACTGGGTAACGGTCCTCCAGAATCAGGTGATGGATGGAAATATAGGGGACGCGGAATTATTCAAATTACTGGTAAAAGTAATTATGCAGCAGCCAGTCAATTTTTGTTTCAAGACTTGCGACTGGTTGATAATCCAGATCTAGTGTTGGATAAAAATATAGCAATTGAAACCGCGTGTTGGTTTTGGACATCACATAATTTAAATGAGTTGGTTAATCAAGCGAATTTCAGAGAAGTAACACACCGAATAAATGGTGGTTATTTGGGAGAAGATGATCGTGAAGCCAACTACAAAGAGTTTTTGGCAATATTGAAAGCATAAAATGGATTTTTGGTATAATTCACAACTAAGACAATATAGGTTACAGTTTGTACGTGCATTCAGTAATTTCAGTGTGCAATTTGGTGCAAATGGTCCCAACCCTGAAATAAGAAGAGTGCCATGTCGATATGGTGAGCAAACTCGCATTGCAGCTTCTATCATAAAAGGCAATAGTGAAAATACCATGCTCACATGTCCATTTATCACATGTTATATTGAACAATTTTCCATGAGTGGTGAACGCCGCCAAAATCCCACATTTGTTGAAACAACGCAAGTCAATGAAAGATATTATGATGAAGACACCCAACGTTATACCAGTCAAATAGGAAATAGATATACTATTGAAAAATATATGCCCGTCCCCTATGATTTGACATTTGATGTCAGTATTTGGACCAATAATATTGATATCAAAGAACAATTATTAGAGCAAATATTAGTATTGTACAATCCTCGTATTGATTTTCAAACCAGTACAAACCCACTTGACTGGACAATGTTGTCTTCAATTGAATTGACTGATTCCATAACTTGGACCAGTGTTACAATTCCTCAGGGAACTGATAATCCGATTGATATATCTACTTTGAAATTCAAAGTACCAATTTGGTTAAATCCTCCAGCGAAAATTAAAACTCAAAAATTAATTGAAGAAATAATAGTCAACATATCTGAAGGTAGTTGGGATCCCAATAATATGGAATGGGATACCACTGAATTTTTGCATCAAACTGTTGTTACCCCGGGTGATTATTCACTGGTAATTTCTCAAATGTCACCACTGTTATATTCATTGTCAATTACTTCAAATGGTGATCCAACAGATGTTGATCAATTACCAACTTGGACATTTTCAAAATCTGATCCTGCTTTAATAATAGGAACCAGTTTTGAATTTAATGGTATTACACTCACTGTTTCATCCACTGACGCTGCAACAGCAATAAAATCATTCAATGCTAGTCTAGCAACTACACAATATTCTGTGAATCTAGTTGGTAATAAAATATGTTTTATCAATAATCTGGGTGAAAGCAATCAATTTGTTGATGGGTTAGGTGCTCCTTTGAGTGGGTTGGGTTTATCTACTGGTGTTTATCCTGGCGGCACAATTTCTTGGTATAGAACATTATTAGCATATGGCAATATGAAATCTTATCAACAATATTCTACAGGAGCCAGCAAAATTAAACTTTTGGATACTGTTGATGCTAATCAATCTGATTATCAAATTTCTGGATGGATAGATGCAGATACAGTGGATCAAAATAAATTGACATGGACTATCGATCCCACGAGCCTTCCTGCTACAAATTTGAATCCAGTATTGTCAGTGATTGATCCTACAAAAGTAGCACCCGGCATTGGTTTGGCCAGTTCATCACTTGGGCAAAGGTATTTGCTGTTGTCACAAATTCAAGTGGCCAATCCCAATTGGCAAGTTGCCGCCTCCGAAAATGACATAATTGAATTTAATGGTACTGGTTGGGTAGTTAGTTTTAATTCTTCCTCAGCTACTGGAAAACATTATGTGAAAAATTTGTTTAATGGTAATATATTAGAATTCGATGGCTATTGGGCAAACATAGTTCCCAAGACTGTCACAGCAGGACTTTGGCGAGTTGAGCTATGAAAAAAATGAGCAGGACCAGCCTGCTCATTTAATTCAAATGTTTTTAACAATTACATTTTACGAGTTTTAGTAAATGGTGAAGCTGAATTGTCTTTGATGTTAAATTCAGACTTTGTGGATTCAATCTTAGAACCCATTTTCTTTGTTTGTCCGTATTTTGCACCTTCAATGTCTTCCATGCCAGATTCTGCACGCTTGCGACGGTTATCACCACCGTGCTTCAGTTCTTTGGCTGCGGCTTTGTCATATCCAACGCGATCTTCCCATTCAGGATATCCTGAAACTTTGCTACCACGGTCGAATTTCACTGGACCGGCACCATTCCGGCTGGTCTGTGACTTGGGAACAGGGCTTTCGCTTGCGCCTTTGACTTTGGAATATTTACCAGCGCCGACTTCACCTACTGCTTTACCACTTTTGTAGATGTCAGCGTCATAGACTTCCAAATTCAAGCTTTCCAACATGTCTTCAAATTCATCATCATCCATTTCTGAATGTTCGACTTCTTCGTCTTCCTCGTGTTCAACTTCTTCATCAGCCATATCAACATCTGTCATATCATCTTCGTCTTCATCATTGATCTCAGAGAATGCTGCTTTTAGTGCATCAAGTGCATGTTCCAGATCTTCGATCTTGTCATTGATCTCGCCATATTCTCCATCCATGTCGCCGTCTTCATCCGACATTTCCATGTCATCAGAATCCATTTCCATGTCATCATCCATTCCAGCAGATTCATCATCTGAATAGAATTCATCATCATTTTCTTCAGATTCAAGATTGACTTCTTCATCTTCAATTTCATCATCAAATTCTTCAAAATCTTTAGTGGCATTTGAATCACCACCAACTTCACGTTTGAAGCCGTCTTCTTCATCACCACCGAGTTCTTCATCATCTTCCATCATGGATTCGTGAATTGCACGAGCTTTTTCTAGAAATATTTCGTGGATCAAAGCTTTGGCTTGATCTTCTTGGTCATTCATCAAATATTCTAGAACTTGTTCTAGTTTGCCTTTACTCATTTGTGTGTCTCCTTTAAAATAGTGTTACAGACTCAAACACTATTTATGACTATATTGAAAACATTGCATAAAACACCTTAAAAAGGCACATTTTCAATAAACTCTCATAATATATCGAGTAGAACCAACTGCGACATTTGCCAAATTAGGAGTTATAACTGATCCGGTTGGTGTTGAAACTGTTTGACCATTACATAATGCCCATCCAGCCGCAATAGAACTGTTAGTAGTGAGTATGATATCCCCAACGTTGACCATGCCAGAACTTTGTGTTGCAATAGTTGCCAACCCTGTGGAATCGACCACTGCATTTCCTGTAATAGAACCAGTGATAGATACATTGCTTACTGGTACATAATTCAATGCTGTTGTTATATCAGATGTGTTTAGAGCAACATTTCCACCAGTCACTAGACCGTTTCCGGATACGATAACCTTCGTATAAGTATTTGGAGTCCAATGATTGGGTAGACTTGTTGTGACAGTTACATTGGATCCGCCCTGTATTGACATGGTGCCAGTAACAGCCCCGTTGAATGTGGCAATAACTGGTTGAGTCCATTGAGTTGCTGAAGTTGCTGTTCCAGCTAGTTGATATCCATTTGAATCAGTTGCAAGCGTAAAGCCAGGTTTAATACCAGTTGGGAATCGAGCACCAAAATCATAAGTAATGCCATTCAAAACAATTGATGTTTGTAGGTTGGAACGATCTATTGCTTGATGGCTCACAACAGCAACAATGATGCCCTGACTTAAAATACATGTGATTTCAATATTATTTGCTGTAGTAACAATTGTTCCAGCAACACCATCCCAGCTGGGGACAAGTGCTTGCCAGTTGGATCCAGAATAAATTTTTAATTGTTGTGCAACCATGTCATACCAGAGTTGCCCTACCAGAGGTTTAATGGGACTGGTATTATTGGCGAAATTTTGCATCATGTTAATAAAGTTTTGATTTACTGCTAAACCAAAATTAACTGAATTTTTTCCAACAAGTGTTAAGCTAGTAGAAGTGTTGTCTGTTGTGGAATCAGCTAAGACTAAAAATGGTGTGCCATTAGATTTAATTAAATTATAGGGCATTAGAAGCCTCCATTGTTTTCAGGAGGAGCACCATATATGATTTCTAAAAAATCTGCGCGAATTAGATTTTCCAAATCCTGTGCTTCCCGCATTTTTTTAAGTTTGTTCAAATGTTTTAATGTGAAACGGGGCTTTCTAGTGTCTTTTAGATTAGCCATTTCATATTTGTCATCTGACTGGGTATAGTATTCGCCTTGAAATTCACTCATGCCACTTCTCTTTTTCAACTATTTATCCTTTAGATTGCCAATTGATAAATAATCAACAACGCAAAAATGGTAGACTGAATGGCAACCAATATATTTAAATTCGATGGTACTCTATTAACTCAAGTTGCAGATGGCACAGTTGATGCAAGTCATGCTTCAATAAAAATACCAGGAAAATCCTATCAACCCTATGGTGAAACTGTCATGGAAGGGTTGATTTGGATATTAGAAAATTTTGGAGGATTGACTGCTCCAGAAAATCCACTAGTAGGCCAGCTTTGGTATGATACTAATATATTACTCTTAAAAGTTTGGAATGGATCTGCTTGGGCAACCACAGGAGGTGTTATAAGCCAGCCTACTGCCCCAACTTCAGGAAATAGTCCCGGTTCACTTTGGTATGATACTATAAATCAACAGTTGAACATTTGGAATGGTACCAGTTGGTTACTTGTTGGTCCAGAAGGATCAGCAGTCAATACCGACCCAATCGCAACTTCTATTCCAACCCACAGCGTAATTGATGCGGTTCTATTGATTGACGCTGCCGGAACCAGTCATCAAATTTGGCGAGTGGTTATTGGAGGCACTCTTTTTGCTATCATTAGTAAAGATGCCGCATTTTTACCAAATCCAGTGGTTGCTGGATTCACTGGTATTGCAAATGATAACAAAATTTATCCGGGTATTAATTTTAAAAGCACGGTTTCCGGCACGACAATTATTGGTGATTCAACACTGTTTAAATCAAACCAAAATAATTTGCCAGATACTGATAATACTAGGAACCTGGGTTCAACGTCACAAAGGTTTGCAAATATATACAGTAACAAAGCTCAATTTAATCAATTGGGAATTAATACAGCACCAACCAGCAATCAATTAGCAGTAACGGGAAAATCTCTGTTTACTGGACCAGTTACGATAGGTGGTGGTACTGCAAATGCAGCACCCATGACTTATCAAATTGGCACATTAACTTCAACACCTCAATTGGGAGCAGTTGAATTTGATGGAGTGGATTTTTATTTTACTAATTCTGCTGGCGGAACTCCCGTCCGACAAGTCCCCCTTTATAGTGCGGATGGTACAGAATCAAATCGACTCTATGTGTCTAATGCCGGAAATGATGCAAACAATGGTACTGTTAATAAACCATTTAGAACTATTAAAGCAGCATTGGCCGCAGCACAAGCAGGTGATACAATTGCAATTGCCAGTGGTGATTATACAGAAGCAAATCCACTTTATGTTCCTGCTAGAGTCAGCGTTGTGGGTGATAATTTGCGTCGCGTTTCTATCCGACCACTCTATCCCAAGCTTGACGTATTTCATGCAGATTCAGCAACTTATTTTTATGGATTCACTGTTCGTGGTCATCAAGCTCCATCAGCAGCCATAGCATTTAGATGCGCAAATGCAATACCAACAATGAGTGGTAACGTTGCTGCTGGCACAGGTATTGTGAGTTCAATTGCCGCCAGCTGGTCTCCTGGAAGTTATACGTCAGCTCCAACAGTGTTTATTGAACCTCCAGTGGATTTAACCGGTGTACAAGCAACAGCAACAGCAAATCTTGTTACTGGTATTCAAGCGGTAACTGTGACTTCGGGTGGATCAGGATATACTAGCCCAACAGCAACAGCTTCTGGAAGCACAACTTCTGATGATGCCACCCTGGCAGTTAGAATATCTGGAGGCTCAATTGTAGCAATTGATATATTATATCCTGGTTCAGGCTATACCACTGGTACTGGCGCATTTATTACCATAAGTGATGTTAGTGGAGTCGGCGCATCAGCTACTGCAACGGTTATGTCTAATATAATCGGTAGTTTTACCATTACCAATAGTGGAAGCAAATATTCATTCGTACCAACTGTAAGTATTAGTCCTCCAACTCCATCAACAATTGTTGTTTCACCCTATATTCAAAACTGTTCAAGTATCACTGGACCATTTGATACTACTGGTACATTAATAACCACCTTGCCACCTTATAATATAGCTGCTCCTGGAACAGGGTTTACTGCGGTAGATTCATATGGTGCAGGATCTGGTACCAGAATAGATGGACAGGTTTTAAGTAATACTTCAGTAATTACCAGCATGGTTTGTGATAGTTATACACAGATCAATCAAGGTGGTATTGGACATTTGATATTGAATAATGGATATGCACAATTCGTAAGCTGCTTTACTACTTTCTGTAGTGTGGGCTACTGGGCAAGATCAGGTGGTGTAGCAAATATTTCCAACAGTGTGGTTGACTTTGGTCTACAGGGAATCCGAGCGAGTGGACATTATCCTGTCGCATATGCAACCGGAACAATAGCATCCAATTATACATCTACCGTTGCCGGTGTTCGAGTTGACGTAGCTGGATCTGGATATTCAGCCAATTTCCCCGTTAGTTTTTCTGGCGGTGGTGGTTCCGGTGCTTCAGGAAATGCAATAGTCAATTTGGGCGGTGTAAGCACAGTTCAAATGAATACAGTGGGATCAAATTATACTTCTGTTCCGACTGTCAGTTTCGCAGCAGGATCTGGCACCGGAGCAAGTGGTACAGTTATTTTAGAATCACCAAATGTATTGACGATATCTGGACTAGCTACCAAGCCAGAAAATGGCACTGGTGTGTTGATCAGTGGCACATTCTACAATGTGATTGCAGCAACTCTAGTAAGTGGTACAACTTATCATGTTCAAATACAGCCAGCAATTGTTAGTGTGGCATCCGGAACCACCGCAGCATTTTATAATGTAAGTTATATAAGTACTGGTAGTTTAGCACTAGAGTACCCTGGTTCAGGAGTAACATATAACGCACTGCCTAGGTATGGTGGTATACCAGATTTAACACAAAAAACAATTTCTGATTATCCCGGTAAAGTATATTATGTTACTATTGATAATACCGGAAATTTCAACGTTGGGCCCTACTTTGGAGTTGATTTCTCTACTGGTACAATCACTCTAAATGCAAATAACATTAACTTGAGTGGAATAAGTGAAATTGGACCATTTTCACGAAACGGAGTGGTTGCCGGAGTGCAATTACAAGAAGTTAGTGATGATCCTTCACTGAGTCATGTTAATTCAAGTTATGATCACACAACTGTTCCAACACAATCAGCGGTCAAAGGTTATATTACTGGTAAAACTATAACACTTGCTGGAGCAGTTAGTGGTTCTGCATCTATAAGCAGTTCTGATATAACAAGTATAGTGACAGTTGCGAATAGTCCAGTATTAAGAAATGTCAGCGCTGGATATACTTCGGGAGGACAGGTATTCATAACTGGCACAACTCCCTCAGCTTCAGCCGCAGGAGATATCTGGATCAACACATCCGGTAGTAGTGGTGGATCACAATCATTGACTGCCAATGGATACGTGACCTTACCAGGCGGCGGTATTATACAATGGGGAAATGGTATTACTGATGGTGGAGGTAATGGTAC
>Ga0208617_1000199_pt1 | contig 18288 bp, 16 predicted proteins | sample CryBogCBE06Nov07_FD_184581 | JGI IMG/M metagenome (GOLD analysis project Ga0208617, IMG submission 184581) | Freshwater microbial communities from Crystal Bog, Wisconsin, USA - CBE06Nov07 (SPAdes) (version 2) | ecosystem: Environmental > Aquatic > Freshwater > Lake | place: Crystal Bog...
CGGGGCTTTGGCGGAAGCGTCCGCTCCGGCGCCCGGCCGACGCGCAGGGCGGTGATGAGCCTGCGCCCCGACGGAAGGCTGAAGCTGCGAGCCATTTCCGACGCGGCCTTGGGGTCGTCCGCCAGCACTGCCATCGGGGCCGCCGACAGCCCTGACTTGGTGATGGAGAGCCAGAGCCGGTAGTATCGGCGCCCGGTCTCAAGCGGCGTCTCGTCCACTGGCCGGTGAAACAACAGGATCCCCGCCGCGCTCGACACGACCTTGGCCTCGGCGACAAAGCCCGACGCGAGGCCGATCCGGTCAATGGCTTCGAACACACCGGGCCGCAAGACAACGCCCGCGCCCGCGGCCTCGAAAGCGGACATCTCCATCGCCTGAGCGTTCAGACCATCGCGAATCCAGCGCGGGTCCCGCCGGGAAAGACGCATCCAAGACAAAAGTTCTGCCCGGAACGCCGCATCTCTAAATGTGCCGAGACTTGCGGTGTCATAGACGGCCGCCACATGGGCGATCCCGTCCTTGGCGCGTACGACGACCACGTCCTGCTCGTTGGCGATGCGGTCGAGGGCGTTGGGCGCGGCGGGCAGGAACCGGCCGCGATATGTGCGGCGCAGGTGAACATAGGGTTGAAGCGGGTCGGGCGCCGCGCCCTCGGACTGGGTGATGCTCGCGACGTCGCCTTCGCTCGGATCCGAAGTCGCGGAGACGGTTGCTGCGATTCCGCGCGCTGAGCAGGCGAGTACGAATCCCTCGATGGCGGCGCCGTGACTGACGCCTGCGTCCCGTCCAGTCGGATCGCCGACCGCAAGGCGACGCTCGACGACCTCACGGACCCGCACCTCGGTCTCGCTGATCCTCCGCCAGCGCGTCGGCTGGGTGTTGTGCACGCTGGGCGCAAGGTTCGCTTCGAGGAAGATGTCGGCGAAGTCCGGTTCGGACAGGGTCAAGCTTGAGCCTCCGGCCTCATGAGCAAGGCGAGTTTCTGGAAGTAGGCGAGGGCGCCGCGCGTCTGCGGATCCACAGCTCCGCCGGGGAGTCTCAGCAGGCCGACGCGTAGCGGCGTCCTTTGCAGCAACAGCGCCAGATTGGCGTCGTGGCGGCTCAGAAGTTCGTCGAGCTCTGTCCAGGAGTGGGAGCCGTCGCGGTCGGCTCGCCCCTTGGACTGACCCGACAGGGCCCGCTCGATCGGCGCCTTTTCCAAATCAAAGGTCAGCCGGTCCGTATCGAGTCCATCGAGATCCGCCGGACCCAGCACCCGAAGGTCGGCCAGCAACGGTTTATCGGCGAGGTCGCTCAAGAGGCCGTCGAGGGTTGAACGATCAGTGGCGACCAGGGCTTCCAGAAATACCAGACTGGCCGGCGCACGGCGCGTCAGCAGCAGCGACTGCAGCGCCCCGGCGGCGAGAAGCAGAACATAGAGAACGGCCCAGAGCCGCAAGGCGCCCGATGGCCAGGGCAGGTTGAGCGCCCGGGCGATCGGCGCGGCGGCGGCGGCGCTCACCGCGACGAACAGGCCGAGCCCCAGAAAGGCGCGGAACGCCTCTCGTCGTGAATGGGCGTTGGCGCTGAGCACAAGCGCTGTCGCGGCGGCGCCCAGCCCGCTTGCGCCGACGGGCGCCGCGTCGAGAAAATCTGAGATGATCAGGGGAACAAGGCCGAGCCCGGCCACGAGCACTGCGTCCAGCAACGCGTTTTCCTGCTGTGACAGGCTGGCCCTCTGCCGCGTCAGGATCAGCGTGGCAAGGCCGCCGAAGGTCGCGATCTCATAGGCGAGGAGACTCCAGTGCGGAATGGCGGATCGGAGTGGCGAAGCGATTACCACCCCAGCGGCGACGACGGCGCCCCCCGAAACGCCGATCTTGAAGGCCTTTGGCGCATGACGCCGCAACATGCCCTCCACGAGGAACAAGGCGCAGAGCGGAACGACGCTGACGGCGAGCAGGGACGCATCATCCAGAAAGCCGATGCCGCTTGCCTCACTCGCCCACCGCAAACCATAAAACGCGCAGAGCACTCCAAGAGCGAAGCGCATCCGGCCGTTCAACGGGTCGGCTCTGGCGCCCGTCCGTGCGGCTACGGAGGCGAGCAGGGTTACGCAGCTCAGGGCGTCGATCAACTGCTGTGCGGACGCCCGGTCAAACATCAGCTCGCCAGCATCCTGGACATGAACCGCCGAACGAGCAGGCCCTTCGCGAAGGCGATCGGGGGCAGGAGCGGGCGCTCCACCTTCGCCGAATAGGGATTGAGGAACCATCCCCGGTGGTCGGTTCTGGACCTTCGGCCCATCAGGGCCTGCAGGGCCTCATAGGCCATGAGATTGCCGGTGGTGACGACCATCGGCGCAAAGGACATGCGCGAGCGCTTGCCCGCCGCCATCTCCGCCGCCGCGCCGAGATCCACATGGAACGCCGAGGATGAATGGGTGAGGACGTATTCCAGCTCCTTCAGGAAGGCGCTGCGGGTCTCCTCCACCGTCAAGCCATCCCAGGGCTTGCCCAGGGTCGGATAGCCGAGCCGCTCCTCGGGCCTTGGCGCATCTGGACGCACGACGATCACGGAGGGCAGCGGTGAGGCGTAGGCGTCGATCACTGTCACGCCGTGGGTTCTTGCGGCGCGGTAGAGGGCGACGCTCGCCGCCACGTCGTCGCAGCCGTTGACGATGACCTTGTAGCGGCCCGCAATGTCATCGAGCCTTGCGGTCCACTCTGCGCCAAACCTCTCCAGCAGGATCTCCGGGTTGATCCGCAAGGCCGCAGCTTCCGACGCCGCCGCCTTGTCCTGTCCCAGCGTGTCGAGGGATGCGAAGACCTGTCTGTTGAAGTTGGAGATCTCGAACTGATCGATGTCCGCAAGGCCGATCCGCCCGACGCCTGCGCGCACCAGCGACGCAAAGCAGGCGCCGCCCATCCCGCCCACGCCTGCGACGAAAACAGCGGAGTTCCTGAGGCGAGTCTGCTCCTCGTGACTGACGAAGCCGAAGTTACGGGTGGTGAACTCGGCGTAGTCGAATTGCGCGTCACTCATGTTCGCAAGGTCCTCCACGGACGAAGCGCGCCGTAGGCCTGGTCGTCAGCAAACCAGTGCAGCACTGGCAGCACCGCGGCGCCCAGCGCGATGATGAATATACTGCCGGCGAGCCACGGCGCACTGCCGGGGCGGGCGATCCGGGCCAGATAACGGCTCGCCGCCTCCATGTTGATCTGACCGATCTGCAGTACGTCGTCACCCCGATCATAGTCGAGCTCCCGCTCGCAAAAGGCGTTGTAGGCGTCCTTTCGATGCGGTGCAGCGGCGGCGAACGTCTTCTTCAGATTGTCCGAGCCGCCCGTGTAGGCGTTCTTGATGATCGAGCGCTCCGCGTCATATTCGGCCTCCGCGCCCACCCCGAAGACATGCCGCCAGCGCGCCATGATCTGGCGGGCGAGCAGTCGATGCGCGACGTTGGGGCCAGTGGTCCGGTCAGGCGTCGGGAAGACGTCTGCGAAAGTCTCGGCCACCATGCCGAACACGGCAGGCACCTGCGTGACATTGGACAGATAGAGCGGGCGGCACTGCCGGCGTACGAACAGCAGAACGCAGGTCAGGCCATACAACATGTCGGACAGGCCGCGTCCCCGATAGCCGGGATCCACCATGACAAGACCGAGGTGCAGGATCTCGATGGACCTCCCGCCCAGTTCCGCATCCATCAGCGCCAGGGCATTGAACGCGATCGGTTGGCGCGTTCGGGCGTCATAGACCACGGTCACAACGGACGTTTTCAGGGCTTCGCCTTGCTGGGCGAAGACGCCGTAATCGAGGTCGCCGCTGGTCAACGTGGTCTGCGCGACGGCCTTCAGATCGTCCACCAGTTTCGCCAGCGCCTCAGGGGACAAGCCTAGCCCCGGTCGCTCGACGATGCGCAACGAAAGACCCTTGCCCGCGGGTAAGGTCAGGTCGAGGCGTCGACGGAGGCCGCTCATGCCCTGCCGCGCGCCTTCATACGGGCGAGGTGGGCAACGGGGCCGTCCGCTCGACGGAGCCAGATCTCGGCGGCGATCAGACCTTCACCCTGTCCCAACCAGAAGATCAACGCCGTCATGGTGCGCGTGTCCATGTGGGCGAAATGCACGAGCAGGGGGCCGTATAGCCTCGAAAGGGTGATGCCCACCGTCATGCCCGCGGCGCGGGTGACCCAGATCTCATGGCCGGCGAAGTCTCGCTCTCGGGCGGCGCGAAAGGCCTGAACGGCGCAATAAACGATGGCGATCATCCAGATGACATTGGGCCACACGCCTGCAAGCCCCGCGAAGGGGTAGACGAGGGTGGCGACCACGCCGGTCACGGGCAGGGCGACCAGCAGGGCAAGACCGGCATATCCGATCCAGCGGTGCGCCTGACGATAGCGGCGGCGCATGGCCGGCCAGAACTGGAATGCAGCGACCAGGACGAACAGGCTGCCCATCGCCGCATGGCTGCGGATCAGAAGGGGGTGGCGGTCAAAGTCGGCGAGCTGTTCGAGATAGGCCTTGCCGACCAGTTGAACGACACCGTCCGCCTGCAAGGCTGTGGGTACGAACAGGTTGTTGAGTCCGATGCCCAGCGCGCCAAGGCCCAGCGCGATGAGCAGGGCGCGCGCGACCGTCGGTCCCGGGCGAGGGAGGCGGCTCGGACGAAGGCGGGGTTCGGTCGTCAAACGGCGGCGTCTCCCGGTCAATGCGGACAGGATCCGCATCGCGCTTGTCGCTGAGCGCATAGGGGTAGGCTGAGCCGGGATTCCTAGCAAGCGTCGCGATTTCGCAGCCCTCGGAAATGGTCTAGGGAGAGGCCGAGAAGGCAGGCGTGGGACGGCCATCCATGACATCATACCCGAACGCCTTGCGCGCCTGTTTCGCGGCGAGCCTCCTCTGGCTGCCGTCCCTTCCCGCAGCGTCTGCTCCGGAGGAGATCCAGGTCTATCAGGATGACAGCGTGGGGGCGGGACGTTTCGGACTCGACCTGCACAACAGCTATGTCGTTTCCGGCGCGCAAACAGCGGACTATTCCGGCGGCGTCGCGCCAAACCACCAGTATCGCCTCACGCCGGAGTTCTATTACGGCCTGACCTCGAATATCGAGCTTGGCCTTTATGTGCTGGCCGACCGTGACGCTTCCGGCCAGACGGCCATTGGCGGTGAAAAGGTGCGTATCAAGTACATCGCGCCGCGCCCCGAAGGTCGGGATTGGTATTGGGGCGTCAATCTGGAAGTGGGGCGGGTGGGCGCCCGGTATGACCAAAATCCATGGAATACGGAATTGAAGGGGATCTGGGGATGGCGACGCGGCCGCTGGGACGTGGCCGTCAACGCCAATGTCGACGCCGCCCTGTCCGGGCGAAAGCCGCCGCCGCCGTCGCTCGAGATCACGACCAAGGTCGGCTATCGCACCGCGCCGAACCTGTCATTTGGCGTCGAGACCTTCAACACCCTGGGCGACCGGCGAAACTTCGGTCGTTTCAGCCAGAACGAGCAGTCGATCTACGCCGTGTCGGACGTCAAGCTGCGCGGCTTTGACCTCAATCTCGGAGTCGGACGCGGGCTGACAGCGCCTTCGGACCACTGGGTGGTGAAAGCCGTGATCGGTGTGCCACTTCCTTGAACGGCTCAAACCTGTCAGGCGAATTCGCTCCCCTTTCCGGTGTTGTTGACGATAATTCAGGCTCGGCAGGGTGTGAGGGATGAGGGCGATGTCATTACGTGTCGCAAGGACTGTTTGCGCCGTTCTTTTGGGGCTGTCCGTACAGAGCGCCGCGCTCGCCGCGCCGACCACGTCTCCGCCTGTGAAGACGTTTGATCGCGTTCGGCTCGAGGGCGTGGTTGACGGGCTGATGGCCGAGGGCATGGGGGATTTCAACGTCGCCGGCGCGACTGTAACGGTCGTGCAGGACGGGCAGACGCTTCTGGCCAAGGGATACGGCGAAGCGCGACTTACGCCCACGCCCCGTCCCGTCGACGCCGACACCCTGTTTCAGGTCGCCTCCATTTCCAAGACCTTGGTCTACATCGCAGCGATGCAACTTGTCGAAGCGGGCAAGCTGAAGATGGACGATCCGATCAACGCCCATCTGCCGAAGGATCTCGCCATCCCCGATCAGGGGTTTCATACCCCTATCCGCATCCGCGACCTCTTCGCCCATACGGCGGGCTTTGAGGACCTGGCGCTCGGTCACCTGTTCGCTGGCGATCCCAACAAGCTGCTGACTCTGGAGGCCTATCTGAAGGCGCATCGCCCCAGGCGGGTGCGGGAACCGGGCGTGCTGCCGTCCTATTCGAACTACTCCCTCGCTCTCATGGGCGAGATCATCGCCCATGAGAGCGGGATGGGGTTCGAGGACTATATGGAGCAGAAGGTGCTTCGACCCCTCGGCATGCCGCGGGCGAGCTATCGCGACGCCTATTCGCCGAAGATCGCCGAGGCGCGGGGCCTTGTGCGTCCGCTGAACCCCGACATCGCCGCGAATGCGACGCAGCAACTCGCTGGCGGTCCGGGGGACTGGCATGTCGCGGGCGCCGAATACACGACCCAGATCGCGCCCGCGGGTGGGTTGAAGGCCGGGGCCACGGACATGAGCGCGTATCTCGCCGCCTTGATGGACCCACAGCGTATGGAGGCGTTGGGCGTGCTCAAGGCTGACACCTTTCGCAGGATGATCGCGACTTCGGCGGTCGATCTGCCCGTCGCCGTGCGTCACGGGTTCATTCCCTATCGTTTCCCGGGGCAGTATCAAGGCTTTGGACACAACGGCGCCATGGCGTTCGGCGCGTCCGATCTGGTGGTCGTGCCGGAGCTGAAGCTTGGCGTGTTTGTCTCCACCAACACCCGTGGCGGTTTCGCCTTCGCCTACAATGTGGTCGCCAGGATGATCGACGCCATGGCCCCGCGCGCGGACCTGCCCGCCATCCGCACGCCGGAGACGGCTCGCGCGGCGGCGTCGCTGGCCGGAACCTGGCTGGTCACACGACGCGCCTGGTCTCCCTCCGAACGCGCCATCAACGGCCCGATCACCGCGACCCGGACCATCACCGCCAGGCCCAACGGCGATCTTGCAGTGGGAGGTCTGATCGGCCCGCCGACGCTGTACATGCCGCTCGGCGGCGGGATCTGGCGGTCCTATCGACCCGGTTCGGTGCTGGTCCTGGGCAAGAGCGGCGATGGTCATGAGGCGCTGTTCTCCGGAAACGGCGCCTCGGCGATGGAGCGCGCCACCGTCTTTGACACGGCCGGCTGGATGGTCGCCGCTCTGGTTGCGGCGTTGCTGGCGGGTGCCCTGACGGCTTTGAGCCTGCCGCGACGTCTCTTCGAACGCTCGCCGACGAGCGGCGCGCAGCGGTCGGTGGGACTCGCCCTCGACGCAGCATCCTTGACCTGGATGGCCGGCGTGGCGGGCTTTATTTCCGTGCTGGCGGGCGCGGCGCAGGATAACGGGGCGCAGCTGATTTTTGCTTATCCGGGCCCCATGGTGTGGATCGGCTGGAGCATCGCAGCGGCGGTCGTGTTCACCTTGCTGGGCTTGCTGTCGGCGGCGCCAGCGCTTCGGGCCAGGGGAGGGTGGAGCGCCTGGCGGCGAGCGACTTGTGTTGCGGTCCTTCTGATCTATTGCGTTGCTGGCTTCTCGGCATGGAAACTGGGCCTGATCGGGTTTCACGCGACCTGATCGAGTAATGCACGACACGGTCAGGGCTTTAAGCTTCAAGGAAATTCAACCTCTGACCGATATATTCGGTCATAATGAAGTTGATCTCGCGACTCTTCGGTGGCCGGAACACGCGCGTCATGACGGCGCGTGCGGGACTGTTTGCACTCGCCGTCGTCATCGCACCGTCCCATGCGCTTGCGGATGGACGCGCCTATTCCCGAGAAATCGATCTCGCCAAGTCCTTCATCCTGTCTGAACCGAACCGCGCGCTCGAACATGCTCAACTTGCGGAATCCCTCGCCGGTCCTCCTCGGGACGCCGCCGCGAGGATACGGCTGGCTTGCGCCCAGTGGCTGGAGGCAGAGGCTCTGATCCGGTTGAACCGGGCGGACGAAGGGTTGTTGATCGCCAAGACAGCCCGTGTGTCCGCGGAGCGTGATGCGCCGAACTCCCAGCTGCTCGGAGATATCCGGATGGCGGAGGGTTATGCGCAGGAGACGGAAGCAAAGCCTGCAGAGGCGTTGGATGACTATCAGCGCGCAAATCGAATCTTTAGCGCCAACCAGGATCTACGGGGTCAGTCCAAGAGTCTGCAGAACATCGCTGGCATATACGATGAAGCCAAGGACTATGACCGGGCGCTCAGCTACTATCGGCAAGCGACGGAAATCTACAAGGCCGACGACACCTTGGCCCTGTCGGCATTCAACGGCGCCGGCATCACGTTTCAACACTTGAACAGATACGCGGAGGCGGAGGCTTCGTTCCGTAAGGCGGAAGGTATTGCCGGGCGTCTCAAAAGCCCGATGCTCGAAGCCTCGGTACTCGCCAACATCGCCAACGCTCTGGTTCTGCAGAAGAAGTATGATGCGGCCCAGCAAGAAATCGCGCGGGCGCAACTTGTTCGCGCACACAACGCTTCGGTCGCCGAACTGTCGCCGCTGCTTTGGGGCGTTCAGGCGGAAGTCGATTTTCGCCGGCATCGAATCGCCGCCGCGCTTGAGGATCTGGACAAGGCCTTCAAGGGTCTGGACCTGACCACGACCGATGCGCCGTTTCGTGACATCCATGAATTCGCCTATGAAATTTACCGTCAGACCGGTGAGTTCCGTAAGGCGACCGCCCACCTTGAGGCGTACAAGCGGCTGGATGACGCGTCGTGGAAACTGGCGGCGTCGACCAGCGCACAACTTGCCTCGGCGCAGTTTGATTTCGCCAAGCAAAATCTGCAGATCACGGAACTCAAGCTGTCCAAGGCGGCCGAGCGTCAACGGTTCGCCGACCAGAGAGCGGAGTTCGGCCTTTGGTTGACGCTGGCGTTTCTGGCCGCCCTTGTTCTGGCGATCGCCGCCCTCGTCATCGCGTTGCGGGGGCGAAACTTCGCGCAGAACGCGAACCGGAAGCTGGAACTTGTCAACACATCCCTCGAGCGTGCGGTCGCGGCAAGGACCGATTTTCTCGCCCGGACAAGCCACGAGATGCGCACGCCGCTCAACGGAATCTCGGGTATCGCCCAGGCCCTGCTGAGCAGGACCGATCTCAATGCGGATGTCCGCAGGCACGTACATATGCTGGCGACCTGCAGCGATGCGATGACGAACCTGGTCGAGGACATTCTCGACATGGCGGCGATCGAGCGCAAAAATATTCGGCTCAAGTGCGCCGAGCATGACCTCAGCGCGCTTCTGACGCGGGTCAGTCAGCCCTGGCGGGAACGCGCCACCCTGGCCCGGCTGGCGTTCGAAACAGAAGGCTTTGACACTGCGCCGCGTCTGTACTGCGACGACGTCCGGGTCGCCCAGGTTGTGGACAACCTGTTGTCAAACGCCGTCAAGTTCACCCCGCAGGGCAAGATCGCCGTCCGCTGCGAAAGCGAGATCGTGGACGACGCGTGGCGCATCGTCCTCACCGTCACAGATACGGGAGTCGGTGTTCCCCAAGCTCTGAAGGAGCAGATTTTCGAGCCGTTCCAGCAGGCTGACGGCGGTACGAAACGTCAATTCGGCGGGACAGGACTTGGCCTCTCGATCAGCCGGGAACTTGCGAAACTGATGGGTGGCGACTTGCAGTACCAAGATCCGCCCGACGGAATTGGAGCCAGCTTCGTCTTCTGGTTCACTGCGGGCAAGGCTGAGCCGGAAGTCGCGCCGGATATTGGAGCGCCGCTCACGCTTGCGGATCGCCGCATCCTGTTGATCGAACCCAATCCGCTGCATGCAGCCTTGTTGCGCACGGGGCTTGAGTCTGCATGTCGATCCGTATCCGTGATCCAAAATCTCGAAGTCTTCGATCCAAACGTTCGCCGGGAAGATGCCCTGGTCCTGATCATGTCTATGGGTATGAGCGACGATATGGAGGCGCAGCTTCTGGCGGCGCGCGAAAGGATCGGCGACGCAAGTCTGGTCGTGCTGCACACTGGCGGCGGCGAGCGACCGCTTGAATCTGTGCAAGGCCTTGCTGATCTTTGGCTCGAGAAGCCGATCCAGCTGCCCGCCCTCATCGAATCCCTTCGCGACCTTGCATTTCGCGTCCCGGTTGGAATCGATGCACAGATCGATGAATCTTCGAAAGTCGTCAACGCGCGGTAATAAATAATTATATCGTCAATATGCAATGTGCTCATATTGGACTGGGCTTGGTGATCGAGCCGGAGCGCCGAACGATGCGAGCACTTTGCATAGACGATCACGCGATCAACCGACGCGTACTTGTGGCCATGCTGGAAACTGCGGGTATCGTCGCCGATGAGGCGGAGTCGGGCCACAGCGGAATCGCCATGGTTGAAGCCTCGAACTACGACGTCATTTTCATGGATCTGCGGATGCCCATCATGGACGGCGTCGAAGCGGCGACCAGCATCCGGGCGCGACACGATGAAAAAAGTCGTACGCCGATAATCTTGGTCACTGCAGACGCCAGCGTGACGCTGGAAGCCGAGGACTGGGCGGATCGGTTCAACGGAGCCTTGTTCAAACCACTCAAGCCCGAACAGCTATTCGATACAATCGCCAAGGTGCTGATGTCGAACGGAACGCAGGCGGTGCAGGTCGGCTGAGACCCTACTTGAGCGTCGCCAGATACTCTGCGACGTCCTCCGCCTTCTGACCGCCCTTCAGACCTGCAAAGGGCATGCGATTGCCGGGAATGACGGCCGTCGGCGCCTTCAGATAGGCGGCGATCTTGTCCGTCGTCCAGGCGTAGCCGACCGCTTTCATCGCCGGCGAATAGGAAAACCCCGCCAGGGATCCCGCCTTGCGGCCAACCACCCCGTAGAGGTTCGGACCGACGGTAGAAGCGCCTCCTTTACCGATGGAATGACACACGGCGCACTGTGCGCTGAACAGCGCCTTGCCGGCGGCCGCGTCTGCGAACGCAGAGCCCGTTCCGCTCGAAGCGAAAGCAATTGAAAGCGCAAACAGAGTCAGGCGGCGCATGGGCAGGTCGTCCTTGAAAGTTTAGCGGGTTTAGTAACTCGTCCAGGCGTAGAGGCGGAGGGTGTTGTTGTCGCCCGCCTTGGCGCCCATGCCGTCATAGTTCGACCCGGCCCCGTCATATTTGAGATAGTAGGTGTACTGAAGGCCAAGCCGCAGGTTGAATCGCGGTCCCAATGGGGAGGTTCCTGCGCCCCATGGCGTTGTGCTGAGCTCACCGGTAAGACCCGCGGTGTCCGGCTTGAGGTTCCGGTTCGTGGCGAACAGAAGCGCATCCGGGCTGCCCGTAGTGTTGAACCCCTGCAGCGTTACGCCGACGCGGTTGCGCCAGAAATAGCTCACATCGGCGCGCAGATCGGTCAGGTCGTTGCGTTTGTTGGCGGAGAGGCCAAGGGCGCTGGAAGCGTTCAGGTGCTGGCGCTCCTTGAGGTAGCGCGCGTTGATCGCCAACGTGTCGCCGTCGGTCAGGTTGCGGATGTAGGTGGCGTCGACGCCCACGTCCCGATACGTGTCGACAGCGCCGCTGGAGGCGTCGAGTCCAGGTTCGATGTCGGCGTTCATCGCCATGAGACCAAGCGATCCCGTTCCGCCCAGTACATCGCTCTGGTAGACGAGGCGCGCATAAGGGGCGAGGCCCTTGATATTGCCCGGCGCGGTCGGGTCCGCGCCCAGACGGGTGGTCAGTCTGGATCCGATCGATCCGTAACCGCCGCCCTCGACATAGAATTTGGAGTCGATCCAGGCATACGCGGTCGCGCCCATTGTGGTCTGCGCCAGGCTGCCCAGGATCGCGCCAGGCGCGCCGCCGGGCGCGAGCGCTGAGCTGGTGTACGGATAGCCCCAGGCAGGCGTGGTGTTCCAGGCGTCCTGCATGGTGGGATTGTTGTTCACTGACACGCCCAGCAGTACGTCATGCTTGGCGACCGTGACATCGGTGACGGCGCGCAGATCGACATTGTCCCAGGTGAAGGCCCGCGCGACGCCGTCATAGGTCGCCTGGATGAAGGCGCCCAGATGCTGGCCAAAGCCGCCCGCCAGGAAAAGGCTCGCCTGATCCAGCGTCCAGTTATCGTTGACGTTGTAATGCGTCGCAGGCGGTGAGGCCTGGTCCTTCTGGGTGTTGACGAACGAAGCGATCGCCATGGCCGACAGGGGCAGATTGTAGGCGGCGCCCGAACGCGCCGTATAGCCGCGCAGTTTGAAGTCGCGTCCATAGGTCGTCAGCTGTGGACCAAAGCCGCCGACATGGCAGGCCGCGCAAGGTGCGCCGGTTTGCACGGCGAAGGCGGGCACCGCGCCTGCGGACGTCGCCGTCAGGCTCGCGACCGCTGCGACGGCCAACGCTGCGACAGCGCTCAGGGCGGCGGGGATGGAAGCAATCGGGGTGTGGCGCATAACGGCCTCCAGCAAACTCCGAAGGCGCGAGGGTTTCCGACCATTCGGAAAGAACCTTCGGTCAGCTTCGAAGGACACCCTAGGGCATCCTCAATCTCGTCGATTGAGCTGCATCAATCGGTACGAAATAGACTAGCGCCGCATCGGCGGGCCGTCTTGCACATGAACGGACTTTGAACGACCGCTTCCAACGGCATTCAACAGGCGCGTGACACCTTGCGCATACGGCGAAAGGCCGACAGCACGAGCAAGGAGAGCTGCGATGAAACTCAACATGATCTTCCTGACGGCCGTCAGCGCGGCGTCCGTCATCACGGCGACGGCAGCGTCAGCCGATCCCTGGTACGGGCGGGACGGCGATCGCTGGGTGGGCTACCGTTACAGCCAAGCAGGCTATGGCGACTACGACCGTAGAGCCGACTTCCGGGGCTACCCCGAATTCTACGGTCTGAAGTTTCACATCCGTCAGGAGATTGCTCAGGGCGTGCGGGACGGCTGGATGGATCGCTGGACCGCTGCGCGACTGAACCAGGAAATCTACCGCATCGCCGCGTGGGAAAGCCGGGAGTTCGACGCGCATGGCTGGGGCCTGCCGGGTGATGATCGGGCGAGGATCAGAGGCGCGCTCGACCGCATCGATCACGAAGTCGACGAAGTGCGAGACAGAATGTGATCGTCTGGCCGCCGGCCGCGCGCGTTGCGGCCGGCGACCTTTGAGGCATACTGGGGCAAACATTCGGAGATCCAGTCAATGTCCTTTCGTCGTTGGGCCGCGTCACTGATCCTTCTCAGCGTTCTGGCGACGGGCGAAGCGCAGGCTGCAGCGGGCTCCGGCGACGATCCCATCGTGGTGCATATGCGGCGAGGGACCGATCACATCCGACTCCAGGGCGTTCTCAAGGAAGGCGTCGACTGCTGCACCTACAAGTTCGTCGCCCGCAAGGGCCAGCGTCTGACGGCGAGCGTGAACGGCCCGGCGTCGCGTCTGACCATCACCTATCCGAACGGGGATGGGGACGGCCCAGGTCTTCCTGACCGTATGGAGCTGCCTGAAACCGGAACCTACCTGCTCGATGTCCACCCAAACCTGATGGCGGACGGCGCCTATGGCCGCTTTACCCTCGACCTCGCCATTACGAAGTGAGCGCTCGATCTGGCCTTCGCGGCCTGTAGGCTAGGCTCATGTCGAGCCCTTCCGAATCAAGCCCGGCGCTTCGCGCCCCCCGCAACCGCGCGCTGACCGAAGCGAAGCTTCGCAAGGCCGTTGAAGACCTTCTAGTGGAGGGCGGCTTCTCGGCGCTCACCCCGTCTGCGGTCGGCAAGCGTGCGGGCGTCGATAAGATGCTGATCTACCGGTATTTCGGCGATCTGCCGGGCCTCGTCCGCGCCATCGCCTACGCCGAGGACTTCTTTCCGACATTCGAGGTGATGTGCGGAGGGCGATCAGTCTCCGAGCTTCTGGCGCTATCCGTGAGCCAGCGCGCCGCCCTCGTGATCTCGAACAACGCAAGAGCGCTGCTCGCGCGTCCGGTGGTGCTGGAGCTGATGGTCTGGGAGCTTGTCGAGCGCAACGAGCTGACGGCCATCATGGAGGAGGCGCGCGAAGCTCTTGGATTGCGCCTATTGGGTGAGCTGTTTCCGGACGTCCGCGATGAGAAGCGCCTACGCTCCATCGGCGCTCTCCTGTCGGCGGCGGTGACCTATCTCGCGCTCCGCCGCCGGAAGATCCGCTGGTACTCCGGCGTTGATCTCACCCTCGATGAAACCTGGTCAGACTTCGCCGACACCATCGCGCTGATGACCGCGGGGCTGGACGTTTAGGGCTTTGACGGTGAGGTTTGCAGAGCGCATATTGCGCACCCGATCTCAACCTCCGGCGTCAGGAGATGTCCGATGTCGTCCCTCCCGAAAACGCGATACTGGTTTCCGCGAAAACCCGGCGGATGGGGCTTTGGGCCGCCGCAGACCTGGGAAGGCTGGATCGTTCTGCTGACCTTCGTCGCGGGCGTCATCACCTATGTGACAACCTTCAATTACAATGCGCAGCCCCTGCTTTTTGCTGCAGGGCTCGTGCTCCTTTGCCTCGGCTTTAACGCCATCGTCTGGTGGACAGGAGAGCCGAAGGGTCACAAGTAACGCCTTGGGCAGCCCGTTTATGGCAGCGGTTCGAGGATCGCGTCGAGGGAGGCCTTTCCGCTGGAGGTGCGCTCCAGGTGCGGGTACTTCAGCCCTTCGTGCCAGTCGATGCGCACCGTGCGGTAGTGGTTATTGATCTTGACCAGGAGCTCGATGGGATCGGTTTTCCCTTTGGCCGCCTTGACCGCCGTCTTCAGGATCTCACCCGTGTAGGTCAGGCCGTTGACTGCGACGAGCTGGGTGTCCGCGGTCAGGCCGGCCTTGAAGGCGGGGCCTTCCCATTGGACATTGCTGAGCTGCCCTTCCTTGTTCACGGAAAAGCCGAGGGAGTACATGAAGTCCGTGCTCTCGCGCCGGGCTTCGACACTCTTTCCGTAGGCGGACTGAATGTCGGTGTAGGTGAGGCGATACCCGCCTCGCGCCAAACCGTCGAGGGGCGCGCCGGGGCCGTGACCCTCCAGCCGGGTCTTCAGGAACGTCGTCCAGTCATAGGGCTCGATGGTGTTGAGCGCCTTCACCACATCCTCGAAGGTGTAGGTCTGGACCACATAACTGCCGTCATAGATCCCGAAGAACAGCCTGGCGAAGTCGGACAGGGACCGTTTGCCGCCGGAGCGTTCGCGGATCAGGGTGTCTGCGTCCAGCCAGATCAGCTGGCCCTCGGAATAATAGTCCTCCGACCGCTGCCAGCTCAGCCAGGACAGGGGGCGGCGCTGCGCGACGATGGGGTCGTTGGTGGTGTCGATCAGAGCCTTCCATGCCCGCCCGACCCGGTGATCATAGGCGGCGGCCGTCTCCGCGATGGCGTCGAGGGTCTCCTGCTTGGTCATCAGTCCTGAGCGTGCGGCGAGCACATAGCCCCAGTACTGAGTCTGTCCCTCGTAGACCCACAAGAGACTGTCGCGCATGGGAACGTTCAGGGTCGGCGTCCAAAGGTCCGCGCCCCGGCGGAACTTGCCGTCCCAGGAGTGGGTGTATTCGTGCGCGAGCAGATCGCGGCCCGCAGACCCCTTTTCCCAATCGGTGAAGTACTTCGGAGATGTTCCGTCTTCGGACGACTGATGGTGCTCGAGACCATTGCCGCCCATCTTGTCGGACAGGCTGAGCAGGAAGTCATAGTGGTCGTAATGGCGGGATCCGAAGTTCTTGTCCGCCTGCTTGATCAGGTTCTTGTGCGCCTCGATCTGCGCCGGCGTCATCTCCAGCTGTTCAGGCGAATCCGCGATCACATCCAGCCGCACGGGGCGGGCCGCGCCGGGGTCGAGCTCCACCTGCTTGAAGTTCTTGCCGGCGATCAGCGGACTGTCGACCAGAGTCTCGAAGGTGGTGGTCTTGAAATAGGTCCACTGGCCGTCGGCATGGTCGGTCTCCAGCGCCGTTGCGCAGCGCCAGCCCTCCGGCAGTTTGATGGACGAGGCGACCTTGATCCCGCGCATGAAATACCCGGCCGGATAGAGAGCGAGCGAGATCCACTGGGCGTTCAGCATCTCCGGCGTCATCACGACGCGGCCTTCCTTCGTCGACACGGCGGACAGGAACTGGAACTCAACTTCCAACGACGTTGCGCCCTTGGGGTCGATGTGGAAGGCGAAAACGTCCGCCGGATCGCGCGTCCACTCGAGTCGCGTTCCGTTGGCGCGCACGATCAACCCGGCCAGCTTGTCGATCGATCCGCCCGGATTGTGTGCGCCGGGGAGCCAGCGCGGATAGGTCAGCACCACTGGCGCGCCTGAGACCGGGATCGTCTCCTTGATGGTGAAGACGCCATGGGTCAGGTCAGTGGCGTCGACAGCCAACTGAAGCTCGCCCGGATAAGCGATGTCTTCCGGTGTTGGCAGAGGCGGTGCGGGGGCGAGCGGCATGGGCAGGGGCGGCTTGGGCGTCGCCGCCATCGCGCCGCCGGCGTAAAGACAGGCCGCAAGCGCGATCAACAGTCCTTGTCCCGCCGCCATTCTTGCCATGTCGCACCCCAAATCCAGGTTGTCCGCACAAAAGATCGGGGCCCGCCTCCGACGTGGAGGGCGGACCCCAAAAGTCTTAACAGCAGTCTAGGCGGCGGAAATGCTCCGCTTCAAGAGCGTTCGCGCCACGAGCGGTGTTTGCCGTGTCAGGACTGGCCGATCTTGTCCTGGGTCTTCGTGTCGAAGTCCGAGGCGTCGTGCCGTTCGAGCAACTGCGAGGCGGGGTCGCCGAAGGTCCGGTTGACCATCATGCCGCGCTTGACCGCAGGACGGTCATTGATCTGGGCCGTCCAGCGCTGGAGGTTCTTGTACTCCTGCACCTGCAGGAACTCGCCGGCGCCGTAGACGACGCCCTTCGCCACCGCGCCGTACCATGGCCAGATCGCGATGTCGGCGATGGTGAATTTGTCGCCGGCGATGTACTCGACCTCAGCCAGACGGCGGTCGAGGACGTCAAGCTGACGCTTCACCTCCATGGTGAACCGGTCGATGGCGTACTCGATCTTGATGGGCGCGTAGGCGTAGAAGTGGCCAAAGCCGCCGCCCAGATAGGGCGCGCTGCCCATCTGCCACATCAGCCAGGACAAGCACTCCGCCCGCGCCGCCGGCTCGGTCGGCAGGAAGGCGCCGAACTTTTCGGCGAGGTGCACGAGGATCGCCCCGGACTCGAAGATGCGGATCGGCGTCGGGCCGCTGCGGTCGACCATGGCGGGGATCTTGGAATTCGGATTGACCGCGACGAAGCCGCTGCTGAACTGATCGCCGTTGATGCGGATCAGCCAGGCGTCGTATTCGGCGCCCGTGTGACCGGCGGCCAGCAGTTCCTCCAGCATCACCGTGACCTTCACCCCGTTGGGCGTGCCCATCGAATAGAGCTGCAGCGGATGGCGACCGACCGGCAGGTCCTTCTCATGTGTCGCGCCGGAGACGGGGCGGTTGATCGCGGCGAAGGGGCCGCCATTCTCCGGATTCCAGGTCCAGACCGGCGGCGGGGTATAGGTCGTGGCGTCCGACATGGGCGTAGCTCCTGGAAGTTGGATGGATGCGATCGATGTCTGCACCGTTGCGGTGAGGAAACACCATCAGCCCTGAAAAGGGAACGACTGACGTGGGGTCTCGATCCGGGAATTCAACGCGCGGCCTCGCAGTCGGCGCACCGGACGTCCTGCTGGTGAAGAGGGGAGGTGCGCACTTCCCGCCCGATGGGTCGGCCGCAATCAGGGCACATGTCGAACGTGCCCTGCGCCAGTCCGTGCACGACGCTGACGCGCTCGTCGAAGACGAAGCACTCGCCGCGCCAGAGGCTGTCCTCCGGTGGGATGGTCTCGAGATACTTCAGGATGCCGCCCCTGAGATGGTAGACCTGATCGAGCCCTTCCGACTTCAGGAACGCCGTCGACTTCTCGCAGCGGATTCCGCCGGTGCAGAACATGGCGATCTTGGGAGGCTTCGGGCCACCGAGCAGTCGGTCCCGCTCCGCGCGAAACCACTTCGGGAACTCCCGGAAGGTATGGGTCTTCGGGTCGATGGCGCCTGCGAAGGTTCCGATGGCCACCTCATAGTCATTGCGGGTGTCTATGACGATGGTGTTCGGATCTAGGATCAGGGCGTTCCAGTCCTCAGGTTCCACATAGTGGCCCACGTCGGTCAGCGGATCGATGTCCGGCTCCCCCATCGCCACAATTTCCCGCTTCAGCCGGACTTTCATCCG
>Ga0208617_1000201_pt1 | contig 18212 bp, 27 predicted proteins | sample CryBogCBE06Nov07_FD_184581 | JGI IMG/M metagenome (GOLD analysis project Ga0208617, IMG submission 184581) | Freshwater microbial communities from Crystal Bog, Wisconsin, USA - CBE06Nov07 (SPAdes) (version 2) | ecosystem: Environmental > Aquatic > Freshwater > Lake | place: Crystal Bog...
GTCATATAAAGATATAAATCGGGGTATATATAAATGGCTGAGATTCTTAAGTACTTAGAGAAGCATAATATAGCGTGGATTCCCATCAATATAGACGAGGAGAATCTCAGCCATTAGAATATTAATATATAATATATGAATCTGATTTTAAAAAGAGGATCTGCAAAGAAATGGACTGTACGATTCCCAGATGGTAAGCAGGTTTCGTTTGGTGATCCAGACTATCAAGATTATACTCAACATCACGATGTGAAAAGAAAAACATTATATATAAATAGACATAGATCAAGGGAAGATTGGAATAATATATATACAGCTGGTTTTTGGTCTCGGTGGTTGCTCTGGAATAAACCTTCTTTAAATAGTTCTATAAGTGATATAGAACATAGATTCAATGTGAGGATTCAAACTGCTTGATTGACCAATTCAACGCTTCTTGGAACTGCTAGTGCTTCACGATCTTCAGCTTCAGTATCTCTCTCTACTTTAAGACCACAGAATGAAACTTCTTTACATCTGCTTTTTAAACATCCATTAATAACTACCCCTATGACCCCTGCTAGTATCCCTGCTATAGTAAGCCAGAATGCAGAATCAAACACTTGATACCAAACCATATATTTATAATATATATTAATATATAATGTATGAATTATATATTGATGGAGATGATGGATATCAGGAGATTGGTAAATATCAAAATCAGTATGATATGTTTAGACATATAACAACTGATCCGGATAAGAAATATGTGTATGTATATGACGATAGAGTGAATATTCCATTTTCTAGTGATATTAGTAATTTTATTAGAAAACAACGAGAATATAATACTAGAGTAAGTCTTGAAGCAGGATCTTTTTTGATGTCTAATCATAATAGATCCTATCGTATGATTGCAGAAGACATGACAAAGATAGGCAAACCACCAATCACAGAAGAACATCGGGATACTATAATGAGTCATAAAGACCAATTTTATAGAGATAGACAAAATGAACATATGGAAGAGTTTGAAGAAGAATTAAAAAAGAATATGTTCAAAGATTATCTACACTAATATATATGGATGATATTAGACATTTATTTGTAAAACCAGTGATAAGAAAGACGACATATGGACCACCAGCGCCGGTTCAAACAGTAAATATTCAAGAAACATTCAAGGGTCAAGGTCTTCCTCGCATTCATAAATTATATAAAAAAGATGAATTGAATAGATTTCAAGAAGTTGCAGGATCTGTAAATGAAGCAGCACTACCACACTTTATTGAGGGTAATTCTAGACATTACTACAAACCCAAAATTCACGAAGAATATTATTATCCTATATCCAGGAGTAATAATTATTTTTTGTTAGATAGACAAAATAATCTAATTGGAAAGTTTGATACCAAGCGAGATATGTATGATTGGGCTAGTGGTGATGAACCAACTTCTAGACCTTATTCGTATGTAGATGCTTCTACAGGTGAAAATAGAAAGATGAATTGGGGAACTTATGCAGGAATATAAAGATTATTTTATTTTATAAAGATATGGTAAAGTGTTCTAAAGAAGGATGCAAACAAAATGCAGGAACTAAACCATTTTGCCTCCACCATAAACCTGATGAAGAATATGAGCAGTGTTCTATTTGTCATGACCCCATCAAACGATATAAAGAAGTTTTAGATTGCAACCACTCTTTTCATAGGAGGTGTATAGATAGATGGTTTGACCGATCAGATAACTGTCCAATGTGCAGAGCTTCTCAAGGAACTCAGACTGAGTGGCAGAATATTTTGAGCGATGCACTCATCAGAGAGTTTTCAAGGGTGAATTCAATGCTGAATAGAGAAGCCAGAGTGGAGATGCAAATATCATTCACGCTACCTGCGCAACATAGTTAAAAAAATAAAAGATATTTAGATTAAATGATTAGCTCTGATCAATCTGTCCAATATCTCGTTGAGAATTATAAAGTGAAAGGGGAGCCACCAAAACCAGATTCTGTAAAAAAATATAAACAACTCGGTGCTATAATTGAATTAACTGGTGGTGATAAAAATAATATAGTTCCTACACTTTTGAAGCCCAACGAGATTTTGAAGGTTCTTGAAGATAAATATGATAATAAGGAGACTCTCAAGCAAAAATATCAAGTTGTGCTTACTCATGTATGCAACAATCCTGAATTGAAACTTGATCCTGAATTGATTCACGAATATCAAATACAGTTTGAAGATTTGAAACGCAAATCAAATTCTGAAATTAATGAAAAGAAGGATGATGATAAAGTTTATAGGTGGGATAAGATTTTAAAAGGGGTTGAAAAGACTTTTGGAAAGAATTCACTTGAAAACTTTTTCTTTAGATTTTATGATGAAGTCCCTATCCGTGCTGAATTCTCTCATCCCATCAAGATAGTCCATCAAGCTGATGATGCACCTGAGAATGAGAATGTCCTTGTGGATAGAGGAGGCCATATGATTGAGTTCCGTCTGTGTAAGTGGAAGACCAAGTCCAGTAAATATCCCAATGAGATTATCTACAAATTGAGTCCTGACCTCTGCAACATCTTCAGACGAACTGAACAACCCAGACACTTCCTCTTTCCCGTCAAGAATTGGGCAAAGTGGGTTAATGAGACTCTTGAAAAGTCTGGATTTCCCAAGTTCCCCCATGGTGTGAATGAGCCTACTATGAGCAATATCTCTTCTGGTCTGAGGAGAACTATCGCATCGTATAGAAACTCCAAGTTTAACAAGACGAAACCTATGGGGGATGAACTTGCTAGATTGATGCTTCACGACTTGGCGACATCCAAATTTGTTTATCAACATACTAATTTCTTGTAATATATTAATATGGATCATCCACTCATAACACAAATGAGAGAAATTATGGCTGCTAATGAAGCAGCTTTTAATAGAGTAATGGCTGAACATAATTTACTAGGTGAGTCTGCATATTTATCACCGGAAAGACTTGCATATATAAGAGAGTATCAAGAAAAGCAGAGGAGATGTCAGCAGCGAATAGATGATATATTACAATTAATGAGAGGCAAAGAGAATAACTAACCTTGTCTCCTTCTAAGCAGTCGCTCATTGTCTTCTTGAAGTCGTCTCCTTCTCCTATTTTCAATCTCTTCATCCTCTTCTGTTTCTGATCCTTCTTGCATTGGTTCTGTGATACTTCGCTGAATCATAGGGGGCATAGGAGCATTTGGGCCTCTTATGTTTTGAGCTCTCGCAACAGCCATTGCTTGCTGAATAACTTCAGGTGTAATTTCAATAGGATTAGTTCCTACTATCGTTCTTGGAAGCCCTATAAGTTGAGCAGCTTGCATATCTCTAGCAATTTGCTCTACTCTGAGTCGGTCAGCTTCAAGATCCATTCTCGTCTGGCCTGCTATACGGCGTTCTTGCAACATTTGTCTGAGTCCAACATCCGATTCAATACCGTGAGGACCACGAATATGACCACGAGGCATTCCTATCATTTGATTCTGAGCATGTCTAGCTGCTTCCATTTCCTCAAGAGCTCTATAATGTCTATAAGGATCTTCTTCCTCCATTATATTATACATTTATTTCTTTTTTAGCAATTTCTCCAGATGCTTTACGACCGTTTTAGGAACGACCATTTCACCTTTGTGTAAAAGATGCGGCTTGGTAGCCTTTACCATTCCTCCAGTCTTCATTGATTCTGGGATTGTTTCTGGGATATTTTTGGATTTCTCAGCATGGCTTCTGGATTTCTTAAGAGTATCCTTTACAACACCATGAACATCCAAATCTTCATGTTCCTTGTCTGGCGGCGCCTTCTTTTCTACTGTATATGTGCATCTGGGGTGTTCCTTTTTCAGTTGAACAGCAGCACTCTCTGCTTCTGCTTTGGTGGGATAAGATTTTAGGCGTCTCATAGAGTGTCCTGATTTTCTAATAATGTCATACATTTATTATCTGTGTAGAAAATAAATGAAGCTGATTGACTTGTCCAAGCATCATCACGACCCCAAACATCACCTGAAGAAGCATGTTCAATACGATCATACGAATTTGACTTATGATCATCTCAAGGAACATATAGGCCACCATTCAACCCCCTATGGCCACAAGGTTTCTATTCACCACCATGATGGACATCACCATTATTATGATAAACACTTTAGTTCAAAAGATGCAGCCCAGGAACATGTGAATAAGAATTTTAAATTTATTGACTAATATAAATGAAGGGGTTTCATCTAGTAGATTTGTCCAAGCCAGTTCATCATGTTAAGCATTTTCTAAAGAAGCACATTAAATATCCCAAGAGGGGAGATCAACTGACTCATCAAAATGTAATGGAGCATATAGGCCATCATGAAATGCCTCATGGTCGCCACAGGATTTCTGTTCATCATCACGAAGGACAACATGAATATTATGATCAAGAATTCGGAAGTCATGATGAAGCTCAGAATCATGTAAAAACAAATTTCAAGTTTCTGGATGCTTTTCCAAAGACAAAGGAACATATTAAACAGGAATTTACAAATGTCGCAAAAGAATTTGGAGGACATTTCAAAGAAGAATTTAAAAAGAGAGAACCTTTAGCAGTAGAGGCTATTCATTCAATCAAGAATAAAGAGCTAACTCCAAAGGCTAAAGAATATGTAAAGGAAAAGGCGCCCTTAGCAGTAGAGGCTGTTCATTCAATCAAGAATAAAGAGCTAACTCCAAAGGCTAAAGAATATGTAAAGGAAAAGGCGCCATTAATTTCTGAAACAGCAAACCTGGCGAAACATGCATATGAAAAGGGGATGTCAGCAGAGTTTGGAGCCAAGGCTGCACAACATGTTGGAAAAGTTGCTGAAAATTTGGGAGCACCTAAAACTTCCGAAGTTGCAAATTTGATTGGTGAAGGAATATCAGCATACACCGAAAGCAGACTTCCAGAATATATTCAGCACAAGGTTGCACCATATGTCCAGCGAACCGCCGAACAATTCAAACTACCAGGAGTGAGTGCTGCGGCCGGTGCATATAGCGAGGGTGGTATATCAGGCCTTGCGAAACATGTGGGGGGTGCATTGCTAGATAGATTTACGAGTGCATTTGAGACTGTATAGAAAATATAGAAAATACAGAGGAAATAAAATCTATATTTACTATAAATGGAAGAAACTCCAAAAGTAGATAAGCGAACCCAAAAAACTCCAGAGCAACTTGAGACGCTCAAATTGGCTCGTGAAAAAGCTAATGCAATTCGGTCCGAAAAAGCTCAAGTTAAAAATAAAATGAAAGAGTTGAAAGAGCTCTCGTTCCAAAAGGATAAGGCTATGGTTGAAAAGTTGGAGAAGAAACTCAAGCCAGCCGAGTCTGAATCTGAAGAGGAGATTGAATATGTAAAAAAACCAAAAAAGAAAAAGGTTGTATATGTCTCAGACTCTGAAGAAGAGATTGAACATGTGAAAAAGCCTATAGTCCCAGTCATTGAAAAGAAGCCTGCACCTGTCATGAGCCGTATGGATGCTGAACAGCACCTGAAGCAGATTCAGATGAGACGCATGAAATCCATGCTATTTGGAGGCTATTGAATGTAAAAGTCTGACTTGTGCTTCTGCATTGGCTTTAGTTGTGTGTTTGGAGAGTATGTGTCCTGTGTTTCGGTTCACAACCTTGTAATGTGATCCAGATTTAGTAATAAGATAAGGCATTACTATAATAATTTATTTTTCTTTGTGCTGTAAAATCCAGGATTCTAGAGGCTTATCATGAGTCTTTTGTTCCAGAGTTATTGCCGTAGAAATCATCTTGTTATATGAATCCTTGTCAGAACGATCTGGATCAAATTTCACCCCCCTGTGATTTGAGACCCATGAGTGAAGTTCTGGTTGTATATCCTTCTCTCGGCTTTCAGATATAAATCTTTGGAGTTCCGATATTTCAGCATCATATGTCATTTTACTTTCTGCAGATTTTCCAGTGATATGCTTTACAAGTGATACGAAATTTTTACCGATATTTTCCCATATTTTACCAACACCCTTCCATATATCGTTTCCATCTTTGATTTGATTTGCTATGGGAGTCAAGTCTAGAGTCTTGTTGAGTTTATTCAGCTGATCAACCATGGAATTTTGATAGAGATCTTGGTGTTTCAGCTGATCTATGAGTGGTGCTAGATCAATTTCTTTTTCTCCCATAGTAAGTCTAATACCTTCTAAATGTCTAGAAATATCTCTAAGATTCATTAGTTCTATTCCGTTTAGTTTTGATAGATCAACTTCTATTTTGGATAGATCCAAGTCTAATTTGGATAAATCAATCTTGGACAAATCAACTTCTTTTTCTTTAATCGCTTGAACTATTTCATCAATTTGTTTAACAATGTCTTTACCAGTTTGAATCATATGATCATCCATTGTTGTAATTTTTTGAGATTCTTCTTCAATCTTTCCTTCAAGAGTTTTTTGTAATTCGTCAAATGATTTATATGCTTTATTAAAACTGTCAAGAACATCAGATGCTGTAGTTGCAATGGTTTTTACAGTGTTTACTGCAGTTTCTATATTTTCTGAAATGGTTTTTGCAGTTTCAAGTGCAGTATTTACATCTTCGGTAATAGTCTCAGCTGATAAAGCTCCAGCAATAGTCCCAGAAGCCGTAGCAATAGCCCCAGAAGCCGTAGCAACAGCCCCAGAAGCCGTAGCAATAGCCCCAGTAGCCGTAGCAACAGCCCCAGTAGCCGTAGCAACACCAGCAGTAGCAGCAGCAATTGCCCCTAAACCAATAGGAACTTGACCCCCAACACCCACATGCCCAGAAATATCTTTAAGTTGTCCTCTTATATTATTAGTTATATCTGCAATTCCTGATGATCCAATTTTAAATACACTCCCATGTCCGAATTTATTATCACCAGCTCCAAATGCGCCTATAATATTATCAGTCAATTGCCAAATTCGTGATTGGCCGTCATCTAAAAATGCGGTTTTCATTGTTTCATTTATATCAGACATGTCTCCTTCTAATTTAGCAAGAATAGATTTAGGACCCTCATCAGGGTCGTGCTCTCTAGGTTCTCCCATAAGTATATGCTCAATATCATGGGTGATTATGAGTGAATCCTCAAGGGTCTTGAGCATATTCACTTGCCAATCATCTTGTTCATCTGTCGTAATCTCAATTTTCAAAACAGCTTCCCAGTCATAATCAGTCTCAAGAAGATTTTGAAAATCGTCCGTCAATTGAAAGTTTATTAAACCCAAAGTCATGGTCTCTCCAGTCCCTTTGGCAAGATTCACATACTGCTCAGTATCTTGTACATTAAACCATATATTTTCGTAAGGTTGGGCATTCACGGGGATCTTGGCGAACAATTGAGACCAATCAAGTAATCCCTCTTTATAATTATATTCAATATTCTGAATTCCTGGGAAATTTGGAATTCTAAAGTTTATATTTTGTAAATAATTATACATCATAGGGAATGGAGTCGTATAAGTATATTTAAAAGTACCATCTCCTGCATCTTGTACTGTCTGTGGAATTATAAAATAAGGATTTCCAAAATTAAAAGGGAGTCCCATCATAGCGTGTATATTGCGTCCATATGGAAATTGAACAAATAACTGATTTCCCAAATCTCCAATCCCAGTCCAAGACCATACACCTTGATTTGTATGTGGATAAACTTCAACTAAAATATCCCATACCAATACAGGAATGCTAGGATCGGTTGGAACTACATTATTTAATGCATATGTTATAATATTAGATATATCAGTAAAATTTGTATAAAATCCAACGGGAGTTGTAGCATTGTATGTATAAAAGTTTTGTCCGGGAGTACCACCTGTTGTGTAATGATATCCAAGTATGAATGTATTGTTTTGTGTTGACACATTGTAAAATGAGTTTAGACCATTGAATGAAATAAACTTAAGACGAAGAGATTGATTTTGTTCAAGTTGTATAAAATATTGAGGTATTTCTACACTAAAGTTATTTATAGGATCACCAATATTTCTCTGACTAGATTGAATATACCAGGTGTGTTCTGATACAACCTTCATTACTAATAAAGGATAATTTTTTTTATCGTCGGCGACTACGAATTCTCCGTCTTAAATTCTCTCTTATGATTGCTTTTCTAGCTCGTGGAATATTCGTCTGAAGTTCAGTCCCTTCTTGTAATTGTTGATACAAAGTATTAACTTCATCAGGACTCATATTTCCGATTCGTTCTTCCAGGCGAGCAACTTGTTCATCCGAGTCCTGTCCATCACCGATATAATAAGATATTATACTCAATCGTTTCTCAACCATCTCTTCGGATTCCTCCTCCTCAGTATCACTTGTCTCTGTGGAAGTTCCTTGACTTGTCTCTGTGGAATCACCTTGACTTGTCTCAGTCTGTGTTCCCTTACTTTCTAGTTGGGGTCTGCTGGGGGTTTGCATATTGGGCTTTATAACATCAATGATCTGAGCTATGAGTTGATTGGTTCGTGTCAAGTCCATTTCTGTCTGAGGGGTTTTATGTATGGCTCTTCGTGATTGAATAAATCTGAGTTTTGCATAGGCCTCAGAAAGTTGTTTCTTCAGGGACTCAAACTCCAGGGGAGAGACACGAGATGGTTTGTGCATACATCCACAGCACCAATTGACATGGCGTCCCTGCATTAATATATAAAAACAAAAAAACTAAGAGATAGTATATGGGACTTGGAATTGATAAAACCGAATTTGAATCTATGAATGAATGCATTGCTCACTTTAGGAGAATCTGGAATGTACCAAAAGAGTTGGACGATTCAGTGTTTCATGTGTTCATTGAGGATGTCTTGAATAACCCAGCAAAGTATGAACTCTCAGACGAGGAAAAGGCTAAGATTAATTTCAAAAAACTTCCCAGGCCTACATTTGTTGCAGAACCTATTGTTCATGAAGGCAAGGTGGAAATATATAATACTCCAGAAGAGATTGCAGAAGTCCAGGCACGAACTCAGTACCCAGAAATTAATCCCATGGAACTTCTCAGTCCCGAAGTTGCCGAAAAGTTGATTGAAGAAAATAAAAAGAAAGATTTGTAATTTTTTTCCTATGATACTATTAAATGGATGTTCAGATGCCGTCTGGACTTGTGATTCCCTCAAGCCTCAAGTATTCTCTCTATCGTATGATTCAGGATGCAAGTATCAGCACCAATGTTCTTCGTCTGATTCCACTTAATGTTCAGTCTGCTCAGGGTGGTGGTCTAATCAGTGTTCGTCTTCCACTTGCAACATGCTCTCTTCCGTCTTTCAGCATGTCTTTCAACAACTCAATTTCAGCAGCCGCTGGATATTCAAGCGCTAGTAATTCTTCATATCCTGGTACAAGCCCAAATGTTGCAAATAGTGCTTCATTCCCTAAAGGTCTTGAGTCGCTTATTCAGCGTCTTGAGATTGTGGTTGCAGGTGTATCTCTAATGACACTCCCAAATTACAACATGTTGTATCAGACTCTAAAGGATATTAATATGACTCTAGATCACTCGCTTTCTCGCCATATAGTAGAGGGTGAGGATACCGTTGCACCAATCCTTGACCAGGGGTCTAATCTAGGTCAGAATTCTCGTAATACACAGTTCATCACTTTTAATCAGTGGTCCGTTTCAAGTGCATCTACAGCCGCTGCTGGAAATCTTGTAATCTACGCATCAACTGATCATCTCCCATCAGCTGATATCAATGGCTACTATCTTCTCAACCCTCCCCCATCGTCATTTTTCGGTTATACAACAACTGGAACCTGTAGTCAGCCCGTAATAGGTAGCGTAGATCCTGGATCTTATTTTTCTGATGGATATTCGGTTGGTCCAGGATATTGTATGCTTTTAACTTATGCCTCTGATGCTGCATGGACAGCTGCAGGAGGCACTGTGGGTCTTCTTGTTAACAAGCCTTTCACTGTAGGTATTTCCGATGTCGCTGGCGCACTAATTGATACTCTATCATCAAATACTCAGTATAACACTATTCGTGATTTCCTTGGATTTTTCAAGGCGATGCCCAAGGCTATTCAGTTGGCAGCACTGGGGGAAGTTGAAGTTCGTATCTATCTTGAGCAACCTCAGAATTGTCTTACGACCATTGCCCCAGCACAAACAATAGCAAACCTAGGAGCTGCTGCGTCATCACAATGTAAGCAAACTTCAAGCCCTCAATATAAACTAGAAAATATTGAGTTCCAGATTCGTACAATGTCGTGGGATAATGGTTGGCTAGATTCTATGATGCAGGCACAGCTTGCCGAGGGGAATACCCTTGAGATTCCGTACCCCAACTATTATTCGGTTGTGCAGAATCAGGCATCGTCTGGACAAAGCACGACAAGGTTTTCAGTCAATACTCAAAATCTGAGACAGGTCTGGTCTATTAACAGAAATCAGTATTATACAGATGCTATCCAGAATCAGCAGCTTATGATCCCAGCAGGAATGGGTATTGATCAGCACAATGATTTAAATATTGTTTACAAGGGTTCTTTCTTTGCAACTTCTGCGTCTAACCCATCAGCATATATGACACCCAATTCCAGGCATAACGCTTCTTCAAATTATTCTACTTTTTCCAACCAGGTGTCTAATAAGTGGCAGTACCTTATCAATAATCAGCTCATCCCTAACCTTCAGGTTCCTCCTCAGCGTACTTACGCATTTACTCAGGAACTTCTCGGTAAGGAGGATTGGCAAGAGGGAACATGTGTGGGAACCCCCTTTATTTACATGTCCGGCTGCTACTCAATGGGTATCACTCTAGAGTATATTGACAAGTATTGCGATGCTTCTGTTCGTGAGCTCTTTGGTCTAGACACTCGTTCGGCCTCTTCAGTCTTTTACCTCAACCAGACTAATAATGCAGCTGGTGATACTACCTATGTGTTTTCTCTATTCACTTCGGTTCTGCGTGTCGCAATGAACAACCAGATCCAAGTCGTGATTTAGAATCAAATACAAGAATGGCATAAAGATATGAACTATAAATATAATAAATGCGTGGTTTCATCTATAAACTTACAAGTGCTCAGACTGATAAAATTTATATTGGTTCAACTACACAGACTCTTGAACTAAGATTTATCAAACATAAATGCCCAGCTAATAGATGTTCATCAAGTGTATTGATGGTTCATTCGGATGTTAAAATTGAACTTGTAGAAGAAATTGAGTTTGAAGATAAACTTGATTTATATGAAAAAGAAGATGAATATATCAAAGAATTTGCTCATATATGTGTAAATTTGCGTGGAGCTATTTTAGATTTAGAAAAGAAAAAAGCTTATCAGAATGAATGGAACAAACAATTTTATGCAGAAAACCAGGAATCCCAGAAACAACGCTCAGCCGAATACCGTGAAGCAAATCCAGAAAAGGTTAAGGAATCTTTTAAAAAATGGTATGATTCACACGAAGAATATAACAAAGAAAGAAACAAACTGGCTTGGGAAAAAAACAAGAATGATGAAGAATTTCGTGAAGCTAACAGGCAAAGAATTCGTGAATGGCATGAAGCGAACAAAGAAAAGGTTAAAAAATACAGACAGGACAACAAAGATAGAGCGAACGAAAAACGAAGAGCACTAATTAATTGTCCTACATGTGGTAAAGAAATATCAAAAGCATCATTATCTCGCCACAATAAACTTCTTCACAAATAAAAACTCAATATATATCAATGGTATCTGTAAATCCAGTTGTTCGCCCAAAAGTTGCTCATAGTTCTCCTCAGAATTTTGCAGACTATAACTCAGTCCAAGGGTGGAACGAACTCTACAACACGGACTACAACCCAATGTTTTATAAAAAAGGCGCCTTCTTTCCATGTCCAATGTCCAAGCTTTCAAATAATCCAGGTGCGAACTACGGTATAGATCGTGGCCTTAAAAGAGGTCAGGGGAATGCTCAGTGGCACATTAATTGCAGAGTGCCCAAACAGGTAATTAGAGACACTCTTACTCGGCCACAATTCCCACGATTACAGATGGGGGCTGTAGGATCAACCATTCGTCAGCAGGCAATGTTTGAAGACACTTTGGCTGTTGGAATGCCGATATACAGTCCTCAAGTTGTGATATAATAATAATAACAAGTTATATATGGTTCAGAGCAAACAGATGAACGATAAAGTTTTGAAAATAAAAATACCACCGGGAAATGCTTTTGCATATGAAACGCACCCTCTGCTCCCCAAAGCTCATATGGTCTCTATGGCTGTTGCTCCACGAGGTTCTGGAAAGAGTGTGGCTGTTTCAAACCTCATGAAAAATCTAAAATTTGATAGAATATTTGTAATTAGCCCTACATTCAATTCAAATAGTTCTTTGATGGGGATGCTTCCTATTGATCACGATGATGTCTATGAAAACACAGACGACCCATCAGTCATTGATAAGATAATTCGTAAAGTAGAAGAAGAGCGTGATGACCTCTATAAATATCAACAAGACATGAAGGAATATAACAAGTTTATGCGTAATGTTCGTTCAGGTGGTCATCTCCAAGAAGAGTCTCTCTTTAAATTTTACAAGGATGGGTATTTTCCAAAGCCAGAACACAAGTGGGATGGAAATAGACCTTTTATGGCTGTTTTGTGTGATGATGTTCAAGGATCAAAACTCATGACTTCTAGAAAGATTGATAACCTCGTGATTAAGCATAGACACATTGGGGCTTTTCCAGACGACCAACCGAGCATAGGGGTTTCAATCTTTTTTTTGATTCAGAATTATTCTAGCAAGGCTGGAGGTATTTCAAGAGCAATCAGGAATAACGCAACAAATATGCTTATATTCAAAATGAAGGATGAAAAACAGCTGGATCAGATTTCAAGTGAAGTCTCAGGTGAAGTTGATAAAGAGACATTTATGAAGGTTTATGAAAAGGCTGTTGATGAGCCCCATTCGTTTCTGTTTGTTGATCTGTTTCCAAAGGATACTCACCCATCTCAATTTCGTAAAAGGTTTGATGAATTTTTAATACCATCCAATAGTAATGATGCACAATAAGGAAACTCCTACATATGAGACTCGTCCTTTCAAGTCAGTCGCTCAAGAACCAGGTGTTCTTCAGAAGAGGTTTCAAAAGCATGCATGTCAGAAATTGACTGTTAGACTTGCATATTCTGATTTAGTAAATGGTAAATTATCCTTTACAGTGAATCCCAAGCTATTGGAAGAACTTCCAGATGAAGTCTATGTAGGGTGTGAATCTTTTGCACTTTATACAACTTCAGATTTGTCTGCTTCAGACACTATGGTTGCTAATATTGAAAGCCCATTTTTTACAAATTCAAGACAATATTTATATACTACAACAAACCCTTCTTATTCACCTATAATCGCAAGTATTCCATTAAATTATACGACTATTACTTCTTCGGTAAATGGATACTCTTGGCAACAACAAGTTTTGGATAACGGACTAGGGTGCTATACTACCAATAAACAACTCTTGAACAACTTTCAAATTCCATTTACAATCACAGATCAAACAGGTGCCACTATAGCAATTTCTGATGGTGGTAATCTTCAATTCACTCTAGTCTTTTATGGTCTCAATGATGACGAACGATATTCAATGATTCCAAAAGGGACTTATTTTTAATGTAATAGTATATTAATATGATGTCTAATAAAATAACAGGCAGTCTAGAACACGATTACGCCCAGATGCCTCTCAAAGATTCTACATACAACAAAAAAGTTCAGAAGCACATCCCTCAACGCCTTGATGTCATTGGTTATTCTTCTGAATTCACAGTCAATACAAAGCTTTTGGAATTACTCCCAGACGAGTGCATGGTCGGATTAGAGTGTTGCTATATGAATGATCAATCTCTAACCGAAACTAATCTATATGAAGAAGTTGATACAGGAATATATGATGCAAATAACAATTCATTGAATTTAAGTACAACTACATTAATACCTTCTGCAATTGTTATTGATGATAATAATCTTATACAATGTAAAAACATATTTAATGGAATTTTAACATTGAAACAGGATACTGATGGTACTCCTGCTAATTTATCAGCTCTTATTCAAAGCAAACAAAGTATTTCATCAACTATAGTTGCTCAATATACTTTTACTTTTGAAGGATTTACATTTAATAGTAGTCAAGCAGTAAATCAAATAGCGTTTGGTTTATCTTCATATCCTATTAATGATACTGCTTCTAAAGACTTGGCAGATTTTCCAATTTGCTTTATAAATCTTGGACCTTCAACTGATACTCGTGGTTGGCGTATCTCAAGTATTATTAATCTTCCAGATAGTTCACAATCTATTCTTTTACAAAATACTGAAAATCCTATTGAAACATTTAATGTAGGTGATTTGGTATATCTTCGTGGTGAGGGAGCTTATCAAAATATAATCTATACTGTTCAGGAAGTAATTGATAGTTATACTTTGAGAATTACTTTAGGATTTCAAGATGTATATTATTATGGTCAGAAACTTTCAGATGTAAATTATGATACAATTTATATATTACAACATTATAATTCATACTATGCAACTTTTGATGCTAATGCTGCTGATCAGTATGTGGTTTATCCAGGAAATCAAATTCAAATTTTACAAAACTCCGATGGAACATTTGATTATTTAACATTGAATAGGGTAGATTCTCCTAAAAAAATACGAAGCATTCATACTGCGAAACAAAGTGTATATTCATATATATCAACTCAATGTGATGCTAATTTTCGTATGAATATTCAGACAAATTCGTGTTGTTCAACTTCATCTATAACAAATATTAATATTGAAAGTCCATTATTCACGAGCGCACGAACATATGATACCAATACAGAACAGTACAGTCAATCTATTGCGTCTCTTCCATATCCAGTCTCCTTCAGGGAACCTGTAAATAATAGAAATTGCTCAATGTATAATATCAACAAGAATATACTCAACAACTTTCAAATTCCATTCAGGATAACACAGAATGATGGATCACAACTTTATGTTCCCCAGAGTGTAAATTTCTTTATTCGTTTCACTTTATGGTTTTATGAACAGACGGATGATAATAGATTTTATTATCTCCCATCATTATAGAAATGAGTAAGAGACCTTTCAAAATTACATTTTCTGCACTCAAGGGAGATGATTTAAATAATTTTGTATTAAATAATAACCAGTATCAAGCATTGACTGGATATTCTGTTTCTCTTGAATCATTTGTCGCTCTTGGTTTAAAAGGTGATAATTTATATGATACTCTTGGATTTAATGTAAATATGACAACAATTCACAATCAAGATTATTTCCCAGAGAATGTATTTCAAGATGGAACATATGATGGCACTCTTGCACCTTTATGTATAATTCCTTTTAATAGTTTAACAGTACCTTCTGCAGCTAAGAATGTAATATGGACAAACCCAGATACTTGGGGATCTAGAACTAAAGTTGTGTTTGACTTGTATAATCCATCAATTATTTCATTCAATAGTATATCTGGATCTCTTATTACAAGTTATGATTCTTTACAATTTACTTTAGCATTTTATGATGAACAAGTTTCATCTAATGAACCTCAGACAGAAGTAGCTCCTTCCTAAATATAATATATACTAAATAATAATGAATTATACCGATTACATCATTATGACTTCTAAAATGCTCAGAGCCGAAGGAATCAAAAATCTTCAGTATGATGTTCAAGGCAAAGGGTTTAATAAAATTGCTCGTGGATTTGCATCACCATACACGGGAGTGAATACTGGACTATTCAATGAAAAAATTAAACCAACAGGGGGTGGATATTCATTAAATTTAATGTATTGAGTAATAGTAAATGACATCCTATATGGATCCTGAAGAATATTTCGGTTGGTCTCAAGGTGGAGTACTAGCTCATAACAATATGCTGACTCTAGCTAACGCAGCAGAAGAATTTGAACGAGATCTTGCACTCGGTCAGATGGTATTAAAGCCAAAGGGGGATAGAGGTGATGATCGTCGTAAAGCTCACAACGAGCATGTGAAGAAAAAAAATAAAACTAAATAGTAATGTTCGCTAACCAGGCTCAAATTCAGGGTATTTTTGCAAATTTTATAGTCCCTAATAACGCACCTATTGTTCCTCAGGCAATGCCTTGGTTTGCACCTCCAGTACCAGCTCAGACAACTGAACCTCGTCCAAACACCAATTATGATGATGAGATTTATTTGGCTGCACATACTCTTAACAATCTTCGTCGCAAGTAATTAATAATCGTCATCAACCAACTGACACACACCATCAACCTTGACACCCTTTTTAGCTAAATATTCTCCCACGATTTTGTGATCAAAAATATATACAGTCCCGTTGCTCTGCCTTGAGGACACTCCATCAATTTTCAAAATATATTTACCAAACGAAATTGAATTTCTAGGCGTATATCCTACAAATCCGTTTGTTTGAATCCAGTGTGTAAAAGTCTGATACAGATTCTTGTATTCAGTTTGTTTATCATTCATAAGTTGTCCAAGAAACAAGAGTTCTTTGTCTGCGCTCAAGGTTTTCATTTCGTTATACATGGCATTGATCGGTCTGTCTTTCTTCAGGTCAATCTGCGTAATATCAATATCCCTAAGCGCATCAAATACTGCCCACCTGTTTTCAGGCTTCTCCCAGTATTTGCTGAGTCTATCAAAATAGTCGTGGTTATTCACGAGCTTGTTTGAACATCCTAAAAGTGCATATCGTCTATCGTCCGTCTCAATCTTTACAGGCTCACTGTTGTTGGTCGTAATAATAAAGTTGGAACAATTAAAACTTGAAATCTTTGCTTTGCCCTTTGGTTCATAGGTTATGCGCTCACCTGTAATTAGACTCTTGAATGGATCGTTATTCAGTTTTAGAATTCCTACATTGAAATCGTCTATATTCACAAGCATCTTGCCGTTTCGTCCTTCACAGAATCTTTCAAACAAATCATTCTTTGGGTCGTTTGTATGATAAAACTTGTTCCCCATAAGATTTCCAATCATTTGTTCTATAAGAAATCCTTTGCCCGATCCTTGACCGCCTACAAGCACAGGACATATGCTCGTCTTCTTACCTGGTTTCTGAAATATATGCGCAAGCCATACGATGAACCATTGACTCTCTGTTCGGTCGGGAATTAGGTTCCTTACATGTTCAAAGAACTTGTTCGCCCTCCCTCCTTCGTGTTGTGGCACATCCCACCCCCTCCATAAATTATATACGAGTTTGGGAACATTGCATGGGAACGGAAGCATGTCCATACTCTCATAAGTTCTAATAGTAGGACTATGAAGCCAAGCATATATGAACGGTTTCTTATCAACTGCTTCCATGTGTTCATACATCATAGACAATTCGTTTTTATTTAAAATCTGAATTGAGTTATTATATTCTCGCAAGAAGCAAGGGGGGTTCATAATTTTACAATGTGTTTTTTCAAATTCCTCAAATGGTGATTGAACTTCTTCTTCAGTCATAAGAAAACCTTGGCTCTCAAAGTTTGAATCTACACAATCTGGATCGTAGCACTTTTGATAAATCTTATTATCTTTGATCTTGAACCATACATGATTAGATCTATGAGGTTTATTAATATTGAAACAATAATGGCCGTTGGTTCTGATTGTTCCGTTATCAAGTATATTTGTTATTTGAGTCTTTGAGTGATTAGGTACATACTTTTGAATTAGTCTTTGCGTTTCTCCCAAATCCTTTTGATCTTCAGTATTGAACACGAGCATAGAACAATTTGAGTTATGAACCACTGCGTCTTTGCGACAATAGCTCCATTGACCAGTTAGATAATCACCACACCCAGGGAGTTTGTGTAAGTTCTTTGTAATTTTTTGACCTACGCAGAAAAAGTGAGGATATCCCTTTGAGTAAGAAGGAAACCATGGTGTGTTTTTCATCATGAGTTCAACTTTGGGCGACATTTCATCTATATCAACTTGATGTACTTTTCTAGTATCAATAGCGATTGAATTGCATTGTTCATAATGCTTTTGAATCTTTAGCAGTTGCTCCGCCGTAGGATTATTTTTAAAGTGAATCCAGTCTGAGGTATAATTCACTGGTAGTGATGGTATTTTCTTCCCATTAGTCTCGTCTATATTGATGGGAATCCACGCTATATTATGCTTCTCTAAGTACTTAAGAATCTCAGCCATTTATATATACCCCGATTTATATCTTTATATGAC
>Ga0208617_1000202_pt1 | contig 18153 bp, 13 predicted proteins | sample CryBogCBE06Nov07_FD_184581 | JGI IMG/M metagenome (GOLD analysis project Ga0208617, IMG submission 184581) | Freshwater microbial communities from Crystal Bog, Wisconsin, USA - CBE06Nov07 (SPAdes) (version 2) | ecosystem: Environmental > Aquatic > Freshwater > Lake | place: Crystal Bog...
ACAGGATACACAGGATACACAGGATACACAGGATACACAGGACCTTCTGGTAGTGGTAGTACAGGGTATACCGGTTATACTGGTACTATTGGTGCTACAGGCTATACAGGACCCGCTGGTGGTGGTAGTAGTCTACCATCTGGAATAAACTACGGTGATTACTTATACTGGTCAACAGGTACAGCAGCGTGGGTTGTTGGTGATACAAAAATTAGTCTAGGTGGTTTTGCCGGTCTAAGCAATCAAGGCTCAAATGGAATTGCAATAGGATATCAAGCTGCGTGTAACGCCCAAGGCTCTAACGCAATTGCTATAGGATATCAAGCTGGATGTTCGAGTCTTGGTGCCTATAATGTTGCCATCGGTTACCAGGCAGGAGTAAGCACCAATGTTGCTAATAAATTTACAGTTGCGATTGGTTATCAAACTGGTTATTATAATCAAGCATCCAATACTTTAGCAATAGGAGTCAACGCAGGATATAGTAATCAAAATAATAGCGCTGTTGCTATAGGACGTGGAGCAGGCTTTATTAGTCAAGGCAGTAACTCGATTGCTATAGGATTTGGAGCAGGAAGTTCTACTCTTGGTACCTATAGTATTGCTGTTGGTTATAATGCCGGTTACAATAATGATAGTGCTGCTACAAACACGGTTGCAATCGGACAATCTGCCGGCTATTTTAGTCAAGCAAATTATGCAATAGCAATAGGCACTCAAGCAGGATATAGTAATCAAGAAAATCGTTCAGTTGCTCTAGGAGTAGGATCAGGATTAAATAATCTAGGTGTTAGCGCTATTGCTATAGGAGATTCAGCAGGATTTTCCACTCTTGGTAACTACAATATTGCTATTGGTTATCAGACAGGGTACAATAATAATAGTAATACTACAGGGGCGGTTGCGATTGGAGAAACAACGGCTTTTTATAATCAAGCCAGTAATACTGTGGCAATAGGAACAAATGCAGGATATTCAAATCAAGGACAAGATGCAGTTGCTATAGGACGGATAGCAGGAAATACCAATCAACAAACTGGTAGTATAGCGATTGGTGGTTTTGCCGGATTTTCAACGCTTGGTGCCTATAGTGTTGCTATTGGTTATAATGCAGCGTACAGTAATAACAGTAGTAATACAAGCGCAGTTGCAATCGGACAATCACCCGCATATTTCAATCAAGGATTAAATGGTATAGCATTAGGAACAAGTGCGGGATATAGTAATCAAGGACCTAATTCGATTGCTATAGGAAATGTCGCTGGATTTGGTAACCAAGGGACAGAAAGTGTAGCGATTGGTGATTCTGCTGGATATTCAACATTTGGTGCCTATAATGTTGCGATTGGTTATCAAACAAATTATAATAATAATAGTAATACTACAGGCACAGTTGCGATTGGACAAACAACGGCTTTTTATAATCAAGCAAACAATTCAGTAGCAATAGGAACTAATGCTGGATATAGCAATCAAGGAAGTAATTCGGTTGCTATAGGAACTTTTGCTGGATATAATACCGAAGGAGCTTACACAGTTTCTATAGGATATCAAGCTGGATATTCGAGTCTTGGTGCCTATAATGTTGCCATTGGTTACCAGGCAGCAGCAAGCACAATTGTCGCGTATACAGGTTCGGTCGCGATTGGTTTTTCAAGTGGTTATTTCGGACAAGCACAAAATAATACAGCAATAGGCAATTCAGCAGGATATAGTAATCAAGCACGTCGTTCGGTTGCTGTAGGAGTAGGGGCAGGATTTAATACTCAAGGAATACAGAGTGTAGCAATCGGTGATTCTGCTGGATATTCAACTCTTGGTGGCTATGCTGTTGCTATTGGTTATCAGGCAAACTATAGTAATGATATTACTGCCGTAAGTGCTATTGCAATCGGAAATTCGGCTGCTTATTATAGTCAAGCATCATATGCAACAGCAATAGGAGCGAATGCAGGATATAGTAATCAAGGAGATACTTCAATCGCTATAGGACGTAATTCTGGATTTACAAATCAAGGTAATAGTTGTATAGCATTAGGATTTGCCGCAGGATCTAATAATCAATCAAATTTTAGTATAGCAATAGGTAATAGTGCTGGTATATTTTCGCAAAATGCTAACGCTGTTGCAATAGGCGTCCAAGCAGGTTATACCAGTCAAAGTACCTATTCAATTGCAATAGGTAATGCGGCAGGTTCAAATTCTCAAGGATACCAGGCTGTTGCAGTTGGTTATTTTGCCGGTCAAATCACACAAGGAGACTATGCAACAGCAATAGGACCAAATGCGGGTTTAAACACTCAGGGAGACTACGCAATTGCTTTAGGATTTAACGCGGGTAGTAGAGCACAAGCCTCGAATGCAATCGCCTTAGGTCTATATGCCGCTTACAGTAACCAAAGCACAAATTCAATAGCAATAGGTAATTCAGCAGGTTCAAATTCTCAACAATCGAACGCAATTGCGATAGGGTTTTCGGCAGCTCGAAGTAATCAAGGGGCGAATACAATAGCAATAGGAGCAAACACGGGAAATGATACCCAAGGAGATTTTGCCACTGCTATCGGAGCTTCGGCTGGCAATATAAAACAAGGAACAGAGAGTATTGCTATAGGACATTATGCAGGTACGTCAACTCTTGGTACATACAGTGTTGCTATTGGTTATACTACCGGTTCCAGCAATAATAGTAATAATTCAAGTACAGTTGCAATAGGAAATACAACAGGCACATATAATCAAGGAGGGAATGCTGTGGCAATAGGAACAAATGCAGGATATAGTAACCAAGGACTTAATTCGATTGGTATAGGTGCATTATGTGGTTATTCAAACCAGAAACCATATGCTATTGCTATAGGACATCAAGCAGGTATGTCAAACCAAGGTTCAAACTGTATTGCTATTGGATATGGAGCAGGGCAGTTAAATCAAAGCACTAATACAATTATTCTGAATGCGTACGGCGGTGTTGTTAATACAACCTTCACCAGTGCATTCTATGTTGCGCCAATTCGCCTATCTACACTGCCTGCAGGAGGAGGCTCTCTACAATATAATCCAACAACGTTCGAAGTTATCTATAATACAGCAAAAACCTTCGTTATCGACCACCCTAAGGACGACTCGAAATACCTCGTCCACGCGTGCCTCGAAGGACCTGAAGCCGGCGTCTATTACCGTGGTAAGGGAACCATTGCCGACCTTGAATCAAGTGCTGAAATTCTTCTACCAGACTATGTCGATGCATTAGCTACAGACTTTACCGTCCAAGTAACCCCTATCTACAATGGTAGCGTACGAGTACTTAACGCCTCCTGTGTTTCGAACAATAAGTTCACGGTGTATGGTGATAGTGGCGACTTCCACTGGCACGTCTACGGACGTCGTGCGGCGGTCAACGTCGAGCCTAAAAAATCGGATGCGAATGTGCGGGGTGAGGGACCTTACCGCTGGATAGCCTAACTAGCCTAGCATATGTTCGTCGTCATTGTCTGTGTCGTCGTCCGAAGCGTCTGCCGGTTTATCGCCGGCGTAAAGCATTGTATACATGCGCGCTTTTTCCTCATACGCCGCCTTATTTGTCTTATAGAGTTGCGCTATTTCTGGGACAAGGGGGTCGTTTGGATTAGGGTCCGTAAGCAGACTCAGAATTGAAAGCAACACCTTTGAAATCGTGAGCGCAGGGCTCCACTGCTGTTTCAGAATATCAAGGCAAATGCCACCGCTTGCGTTGATATTCGGATGATAAATGCGCGTTTTAAATTGGACATGTGGTACCTTAAACGGGTACTCTGTGGGAAAATGGACGATAAGTTTGAAAACACCGCCGGCAAACGGACTATCTGCCGGTCCCATAATCATACCTTCCCAATGAAACATATCATCTTTGATAGGACCTGCGGAGCAGCCCGCTGGCGGATCGCGCTTCAAATCGTCAAGTTCCTTCAATATACGTCGTAATGCCATTGTTGGTATTTGATGTCATCAACATCAAGCACCATCATTTTTTTCGCATCGAATTGGTGTGTCTATTCTGCCGCCAGCAGTGGGTTGAGCCACTCAGCACGCTCAGCCTCAGGAATCTTATACTCATTGAAGATAGCCGTTGCTGCTTCTGAGCGCTCATTTAGGGGAAGATTCAGCAAGGTGGCAAATTTTGCCTGAAATATTTCACGGGGAGGAGTTTCATTTTGCATCACTGCCGTAATTTCTTCATCATAGGCATATAAAGTATTGACTAGATGTGCCATCTTTCCATTGACACACATTTTAATACCTCCAACAACTTCCTGTACAAGTCGGCGCACAAGCTCTGAACGCTCATTATGGACGCGAATATACGCCCAAACCCTATCAAGAATATTTCCATACTGCTGGCTAAACGCTTCGGTGTTATAATAATCGTTTGTAAGCTCAATAAGTGCTTGGTTTTTTATACTATTTCGAAAGCGGATTTCTGGGTCATTAAATGCGAGCGTAATCTCTACCAGAGATTCCATCTCTTCAGGAACAGGGCGGACAGCAAGAATCTCCACAGACTTTCGTGTAGCATCTTGTACCGAGGAACGGTGAATGCTTTGGTCGTCGCGTCCTAACGCTGCAAGGTCGATTCCGCCTTCTGGGTCACGCCTAAAGACCACTGCCTCTTCTCGCTGACGGCGATTCCATTCCGCTTCACGAGCTTGGCGCTCCGCTTCCTGTTGTGCTAGACGTGCTTGACGCTGGGCTTCCCTTTCCTCATTACGCCGTCGCATAAATTCAATTGATACACTATCTGTCGCTTTAAGGGCGCTCGCAATATCGTAACGGGGCAAACGAATCATCGCCTCCGTAAGACGATTGAATGCGTTTGTTTTCTCTTCGTCTGGAACATTCGCCCATCGAAGTTCATCTGGATTGAAATGGGCGAGATTTATGACAGCCACAACTGCTCGAATAAATGTATCCCATTCTGCGTGTTTAACGCTTGTCTTACGAATTAGACAATACGCCTGGGCTAATTGATCGGTAGGAACACGATGAGTTATCCATAAATCCGCAATAAGACGAGCGTAGCGAAAGAAGGTATCTGCCGATCCTGCCGGCGCCTGGTCGATACGTTGCTGATTCTGTTGAACTATACGATTGCGATTTGCTTGGCGCTGCTGGGCTTCCGCATCCTCGGCTTGACGCTCCTCCTCTCTAGCACGCCGAAGCATATTATGGTGGCTCTTACAAAGCCCTTCGCATTCGGGCTTCGCTTTAAACGAACATGGATGTCCTGCTACAGTATGTGCCGAACAAAGGACTGTTGGTTGATTCATAGTATGGTGACATACACTTTGTCTGTTTTAATTACTCAATTTTTGTCATGACCAATAGCATCCGCCCTCCACCTTATTGGATTGTGTAGGAATTTCCTCTGGATAAGGGAACTCCCACGCTGGGTTGAAAAACTCCGATATAGTACTATGATTTAACCATCGGCGACCCTTAATTCCAAACAAAATCTGCGTGGCTCCGCCTGTATGAATCGAAGCGATATATTCCTTTTTAAGAGCATAGCAAATAGGTAGCGAAAGGGCTCCGCAACCTACAATAGCAAATCGCGCACCCGTTTCTTTCACCTGACGCACAATATCGGCAACCGCGGCTTTCCACCCACCATTAATAATTTCGGTCGACCATAATCCTGTTGTTGTAGATAAATACGGACTATATCCTGCTCTTACAGGAATGATTGTAGGTGGAATCGGTCCCCAAATAGGATTGTCTTCCCATATAGCATCACGCTTTTTCCATTGATGCTCAATACTTTTATAAAACGGAGATACCACAGCAACTTTTGCGTGTTTCGTTAGATTATAGGTCCAACGGTCTTCTAGTATATTTATATAATACGGCTCTAACGATCGTAGAGGAAATTGCTTTGCCATTGACGCAAAGGTATTTAATATTGCCTTTTCAATATTACCAATAATAGGATTCCAAATCGCAAAACCGGCTCCCGCGGGCAGAACCTCTGTCAACATATGGACCGCCCAGGCATCCAATGCCTTATCTGTTGCTGGAAAGAGACCCCCATTGCGTGCAATATTTATTTTTATATGTTCTGGATACATTGGGCTTTGTTCGATTTGACGATATCGCGTATAAAATAAAAGCACATCAAGCTCTGACGTTCCTAGTTTTCCAACAAAGAACGGATTACGACTGCGGATTTGTTGAGTTATAAACTCGCCGCCCTGTTCGATATTCATTGCGTCTTACCAGACTTCTGGTTGTCGACCTTAGACCGTAGGTATCGGTCTTGAATTATTTATTGATATAAAGTAAGATGGCTTTGCCTAAGAACCGAAATAAAACGGCAAAGGCGGCTAAGGTGGCAAAAAAGCCTAGGGCTGCGTGCCAGTGTTACGATATACAGACGGGTAAAGGCTGCACGCGTTTGCCACTTGATGGAAGTCTCTTTTGTGCCCAGCATCAGAACTGTCCTGGCTCACCACTATCGGGCTCCGAGCCGATTCGTGATACTAAGTACTATAATAAACCGTATGTCCGCAAGTCCCATAATTGCTATTCGTACGCGATGTTTGTCCACGATCCCAAAGGCGAAGAGCTTTGTAAAAAATATGGTAACTGTCGTGATAAATTTCATCAACCCGGTGCGAAAACAGGTCATCGTGACGCCTTGAATAAAGAGGAACGGCGCTCGTGCGCTGTTGTCGAGAATCTTATGATGGGTGATATTCCTGAAGTGACAAAGTCAACATTCCAGGCGCGGTGCCCTGCTGGAACAAGTAAGGTGGCGGCGGTTGTTGACAAGGGCGTTGACTACCATTGGTATCGCCAGGATCGCGACGGATATTGGAGCCATAAAGATGGCTCAAATAAGGTAAAGGATTACGATGCGTTGAAGCGTCGTATTTTCAACCCCGAGCTCGCGTCCCGCGATTACCGATGGCAGGGGAGCGACCTGAATTACGAGGATGTCTGCGGGTTTTATTGTGTCCCGCGAGACCGTCCGGTCGTTTTAGGGCGAGGCGTGAACGGGGCGCGGCGGCGCTCAACACGGAAGGGAGTGCGGGGGGCAAGGGGAGGACAGCGGACTGAGGCTCTACCAATTCTGATGCAGACTGGACGGGGGTATGACATTCGACTGGATTCATTACAGCGGGGAGGGAAGACTCGGCGGCAGCGGGGACGGGGATATGATATTCGGTTGAATTCCCTTCAGCCTCAAGGGGGTCTAGGTCTGTCGTGGACGAACTATCCAGTTCATTCGACGGATGAACTACGAAAACGGTACTTGATGGATACCAAAACTTCAAGGCGTCATAGAAAGTAATTCGCTTTTTCGGATTATAGGCTAACATCTTTCGCATAAGTTCTAAAAACTTCGTATGCGAATGTTTATAAAACTCGGTTCGTATTGCCAATGGCTCCATGAGACATTCGTAGTAATGTTCTAACCACCGCATCGCAAATAACCATACCTGTTCTGCCTCTACATCAATCGTAGCAAACGGGTCGCTTGTATTATACTCGATAGGACTCAAGTATATACGTAACAGCGATTCAATAATATCAAATGCTGTATTCTGGTTATCTAACAAATGAATTTGAGTCTGTGGTGAGAGACCATTTTCAAATCCAAGAACTTTATGGCGTTCAGGTGCCGCTGTTTTCTTCGCCGACCACGTTTTGAGTGGAATTATCGGTTCCCAGCCTTGGGGTCTTTTTACAAACAACTCTAAGTCATTTGTAAAATCCTGCTCGAACCCGCGTAGGTTCATTTGTCATATGAGCGTTTTCTACGATGGAAAAATAACCGCACGAAAGTAAGGATGTTTTGGGAAAGTATGACATACGCAGCCATTGTGCTGCTGGTAATTATTATCGCCTGGGAATATCTCCGTAATACAATGATGTTAGAAGGATTTACCGACGGCGTGGTACCAGAATATTTCGGCAAGTTCTTCCCGCGCCGTCACGATGTTTTGCCGGGTGAGATGAAAGAACTCGACGGTTGGATACGCAATCCACGCTACTTTGAAGGGTACGTGGACGTACAAAATCTTGGCTACAAAGGCGATTTCTGTCGCGTTGTAGAAAAAGCGGATACACCCGATTCTCGTATTATGGCGTGTGCACTTGCTGGTCAGGAAGGTCTCGACTCGTTCACCTATCGTACTGATTCAGCACGCGCAGGGACACGATTTAGTCGCGATGACTACTTCCGTGATGTGAACGGCGATGGCAAGGATGACTATGGTCGTATTTTGAAGATTAAAGATGCGCCGAATGACGCGTGGCAGGCGTTAGCCGTTCTTGCCGGTAATACACGTTTCAAACAGGGTGAAAATACCCCTGACAATAATCCACCCGTTGATATTGTTGACTTACTCTTTTTCTTTGAAGGCATTATGGTCTGGTACCGCTTCTTTGATGATATGCTTGACTATGCCGACAATACACAAATTAAGATTGCCGGTGAAATGAAGATAGACGAAGACCCTAAGAAAACCGTAACAAAAGGGCTCGCGATGAATCGTTTGCCGACAGCAGATATTGATGTAAAACCGCCTGCCGACCAATTCATTAAAATTGGCGAAAATGCTCGACTTGAATTTGATACAAAAGTCCAACTCCGTCAACTCCGTGCCATTTCGGTATGGGTCTTTTTCGATGAGTTCACCAACAATGCGCGTATTTTCGATTTTGGTAACGGTCCAGGTCACGATAACGTATTGCTAGGAATCGAAGCGAAGGGTAATGTTCCGAACGCTTTTGGTTTGATGAATGCGCGCCCTGGTGACGATAATAAGGTATGTAATTCGCGGGCACCTGCCGAAGTCTCACCCCAAGAGTTTATGTTAACAACCGAAGCGAACGTATCGGAATTCGATTGCCCTGGACCAGAGCCGGTTCAAAATACATACCCTGACGACGAATTAACGCCAGGTGTCGACCCACGGGCAAACTTACTTTTTGAAATCTGGGATACCCAACAACGTAAGATGAGGCTGCGGGCGTTGAATGCTATCCCCTTGAAGAAATGGACGCATATTGTGTTAACAACGACCGATTCCACCAATTTCCGCCCTACGTGGCGTGTCTACATTGACGGCAAGATGGTGCTTGAACAAATTGACGGATTTATGGCTCTCAAATCGTATACAACTGATAACTATATTGGTCGTAGCAACTGGGAAACGGAATCTCAGGCGTTCGAGAATCCTGATGAACGATTTCGTGGGGCACTATTTGATTTCCGCTTGTACCGCCAGCCTATGAGCGAGGGTAAAATCGATAAGACATATCGCTGGGGACATAAGAAGTTGGGAATACAAGAGCCACGGGCACCGCTAGAAAAGGCGTCATCCGAGGGATTTCCTTACCCACCACCCCAACCGTTTTTGAGCGCGAACACAGGAGACTTGCCTGGACTCAGTAAATCGCCTAACGCTCTTAAAACCTAAAGACTGCAGGTGTGCGTATAATAGTAAGTATGACGACGCTCTCTTTCTTTTTTCATAATATGAAAGGCGAAAACCGATGTGTACCATATATTCGTGAAGACGAACCCGTCGAGTATGTATGTGATGGAAAGGAAGGATCTATATGTTTTGATGGATATTTCTATGTCGAGGACCATGCGCCACCGTATCCCGAAGATGAAGGCAAGGAACGATGGGAATGCGACCGTCGGCGTGACTGGCTACCAAAAACACTCTATATGTCTGTAAATCGCACAGAAAAAGAGCCTTATAAGATTGAAGGGAGTACGTCTTACTATAGAACTGTAGAGCAGTATCAATATATGATTGAGGTGTATAAGCGAGTTATACATAAGTCGACTGATAAGTATAGCGAAGTCGAAGAGGATGATGGAGAAATTATGAATGTCTGTTTCTTTCCTACAAATAAACAGACCCTATACTTTCGTGTGTTGGAAACACTAAACTAACTATATTGTAGATATGACTGAAAAAGAGTTGTACGGACAGGTATGGGATATCTTAGTTACTCTCAATGCTGTAAATAATACATTTACACCATTTAGCGCACACGATATTAAGACCTTAATTGCCGCAAAACTCAAAGCAAAAACACCTAAAGATTCCAAGTATCTCGAACAATTGTATAGATTGGAAGGGATGATTCGTGAATTGCGCGAATCGTTTAATAATGTAAAGTCTGGTACTGCTAATCCTTCGGTTTCGGAGGAGCACGGCGCTTGCTCTTAATTCCCGCCGAGTAGAGCGCCGCAAGATCTGCCGCGGCAACTGTTTCGGCATTTGAAGTCTCTGGAAATTTTATAAACGTCTTCTTCTGAAGGGCATGTTTGTAGAAATAGAGTCCATAGGGTCCCTTTTTGATGGTATAATCACCGACCTGTCTGGCAAATGCGGTTTCTGTTGTCGCAAACGAAATCTTCGCTTTCAGTTTCTCTTGAATCTGTTCCAAGGTTTCATCGCCTTTAAGACTCATATTTGTCGTGCCGCAAGCAACGTACCATCCATACGGTCCCTTCTTTTTACGAATTTCCTGGGTTTCCAGAGTACCAATCAGTTCGCCCATAGTGACTTGTTGTGCTGCGGCAAATGCGGCGGTTGCGTCTAAGAGTGTAGCGGTTTCAAAAGTGACTGACGGAGGCAGGGGCGCAAAGATGGCTTTAGCGCCAGCGGGGGCGTCGGCAGGGGGCTCCTTGACAAAGAGGGGACCCTTGCGGCTTAGAATTACCTTTATAGAATCGGCAAGGGTGCGCTCTTTTGCTGCTTTGTTTACAGCGGCGCTGCCGGTTGTCATTGCCAGGTAGCGGTCTTTGTAGGTATCCCACGTCTGCTGTAGAACCGACTTCCACGGCTGCTCCGCTTTCGCCACGGCGTCCAACTTCTGCTCCATTGCCGCCGTAAATTCGTAGTTGAAAAGGTCGTTATACTCTTTGGCAAGAAACTCTATGACCGATTTGCCAAGTGGAGTGGCGCTGAGTTTATTTTTATCGGCGCCGACCTTATGGTGCTCTAATGTTTGCGTTGGGGGCCAAGTGTTGGGGCTCAGGATAAGATGATGGCTATCCTGGATTTTTCCGTCAGTATTTGTCTTTTCTACATAGTTGCGGTCCATAATTGTGGTAACAAGAGACGCAAAGGTTGAGGGACGCCCAATACCGCGCTTTTCAAGCTCTGAAATAAGGGACGCCTCTGTATAACGTCCTTTCGGTTTTGTAAAGACTTCGTCGGCTTTAAGGGTCGTCCAGTTGAGGACGGCGTCTTGGACGAGCTTTTGCGCCCAGTACAGCCATTCCGCCTGCTCTTTCGCATGTTTCTCTGGATCTTGCCGCTCTAGAATCTTATAGCCGGCAAAACGGAGTTTGGTCTGCTCGGTTTGCCATTGTCTTGATGGGTCGGCAGTGAGAACAAGAGTCGCCTTGCGTACATCAGTCTGCGATGGGGACATTTGACTCTGCGTTGCCCGTCGCCAAATCAGGGCGTACACTGTCTTTTGTGTATCATCCTCGATCGGCGGATTGGGAGTTTCAGGATGAGTAGGACGAATAGCTTCGTGCGCCGCCTGGGCTTCTGGAAGTGGTGCTTCTGGGGTCGGCTTTGCCTTTGTTTTCTTTGCGGGGGCTGTTGCGACTTGAGTGGCTGTGGCTTGGGCTACTGGCTGAATTGTGTTTTGTCCCACCGGTCCCAAGTATGCCTCACCATAGGTTGTCTGTACGTAGGCACGAATTGCTGTTGCCGCTTCTTCTGATAAGAGTGGATTATCCGTACGCATATATGTAATATGACCTGCTTCATAGAGTTTTTGCGCTGCCATCATTGTTGTCTTTGGATTGAGACCGTGTAAAGAAGACGCCTCCTGCTGGAGCGTTGACGTAATAAGCGGCTTCGGTGGCTGGCTTATAGAAATTGTTTCCTTTACTTGGAGGACCTTGGTTTTGGTATCTGTATATACAGTTTGAAGCGCCTGCGATGCTTCTTGCTCGGTTTTTAACTCTTGTATTGCATCGGCAGATATAGTCTTGGCAGGATCTGACGGATGCGACCATAATCCTGACAGACGCCATGACGCCTCGGGTCTATGTGTATCAACCTGTAAATCCCGTTCAACGACTAAACGTAGGGCTGGAGTTTGGCATCTGCCAGCACTCAGTTTAGGAGCCACCCGATTCCATAATACCTTCGAAATAGTAAATCCTACTAGAAGGTCTAACATCGCACGGGCTTGCTGCGCTGCTACTTTATTCATATCAAGTCGCCGCGGATTTGCTGCCGCCGCAAGAATCGCCGGTTTTGTAATCTCATGGAAAACAATACGCGGGGTCGTTGCTGGATTGAGTTTAAGAAGAGTAGCAACGTGCCAGGCAATTCCTTCTCCTTCACGGTCATCATCTGTTGCTAGAATTACCTCTGCTCCCTTTGCCGCATTTTTCAGTTTTGTAATAGCATCTTTCTTAACCGCTAAGTCCGCATATTTTGGCTCCCAATTCCTATCAATTCCGACCGAATCAAGAGATTCTTCTAAAGCGCGAATATGCCCCATGGTCGCCTGGACCATATAGCCAGGACCTAAGAATCCCTGAATTTTACTACATTTTGCCGGTGATTCCACAATGACTAATTTCATTGTAGGTTGACAAGTTATTCTATTAAGTACCGGATTCAATTTTTATAAGACTACTATAGGGATGGGTGCCGCAAGTTCATCCATTAAAAATGCCATCTATTGGGGCGATTTGAATGAAGTCAATAGATTTATTGCGAGTGGTATAAATATAAATGAACCAATCGAACCTGGAAATACAAACAATGCGCTATTATATGCCGCATCTATTGACTATTTAACGGAATCGGCGGGGATTAAAAATCATAATGTTGTGAAACGATTGCTTGAAGCGGGCGCCGATCCTAATTATGCCAATCAATACGGTATTACACCATTAATTGTAGCAACAATTCACGACCATATTAATCTGATTGACTTAATTATTGGGGCAAAAGCATTGGTAAATAAGGCAGACAAAGAAGGAAAAACGCCGTTAATGTGGGCTGCCGAAAAGGGGAATATAAGAGCATTCAAGCATCTTATGAGTATTCCTGGTATTCTTATTTGGAAACGCGATAATGGAAAGGAGGGGGGTTATTGGAAAAAGAATGCCTATGTTTATGCTCGTGAGTATACTATGTATCACGATGAAAAGGATAAACGAATCATGGATACATTAAAAAGTAATTTTATTAAACTTACGGGTATTGATAGTGACAATGATATGTTTACTGGAGACTTAGCAGAACAAATTGAATTACGACCTTATATGAAAGATAGACTTGTATATGCTAAATATCCTCAACTAGATCCGTCCTATAAACCACCTGCTCCAGCACCTACACCTAAGCCTGCTCCAGCACCCGCACCTAAGCCTGCTCCAGTACCAGCACCTAAGCCTGCTCCAGCACCAGCACCTAAGCCTGCTCCAGTACCAGCACCTAAGCCTGCTCCAGCACCAGCACCTAAGCCTGCTCCAGTACCAGCACCTAAGCCTGCTCCCGTACCAAAACCTACACCTGTTAAGACTCCTCGTGTTCGTTTTGCTGAAACCGTGAAAAATAATAGTAAAACTGCCGCGCACATCACTGGTAATTTTCAATCCTATCCGTATCAAAGTGGGTGGCAAACAAAGGAAGAACGTGCTATTGCTAAACAAGAATTTAATAGAAATAGAGAAAATATGCCTAAAGGTCGTTATTCGCGAAACAATCGTAAAACTATAGCATATAGAGCAAGTATGAATGAAAATAAAATCAATAAATTATTAGCGCAAACTTCATATACAAGAAAGCGTTCACGGTCTAAACTGCGTTAACTTTAAACTTTTTAAATATCTGTTACAATAATGCGATTACTTGTAACAGGTGGATGTGGCTTTATTGGTTCCGGTTTTTGCCGCCGTGTGAAGACCCAACATCCTTATCTTACACTTGTAAATATTGACAAACTATATCCATGCTCTACAATTGCCTCTGATCTTACAGTATCAAGTGGAAATTACACATTTATAAAAGGAGATATTTCAAATACAGATCTTATCTCTGAAATTCTAACAACTTATCGAATTGATACTATTGTACATTTTGCCGCACAATCACACGTCGACACATCCTTCACAAATCCTATGCTGTATACGCAAGATAATGTCATAGGAACACATTCATTATTAGAAGCGACCCGCAAGTATGGTTTAATTAAGAAGTTCGTACAAATTAGTACCGACGAAGTGTATGGAGAAAACGCCCATGGAGTGTCAAACGCGTTTACCGAATCCTCATTACTCAAGCCTACGAATCCCTACGCTGCATCAAAGGCGTCCGCTGAAATGTTCGTCCACTCGTATCTCCATTCCTACAATATTCCAGCGGTTATTATTCGTTCAAACAATATATACGGACCAGGACAGTATCCTGAGAAGGTAATACCAAAGTTTCTCTTTCAACTTATGGATAATAAAAAAATTACATTACAAGGCTCAGGACTTCAGTTGCGCTCGTTTTTATATATTGAAGACGCTGTAGATGCCATTCTCTGTGTAATGTTTCAAGGTGAAATTGGTGAAATTTATAATATAAGCTCTCCTAACGAAATATCTATCAAGGACCTGGCGACCAAGTTAATACAAGATCTCAAGCCTGGTGCCGTAGTTGATGAGAATATATGTTATATCGAAGACCGTAATTTCAACGATAAGCGTTATTGGATTGAATCTGAGCCATTGGCAAAGTTAGGATGGAAGCCCCAATGGAATCTTGAGCGTGGCTTGAAGGAAACAATTGCCTGGTTCAAAACGGTTGACCGTGAGGCTTATTGGTCGAACAATAACTATTCTGCTCTTGTATGGGGTGGTAACGGATGGATTGGCGGACAATTTCAAGATATCCTACATAAGCGCGGATGGAAGGTTATATCGGCAACATCCCGTGCTGATAACCGTGAGGCTGTTCTTGAAGAAATACGTCAGCATAACCCAACACACGTTATATGTCTTATTGGACGCACGCATGGACCTGGATACAGTACCATTGACTATTTAGAGCAAAAAGGAAAACTTGTCGAAAATATCAACGATAACTTATATGGACCGCTTGTACTAGCAGGTGTATGTAAATCTAAGGGTCTCCATATGATGTATATGGGCACCGGTTGTATTTTTGAATACGATAATACGCATGTATGCGATGTATCAGGAGTTTGTGGATTTACAGAGGAAAGCAAGCCTAATTTCTTTGGCTCTGAGTACAGTACAGTCAAGGGATTTACGGACCGTCTGATGAACGAACAATTTGCGGATACTGTTCTCAATGTACGTATTCGTATGCCGATTTCATCGACCGATGGTCCCCGAAACTTTATCAGCAAAATTATTGCGTATAAAAATATTTGTAGCATTCCTAACTCGATGACCGTACTGGATGATATATTGCCGCGTTTAGTAGACGCGCTCGAGCGGGGTATTAAGGGTCCCCTTAATGCTACAAATCCAGGCGTTATTGAACATTCAACAATTTTAAAGTGGTACAAAGAATTTCAGAATCCAGACCATACATGGACTGAAGTCTCAAATGATACTCTTGTATCGAAACTGGTGAAGGGAGCGCGTAGTAATAATTATCTTGACACATCGCGAATTACATCATTGTTTCCTGACTTGCCAACAATTGGGGAATCAGTACTAAAGATTATGAAAACTGCTATGTTTGCCGGTGCGAAAAATAATGGCAAAGTATAGGGATGTCCGGCAGGGGAACGCGGTCTATTTTAAAACGTAATACGAATCGAAAAACTACTGTTAAGGCTAATAAGCGTATAAGGTTTAATAATAGTCGAACAATGGCGGCGGTGGGGCTTACTACACCCGCCCACGTAACTGGTTTTAATCGTAGAAGTCCTTATTCCTTGTCACAGGGCTGGCAAACACGTAATGAACGTGCCGCCGCCGCATTTAATGCTAGAATTCAAAAAATATTAAATATTCAACATGGACGCTACGTTGAACCCTATGCGTATCGTGATCCTAGGTTTGCTTACCCCCTCGAATCTCGAGGAAATATGGCAAAAGTTGCCAGTAATTTAGCCGCAATGAATAGCGCGGAAATGTCGTTAACAAGTCCAAAGGGGCGTACGCGTCGTCATTAGCGTAATTGACGGCGCTTCTTATTCCCAAATAACTTATCCGATGCATTCAATTCCCTTGGAATCCATCGTATTGCCGTCCAGTATGTCTTCGCTACCGTATTCATAATCATATAGCGATTGTATTTTGCATATTCATTCTTGAGAATACTGTCAGGAAGCATAAGTCCGCGAATGACGCTCATATTATCGTTTTCTATATGAATATTTCGCTCATTATTTTCTAAGGCGAACAGGAGACCATGGTGAATAGACACCCACTCTGTTTCTGTACTATCTTGCGCGTCTGGAATCTTTGTCATATGGCTTAGAGTATATCTGTGTGTTTCAGTTGTAAGCATCATTGCCACTCGTGAGCGCTTGGTATGGTGTTGAAAACTGCCGTCCGTTTGAAGTAGGGCTGTGAAACGGGGCTGATGCGTATTTATACCGCCAAGGCGACGAAAAATATCGGCGCGCATTGCTCTGCGAGTGTTTATGGTTGTTTTGTTTAGACTTTGGTTAGGCATAATAGATGACTAACAAAAAACGTTTGGTCCCTGCGGGGGTCGAACCCGCGACCTTCCCCTCGCGAAGCATACGTACAAGCGTATAAGAGGGATGATCTACCAACTGATCTAAGGGACCTGAGTGGGGTTGCCCCCACTTAATTCACAGCGGAAATCTTTAAGTCGTCAATTTTTATGAATTTTCTGTAATATACTTCCAAACAAATCCATACGCTGTTTTGTGTTTGCCTGATAGAGCGAAACGGATTCCACAAGCACTAGGTTTACCTAACTCACGAGCGGCTTCGGATGCGGTTTTGTATGTTTTTATAAATGTCCCATCTAAATTGTGTTGGGATATAGGCTTGCCTATTGCTTTTGCCATAGATTCTCTATGTTTTTCAATATTTAAGTTTGGTTTTGTATCATCATTATTTTTAAAATAGTTTTTTAGTCCTTCACTAATTTTCTTTTTAACTTCTTTATGGTGTTCTGTATGATTTACAACAGCACCACCAAATCTTTTTTCACTAACCGCTTTTTTAAATTTTTCGGAAGATTTTAATGCTATAGATGCTTTTTCTCTATTTTCAGGATTTTCATAATACTTCTTGACACGTTGTGAATGAGCGAGTAATTCATCTGGATTTTTAAAATGTTTTTTACCCATCTCACTAATTTTGTTTCGTGTTTCTTGTGTGTGCATTTTTCCTTTGAAACCTCCACCACACTGTCCTCCCTCAAGTATATTATATCCATTTGGTACCATAGAATTATATTGCTGAATATACTCCTTTTCAAGACGGAATCTATCTTCATCAGAACACTGAAGAATAACTTCGAACTTAAAATTCTCTTCACCATGTTTTAAAACTGCGTCTCTTAGTGCAGGGCACCCTTTTCCTTTGCGAATAAGTTTCATATGGGCTCTAAAGCGTGTATTAGGATCTTTTTCAATCGTTTCTCCTATATAACATTTATTAGTTAAAGTGTTTGTAATTTTGTAAATAAAACCCATTATATCTGTATACAGCCTCTGTTATCGGGAGTCAAATTTGTTATATATATTATTTATTCTCTAAACGAAAAAATAGTATATGTGCGGGAAGTGGGGCTCGAACCCACGCGGATTTACTCCATACGTTCTTAAGACGTATTGCTTAACCAATTTGCATATTCCCGCTTAAATAGGAGTCTCCTCCCACTGTATCCACGGTGGAAATCTTTAGACCGTCAATTTTGTCCGACTAGCGGCGAATTTTTCGAGTTTTCCTTGCCTTCCGCCCTTTGCGCGTCTTCGGGACAGCTTTCACGGGCGCAAAGGCTATACGTTTAGTACTATTATTCTTCTTAATTACTGGTTTATTCAATGACAATGGCGCAGGCTTATTTCTGTTTTCCTGTGATCGTAATAGCCACGGGCTTGGGCGAAAAGCTGACATTTCTATTTATGTGAAATATTATAAATAGTTCACATACAAGGAGC
>Ga0208617_1000205_pt1 | contig 18085 bp, 9 predicted proteins | sample CryBogCBE06Nov07_FD_184581 | JGI IMG/M metagenome (GOLD analysis project Ga0208617, IMG submission 184581) | Freshwater microbial communities from Crystal Bog, Wisconsin, USA - CBE06Nov07 (SPAdes) (version 2) | ecosystem: Environmental > Aquatic > Freshwater > Lake | place: Crystal Bog...
AGTCAATTAAAACAGAGATATAATAGACAAAAGAAACAGTTTCAAAATAAACATAAAGATAATCCAATGTTAGAATGTTTTGTAGGCAGCAGTCAAGATTTGAGTGGGGCAGATTTGAGCGGTGCGAATATGTTTCATTTAGATAAACTTGCACCAATTACTTCATTTGGTCCACCAATTGTTTCAGTCACTGATTTATCAGGAAATATCATAGAAGGAACAAGTCTAGAAGATGCAATGAAGAATAAACATATTCTGGAAAATAAGCAGATTATCGCAGTAGAAATAAAATTACTCAAACGGGTAAGCCAAGTCAACGAATTTGTAAAAAGTTACGAGTATGTAGATATTATAGAAAAACTTAAACGGATCCCTGTAACGGCACAATTCTCTGCCCAGTTTGTAAAGAAATACTTGAAAAGTGTAAAAATTACACATTTCGTGAATAAGATAAAAGGGTTTTTACATATTGGACACCATCATAAACATACCAAGGAGGGATTCAGGTCACATCATCATCATAAACATGATACACATTCGGCACCGTCAAATACTCCCTATCAAAATAAACACTATACATTTCCTGTTCCCTATACCGACTTACAGTTAAACGATGAGCAAAAAAATCATTTGGAGATATTAAATAACGCAAATACATTGTGGATGCAATTACAAACTGAGTTAGGTCCAATATTTGATAGTGCACAATTAAGTTATAACAGATTATCTGCAGACTGGAGCAAAATGTCAGAGACTTCCTAAATTCATTACAAGTTCGTTGGTTTCTTCACCATCGCCATCTCCAGCATTACTACTAAGATTACTCTTATCGTCAATTTCTTCACTGGGAGGTGAAGGAACTGTCATCTCAGACACTTTTTCTCTCGCAGTCGCAGCAGCAGAGCCAGGGCGCGGTCGTCTACCCCTCACTTTTCCATTTGCCGTAACAGTCACAGGATGCTCAGGAACATATTCGCGGATTTGCTTCGGCTTTACTTTGGGCGGCGGCGCTTCGTCCTTGTTGACCGCTTTTCCACTTACCGCCACCGTATTCGGTGAATGACGAAACCGTACACCTTTCATAATACGAGTGGTGTAGGGCTTCACCTTTTGGAATCCACGGCGGTCGTATTCAGGCGCAGCCTTTTCTTTGCGCAAAAGAATCTCAAATTGCTCTGCTGGCAAATATTTTAGGCACCAACGCCGTGTTTCATCGTATACAACGACCACCGCCTCACTCGCCTTTGCATCCAAAATGAGTTCGGTATCAATGTAAATATTCATCCATTGGCAGGCGATTTCCTGACGCAAAGTGGTGGACATACAATGCCCAGTTACAGGATTCCACGCATCCAATGTTAGAAGGAACAGGGAAACACGCTCCACAGTAGGATTAGAGCGCATCACAAGTCGCCACATGGTAGTCCACGGCTCAACAATAGGATCGGCATCTGGACGGAAACCGAGTCCACCCCGCTCCCACCGACGCAGCACCTGTTTCACTCCTTCAATGTTCTGGTAGTTTTCAAGTGGAATACCGATCGCCTGCGCAAGATAGTTGAAATATTTATTAAATATGTCAAAGGATAGCCCGTGAATTTCAGGGTTTGTAAGTTTGGACGATAGACAACGGAGTTCAATTGTATTAAGGATGCTATAAACATGCATAGGATCGGCGACATTTTCAGTCATAACCCGCTCATTCACCTTAATTCGCTTGAAGGCAGTAATGAGGGTCGCGATCTCCTTATCGGCAACGGGAATCCAGCCACTCAGTCCATCGACTACAGTGCTATCCTGGGACGCAATATAGAACTTGATCGTTGCATCCAGCAAAGCCTCAGCGGTCTTATGTTGGAAAATCCAGTTACGCGTGGAAATTCGGCGACTTACTACAAAATCAGGGAAAACACTGCTGCCGAGCAAACATTCCCAATACTTTCCGCGCTTGGGATCAAGCAGAATACGGCTACCCTGTTGCTCACGAACGGAGAATACAACAGGTGTTAGAATCCAGGCGTGCGGAATGAGATCATCCTCTTCCACGGGCACAAGTTCATCACCGGCGGGCGGAACTTCGTCACTGTCCAAAGCCTCTAGAATCTCTTTTACCCATGCGTGCTTTTTAATAAACCGACGCTTGCGTGGAGCATCTTCTGCTGTTGTAGCGGCAGCAGCGGTGGCAGCGGCAGCAGCGGCTGCAGCGGACACATGAATATGAACATTGAGGGCAGCCCGAGCGCGCTCCATTTCGCTTAGTTGAACAATGTAGTCATGGTATTTTTCTATTTTCTCGGCATCCGCAATTGGCGCTGTAATATCGTAATTGGGAAAACGAGTAGGAATTTGCTCACTAAACGAGAGTAATGCAGTATTGAAGTCGGCAGGAACATCAATTATGGTGGATGCAATCACCGCATCCGAAAATCCACACAGAGTTTTATAGTAGTAGTAAAGTTCTTCATCTGTAGGTATATAGTCCGTGTAGAGAGTACGGCTATAGATATTTCCACCGGTAGTGATATCAATGGAGACTAATTTTCGTGCCTCGCTCATCTTAAAGTCTATTTACTAGGTAACTTTAGATTCGGGTCATCCATCAAATTTTATATAGTTTAAATTAGGAAAATGTCCTGTCGTATGCGCCCAATGAAAGGTTCAGGTTACGTAAAAGAGTCAATGGGCAATTCAAATGAATTAAATAGTAAATTAAATGATTTGATTGCACAACGGGATGCACAAATCAATGCTGTGTTTGCAGAACCCGATCCTTATAGTCAACTAGAACAAATAGATGCGCCGATTCCTAAGTATATGAATATTGCCATTTATTCGTATGTATTGGATAAATATATCACGGAAAAAGCACAGCGTGGACTCAAATATATAACGCCAACACAGCCTGATATGGATCATATGCGCGAGGTTGTGGTAACTTTTTTATCGGGATTAAAGATTACAAATATTCGTTATGTTGCTCAACTAAGACAAACGGGTGCATACATAGAGTATGCGCAGTGTGCTACACCTAAGTGGGGTGCCTGTGCAGTTCATGTATTTCTATAATTGTTTGGAAGCCAAACATATATAGAAAAAATTTAGGAGATTACTCTCTGTAGTTAATTGCGTTGGCAAGGCTGGGCACATAGAACTGACCTGCCGCCATCGCAATGGCATTTGGATCATTCTTTGTCGCGAGCTGGACATTGTCCACAAAGTAAGGCAGGGACGACGCGAGGTTGTTCTGGATATCTGTGGCAGTGAGTGCGCGGTTGTAGACACGGAAGGCACCAATCTGTCCCTGGAAGGGAACCGGTGCAGGCTTGTTCTGGTAGAACGGGTTCATCTGTGAGCCGCCACCCAGCGAGTAGGCGCAGTAGTTACCCGTTGATACAGCAGTGAGTCCACCCATAGATACCGGTCCAATACCGTTAATATAGATGCTGTGATTGCCGTTATTGTACACATGTACCACATGTGACCACTGATTTGTTGTAATAGGACCGGCGTTGAAGAATGTGTAGCCTTTCTCCGTTGACTGGAGAGCCACCACGAGTTGACCCTTGTAGAGACCCAGCGCCGTGTAGGTCTGCGAGTAGGAAGGACCGGTAAAGACTGCGAGAATCTCGCAAGTGTCTACGCTGGGGTTAATCCAGACTTCGCGTGACTCGGACACGCCTCCGCCCGCCACCTGGAGGGTGAGCGTGGCACTCATGGTGCCACCACCCAGACCGCCCCAAGCCGTGTAAGGGGCGATATTCTGTCCATTATTCTGCTTGACATAGTATGAACCATCGGGTACCACGGGCGACGGTCCCTTGCCCGAAATAAAGTAGAGCCAGCCGCCGTTGCCCATTGAAGTGACCGGACCCGTAAATGTGAGTCCGCTGGCGGTTGTAACCGTGACTGTGAGCGCCTGCCCATCCGTCGCCTTAAGCGCGGCATTCACTTCGTTAATCAGTGTGGGCACAGTGCCGTCGGAGGACTGGATAGGATTGACTCCGTAGTTAAACGCAATTGAGAAGTAAGTCTTCTGGTCACCTGAAATACCCATACCGCCAGGAGGGTAGCCAATATCACGGAGCGTACCGCCCGCCGTTAAGATAGGCTTGGATGGATCGTACATCTTCACTGTGGACTTAGGGTTGGGCGATAGAACATAGTTATTACCAGAACTGTTGTAAGAGGGCCAGGCAGCAGATGAGTACTGGCTAATCGTACCCGCATAGTAGCGTGCATCGTTATTTGCATTCACCATCTTTGTGTACTGATTGCCTGGTCCCGAATCATCATACACCATATAGACCTTATTGCCCTGATCGTCGGTGCTGACATTTTGTATAGGAAGATCCCTGCCAATCCAGGGACCATTCATTACCTGTGGCACAGGTGCCGGTGGTACCGGTGGTGCAATCGTCATTAAGCTCTTAACATTGGGTCCACCCGCAACGGAGGTGCCGTCAAAGTAGACACCGGTGCCGTCACACGATTTTGTGCCGCTCACTACGAAGTTGCCAGTGTATGAGCCGTTGGACGGCCAGTTACCGCTGGCGGCAAATTTCGCTATATTTGCATTGTCCTGGAAATACATTTGATCAAGTCCAATAACTAAGCCGAGTTGTGAAACACCAACGCAAGGCTTGGGTACCGCACGCTTTGTGGTAATGCCGAGGCAGCGCTTGACATTGATGTCCTGCTGATTGGGATCCGCAACACTCATAGACTTATACATGCTATCAAACTGTGTCTTCACATCGCCCCACTTGAGCATATTGAGTTGGTCAATTGTCGTCTGCTGCGAGGGGTACTCCGTACCAGCGGGCTGGCAACCCGAAATACGCCACTGCTGCTGGATGCACTGTGTAAAGAAGGGACCGGGAGTTGTGTCAGGAAGATTGCAAGGGTCAAAGTCCGCCGAACCGATACAGAGCCATGCCGCCGCTTGCTGTACAATTGGCGATGCGCCGGTCTTAATGAGACTATAAATGTTATCGAATGCAGTGCTGGCATCGGCAGGCAGGATCACGCCACCCTTGTAGAGTACAGGATTGACCGGAACATTCTGTCCCTTTAAAATATCCATCGCAACGGTATCAATCTGTGAAGGAGCATTACCAGTCTGGAGCATCTGGATGATAGAGCCCTGGGATGTGTAGCCGATTGCCTTCGCGAGGGAGACGAGGCACGCCGCAGACAACGCACCATTATTGTCAGGAGTACAGACCGTTACAGAAGCCGCCGGCGCTGCTCCGTTCAAACCGGAGCACTTCTGGCTAATGGATGAGCCATCCGCTGCATCGCATGTTTGATCCGCCGCATTCCACTTGCCGTTTAAGTTCTGGGTGCAATCTACATTGTTGTATAGACGCAGGCTATAGTCGGCGGAGGGGAAGCCAAAGTTACCGCAGTTAAAACCGGCGGGCGTTACCAGGGGTGCTGGCGGTGGCTTGTGGCATTGGTCACTGTTCATAATAAGAGGAGTATTGCAGGTTGCGTCCTTATTATTAGGGTACTTCTCGGAGCCATCTGTGTGTGCTGGCATAGCATATCCCTTATCGTAACAGAAACCGCAAATGCCGTTTACGGAGGGCACATTAATACTCTCGCACGCCTTCACACGCTTACAGTTCTTAATCTCCTCGAGTTGCTCGGCATAGGCAAGATCCCAGATCCACTGACCGTTGCCCATATTGGGAACAGTATCAGGGAAAATAGGTCCGTTGGACTGACCAAGGGCACCGCTGGACGGTGTGTTCAGGTCGGGAATGTAATACCAGCCACAGCCAACGGAGGCACCCTTGATGTGCGGCGGCATATCAATCGGCATCGCCGCCTGTTTGCACCAATGCAAATCGGCGCTCGTGAACTGGCTCTGGTTATCGGGTTCAAGGTTCTTTACAACAATATGTTCAGGGCTGCCTAGGTATACATCCGCCTGATTGACAGAGGTATCCATGACACCAGAATAATTCGGCATATTCTTATTTGTCATAACCTCCTTGCCGAGTACATTCTGTCCATAGTTTGATTGTGAATCCACGTAGTTGGTAGATGCCGAATCAAGAGTGGCAGCAATGTTATTCTCGGCGCCAGACACTCCACCGATGGATTTTAAGAAACTAGAAAAATCTGTCTGTACACCGGTATTGCCGGACGCTCCTGTGCCTTGTGTGGCATTATATTTAGACCATGAGGTCAATCCGGAGGAGGCGTTCTGGCTTTGGAAGCGTTCAATTGTCTCCACCTTTGATCTGCGCATTAAAACGAGTATGGTCATAGCCGCAACTATGGTTACGATAACGATGAGCCAGACAATCATCGTATTTACTCTCTACGATGTTTTTCTAATTTAATTATGCCTGAATGTTTGTTGATACGGGCACAAAAAGAGTTCGTATCAAAAAAAAAGGTCTACTAGCACTTCGGTGACTTACGTGCTACATCAATACCGAGACACTGTTTTACATGTTCATCTTGAACAGCAGGATCGTTTCGCATAGCCATGCTGTCGTACATATATTTAAACTTATTTGCGATACCACCCCATGATAAAAATTCGTAATCTTCGGTGATATTCGTATTGGGATATTTCGTACCGGCAGCCTGGCAGCCGCTCATACGCCAGAGTTGTTGTAGACAAGTCTTAGGGAAAGGACCCATTTCATCTTTATCAAAATTGCATGGATTGAAATCAGGACTGCCGACGACAAACCATTTTGCCGCCTCGCGAACACGAGTATGAATACCAATGCGTATCTGTTCTTTGATGCGCATGTAGAGATTTGCTGCAGTATTCTTATCAATTGTTCCGCCACCATTGAGAATTTCTACGGGCACCGATACACCAACATTGGCAAGTTGTGCTATTGCCACTTTATCGGTCTCATCCACTCTGCCGTTGTTCTTAATAATGCGCCGCATTGCACCAAGATCAGTATAGCCGAGACTACGAGTGAGTAATAAGAGGCACGCAGCAGTTAACCGACCGTCACTATTAGGGGTACACGCATTGCCTTTTTTAATCGGCGCGTTGAGTCCCTTACACGCAGCACTATAACTGCCACCCTGAAGCATGAGACATTCACCATTTGGTATCCATCGTCCATTCATCGCATCGCAGTCTGTCTTGTTGTAGAGACGAATTGAGTTATCGGGGGAAGGGTAGCCATATGTTTTACAGTCCGTTCCATCCCAGGCAATGACTGGTTCATAAATATTTTCACTGGGGCACTTATCACTGTTTAGAATGAGAGTCGTTCCGCAGGTGCCGGCGGGATTTTTTGTATATTTTTCACTGCCATCGGTATTGATGGGAACGGCGTGCCCGCTGCTGGCACAAAATCCACAGCGTAAATGAATATTATCGGTATCAATTACTTCGCACGCGGTAATTTGCTTACACACTTTGATATCTTCTAGCTCTTGTGCCTTTGCAAGATCCCATATCCATTGACCGCCACCAGGCAGATTGTCAGTAAACACAGGACCGTCCATAGTACCGAGAACACCGGTAGATGTTAGTGTGGGATCACTTACATACCACCAGCCGCAACCGTCGCGAGCACCGCGTTCGTGGCGGGGAAGATTTGCGGGCTGAAGGGCACCACGGCAATACTTATCATCGTAATCGGTGTAGCCGTTGGTAGGATCGGGTACTAGCCGTTGTGCTATAAGTTCACCGTTAACGATATTCATAGGTAAAAAAACATCGGGAGTCGCAAGAGCAGATGCCATATTATTTACATTTGAATTCGTCATAACATCTTTATTGTAATTTTGATATACTACACTTTGTTTATCAACAAACGGGGTCTCTACGGACAATAAATCCTGAAATCCCTCGGTACGATAGTACCGAGCCGCAAACACGACTAAACCAATAATTCCCAATACAAGTAAAAGTCCTACGATTTCTACTTTGAAAACCATCCCTATTTATTCAATAGTTTATCGTAGGACGATATATTATTGAATTATTAAATTATAAAATTAAACGGTTACAGTTGTCGCGCTTGTTGGAACATCGCATCCTGCTCCTAGTACATTGCTGCTAGCCTGTGATACACCGTAGCACTGTTGCATCGCTGCTGCCTGTGCCTCTGCATCCTGATGTCCCTTGCTATAGTTCGCCGCCTTGTGGATACCATTGATGTAGTTCTGTACCGCCTGAAGCGAAGGAAGTTGCATCATTTTGGAGATGACCGCCTGGTCAGGTGTTCCGTTCTTTACAGGGGCACCGGTGCCAGTGAGCTGGCATGCCTGGAAGGGATATTGTCTGCGGTTCTTGAATGTGCCCTCATTGTTACGCAGACCGCTGAAACGATCCGCAATTGATGTATATGTTGCAGCAAAGAGGCTATTTTCGGGTGCCGAGCCACCAGGACGGTCCTGGTCGGAATTATTGTTGAGCCACAAATACTGGAGGCAGTCGGGCGACACCTGATTCATAGGCGTTGCAACCACTCCAACGGAGCCATCGGCATTGTCGACAATCATTTCGCAAGGGTTGATAATCTTAAAGCCGAACATTTGCATCGCGGCGGTGTTCATGGCATCCATACGCATGTTCATGTCGTAGCTGAGCGGCTGTCCGTTTCCATCCTTGCCCGCTGTCGCCGCCACAAATTGGGCGTTCAGGTAATCGCTAATTGCAGATATATCACCTAACTTATTGAGTTGCTGTAAGCCTCCGCCGGTAGTAGCAAATGTGCCCTTGGAAGGATCGCCGCCCGCGCCCTTGAATAGCTCAAGTAAGCAGGCAGTGTTGTAGGCACCTGGTGCCTGTCCAGACGCATCGCACGCCGATGTCTGTAGGAGAACCGCGGTTTTGGGATTCGCAATGAGCGGACCGTTGGGAGCAATTGCTATATCATCGCTGTAATACGGGTTGTGTAAGTAACCAGGGATCTTGGCGCTGAATACAGCAGTCTGGCTTCTGGGCATATTGCTCCAAAACCAGAAGAGCGTTCTTTGCATTGTCATATTTGCTGCCCACGCCGGTCCAGTAATCATGGAGCTATTCTGGAACGGTCCTAGTAGACGAAGCACATTTGATACAGGGTAGCCGTTCACCTTTTGTATCGTCTGCTGGAAACCAACCGTGCGGTTGACAGAGCCCTCCATCTCCCACTGCATTGTAACGGCACGCTCACAGACACCAGGGGGATCAATAACATAGGATGTGCTATATTTACTGTAGAGGCTGGGACCCTGCACCGGTTGAGCATTGGTGCCAAATGAATCAAACCAGTTACCAATCATAAGCTTGAGAGGATTGCTAGTTTGAGATACCTGAGCAGCAGGCTTGAATCCATAGCACCATACACCCTTATTAGGACCCCAGTTGTGGTCTACTGATGTTGGGTAATGACCTAAATTTTGCCGCTGAAGATCAAAATTTATAAGTGAATTTGAATAATTTATAGAATCGGTGCCGCCCTCACAGAATCCACTGGTAGGATTTGCACCAACTGGAACAGGAATGCTATTGCCAAATAGATTATTATTTGCATTCTCCGCGTTCTCTGCTGCGCGTGTGCTTTTATCTAAGGGATTATTGTTCACAGTAATATTTTTACGACCGGTTGTCTTATTTCCGCTTTGGACGGCAAAATAGCCCTTATCTGGCGTATCAATTACAACGCTGCATAAGCCGGATTGGATACCATTATTTATTTCAGCCGCAACCTGTGTGCTACTAGCAATCGTGGTACCAATACGACTGCAGACTGCTGCACCGTGTTCTGTTGTATATGTCTTGGGTTTTCCGTGATCAAGTTCATATACATTGAACACTTCCGCTTGACCCTTGGAGCGATGCGGCATCTCTTGCGCAACTAGGATGTCTACATCGTCCGCCTCCATAACATTACGGAGCGTGAGGGTAAACTCCTGTCCTGGATTACCAGCGTTATCCGCAATGTAGTTATGACCTTTGTGTGTGGCAATAACTTTTGTTATACCAGTACCAAACGGTGTTATTACACGCAAAACTGCGTTATACGGTGTTTTATCCTTCTTTGGCTGGTATACAAAGACATCGGCGCCGGATGTAGGTGCCTGGGCACAGGTAGCGGATGCAAGTGTTTTACCCTCATGGGTCTTTCCACCACTAAAACCGCCGCTTTCGCCTATTTCCTTACAGTTAAGTTGGTTCGCTGCCTTTGTACAAGAATCGGCATCTGCATAGAACATGCCAGGCGGGCACTTTCCAAGTGTCGGGGTATACACAGGTGTACCACCCTGAGCGGCATCAATTGCTGCGGTACGATCTTGAGGTAAGATGAGCAGACCACCAATGTAGGCACCGGGGCTCTTTCCCTCATATGTTGTACCGGCATCTAGACAGACGCCGCACTTACTGTTAGCGCTTTCGGATAATGCCGAGCAGCTATTACGACCTTTAAGCACTTTTTCACAATGCTTTGCGTCCAAAATTGTATCGTTCAATTCGGGTAGCTGCTCATGCACAGAGCTAGGCTTCATAGCCATATTTGTTGTCCGCATGTTCGGCTTTGGCTCTAAATCGGGAGATTGTAGGGCAGACATAATTGTTTTATTCGCATTTTTTGTAATAGAATTGTACAATTGCTTATAACGATTATCAGTTATATTAGGATTACTCAGTTCATTGCCAGCAGGGGTTGTCATTGCAAATGTGGGTAAAATAGGATCCAGTGAACTACCCAGATTATTGTATATCTGGTTTCCATATTGCTTCATCTGGTTGCGTTCACTCACATAATGTGTCATGCTCGCATTTATAGACGGCTCAGTGGAAAACTGAAATCCTTCGGTTGCGTGCCCCTTTGCTAATGGGATAACAAAGGTGTATAAAAAGACGGCAACCACTAGGATAATCACAATGGTGCTCCAAACCATTTACTCTAATATTTCTTTTGGATTTTCTTTGATTCCGTCATTTCGGGGAATGACGAAATCAAATTATGTCTGCACCTGCGGGTTTACTGTTTAATATAAGAATCCACCGTCTTAAAGGTTGCGTTTGGTGCATACTGTCGAGTGAGTCCATCCTGGTTCACTCCGTATTTCGTACATCCAAAGGTAATTTGGTTTTGAGGGGTTGTTGCCGTAATAAAACCGACACACTTTGAATCGGCTTCGCATTTGTTAAGTGTATCAATTACGCCACCTGTTGGGAAGCATTGAATGTCCATACCAGCGGCATCGCTACCGGCGTATAGTTTATATTTGGCGAGTCGCGGATCGGTTGAGCCAGCCGTTGGGGGCTGTGAGGCATAGGGGTGAGATTTCGATAACTTTGTCTGTAATCCCCACTTCCACGCCAAATAGCCCTCTACTTTCTGGCGGTCGCTGTCCGCCATACCAGGATTAATTACAATAACTTCCTGAATATTTCCAATGAAGAAACGGCTCATAAATTGTGTGGAAATGGATACACGCGTAGAGCCAGAATCGTTTATAGACACACCTAATACATTGAAACCTGTAGGAACAATCAACTTCTGCCCATTGACTTTAGCCTCTCCATTGATGTAATATGCGGCGGGTGAGGCACAGCATCCCATATCATTTGTGTCCCACTGAGCAAGAACATTGGGCTGGAAGAATCGTATGCTAAAGTCACCGGCACCATGCATATCGGTACATCCAAATACATAGCCCAAACCGGCAGGGGGCACCTCGGATGTTTGAGATACAACATATACAATGCTATTAGGAGCCATATTAATACGGCTTGATGTCTGTAACATGGCACCAGCAGTGAAATTGAGGTATGAAGAGGCTCCAGCATTATTGTAGGAAGGCGTACCAGATACAGAACTCATGTTATTTCCCTTGCCAGATTTATCCGCCCATTGTGTTACGGCAGATCCGTTGAGGGTGAGCGTTGTATCATCCGCTGCGTCTAACCATAGTGCTACATTTGTAAGAGGTATAGGTAGTGAAGAGCAAACATTTTTATTCACAACGCTTGGCGCCTGTGTGATACCGTAGCACATCTGCATCGCATTTGCCTGTGTGCCCGCATCCTGTGGTCCCTTCGTATAGTTCGCCGCCTTGTGAATGCCATTGAAGAAATCCTGTACTGCCTGTAAACTGCCCATACTTGTTAACTCACCAATAACACTCATATCAGGTGAACCATTCTTAATTGGTGCCATAGAGCCCTGGACGCTACATGCCTGGAAGGGGTACTGCGCACGGCGTTTTGCCGTGCTCTCATTGTAACGGAGACCGCTAAACCGATCCGCGATACTCGTGTAGGTACTTGAGAAGATCGAATCAGGAGGAGGTGCCGTGGCAGATCGGTCCTTATCTGATGCGTTATTGAGCCACAGATACTGGAGGCAGTCAGGCGTGACGGAACCCATTGGCTTGGGCATGAGACCAACCGAGCCGTCCGCATTGTCCACAATATCCTCGCAAGGATTGGTAATGTTAAAGCCGAACATTTTCTGCGCTGCATCGTTCATTGCCGCGATACGGGTATTCATTTCCAAGCTGATGACATCACCGTTAGAATCTTTGCCGGTTGTCGCCGTCAAATAGAGCGTTTCTAAATATGACATAATTGATGACATATCACCCATTTTATTTAACTGGCTGAGACCACCATTCTCTGTAGCCAACTTACCCTTGGAGGGATCACCACCAGAGCCTTGGAAGAGGGTTAGCAAGCAAGCAATGCTGTAGGCGCCAGGCTGTTGATCGTCATCAAAGCACGGTGAGGTCTTGAGGAGATCCATTGTCTTAGGATTTGTGACCAAGGGACCCATTGGTGCAACTGTAAGATCGTCAGAATAGTAAGGATTCTCGAGGTAACCAGGTACTTTTACCGAAAAGACGACACTCTGTGAGGCAGAGTTATTTCCCCACAACCAGAATTCGTTCTTCTGCATTGTAAAGGTCGATGCCCAGGCAGGACCGGCAATGAGAGAACTCTTTGTAAAGGGACCCAACATGCGCAGAACACTCATTACGGGGTAACCGTTCACCTTGCTCACCGTAGACTGGAAACCAACAGTACGGTTGTTTGAGCCTTCCATCTCCCACTGAATTAGAATAGCGCGTTCGGCAGTGCCAGGCGGATTTAAGCTATCTGGAGTGGTGTGCTCGCTGTATATGCTGGGACCCTGTGCAGGTTGCGCATTGCCCTTGAACGAATCAAAGAAGTTGTGGAGTTCCACACCAATCTTATCCGTAACAGCGGTCATCGCCGGCTTGAATCCGTAGCACCACGCACCGGCAGAATTATAATAGGTAGTCGGTCCAGACGATGGTTTGGAGCCGAGCCCAATAAAATTGCGTGTACCGCTTTGTACCGCAAAATATGGCTTATCCGTATCGTTGACCGAACCGCACATGCCAACTTGGAGTCCCTTCTTTGTTGCAGCGTTCACCTGTGCCGCGCTCGCCAGCGTTGTGCCAATACGAGAGCAGATATTCTTAGCATCAGCCTGCGTATACTTACTTGTTCCCTTATCTTTATAGAAGAAGACCTCCGCCTTACCATTATGACGATGCGGCTGCTCTTGGGCAACCATGATATCAATATCATCCGCCTCAACTACACCAGGTATCTCAAGCATAAATTCCTGTCCAGCGATACCGCCGTTATCTACAGCATATGTGCGCCCTGTTGCTTTATGGGTGACAACTACCTTCGTAATACCAGTACCGAATGGTGTTAGAAAGCGAAGGACTGCTGTGTAGGGCTTATTTGGTGGCTGGTATACATAGGTATTGGTGCCGGCAGCGGGGGCTTGGGCACACGAAACTGCCGGCATTGTCTTGCCTTCGCGTGTTCTACCACCCTGAAAACCGCCACTATTACCAATTTCAGTGCAGTTGAGTTGGTTGACTGCCTTTTTACAGGAAGAACTGTCTACATAGAACATACCGGGCGGGCATTTGCCAAGCGATGGGTAGTAACTGGGGGCACCGCCAGAACCAGTCGTCTTTGCATCTTCGCGATCTTGTAAAAGAGAGAGCAATCCTCCAATAAAAGAGCCGTCATTGCTGCCGTCATACTGGGTACCGGCATCAATACATACACCACAGTTGGAGTACTTGGGATCATCTAACATAGAGCAGCTATCGCGACCGTTCAGTTTACTTTCGCATTTACGGGCTTGGAGAATAATATCATTGGCAGCAGGTAGTTTATCGGTTGCTTTTATAGGTTTGGCTCCCAGATTTGTACTGGATGAATCGCTGGGCATAAAGTCTGGGTTCGCTAAAGCACTAAAAATTGTCTTATTGGCGGCATCGGTTTCCCTATTGAAAATTCGTAAGTAGTCGGATTCGCTCATGTTATGATCCAGATCAATACCAGTCGGCGCAACGGCAAACGACGGTAGTAAGGGATCCAAACTTGAGCCGAGCCGATTGTACTGACGATTTCCAAAATCAATCATACGGTTCCGCTGCCCAGCATAGTTTGACATTTGTGACTGGACGGAGGGATTGGTAGAAAATGTCGCAAATCCTTCTGTGCCAGATTTTTGTTTCGCAAGTGGTACGACAAAGGTTATAATAAATATAACCACGAGCAGCACAACAATCAATGTGCTAAGCATCCCTCTACCGAATTACTTCAAAATAATATCGGTAGAGTTCGGGAAAACCCAGACCAGTGATTAGACATTGTCGGGGCGGATATTGGATGTAGAGTCAAAGTCGCGCGTGATGATGCGTAGGACGAAATTCGTCTGGCGGCTGGTATTAATGAGTGCGCAATTTGTCTGCGTTGTTCCCGCAACATTGAGTTCCCATGCGAGACCCGATGCGGTAACAGGATAGGCATTTTCTTCTTGCGTGACTACACCGCCAAAATACGAGTTCGTGCGTGTCGTACCACCGGTCGTCGCAGGATTATCAAAGCGACTGCGTATTATGATGACATTACAGTAACCAGCGGCATTGCGTCCAAGATAAATACGGTTGTTTGCGATGTAACCTGTGGCAACTACCGTTTGACCGGCAGACTGATTTATAAAGTTGGCAAAATCGGTACATGTTGTCTGTGAGATGCTTCCTGAAACAGGAGCGACGCTGCAACCTTGGATATTAATCGTATCACCCTCAGAGATAGCACTGAATAGGAAATAGTTTGTGGTTTGAATATATATGTAAGGATTACGGGAGGTTGATGTCGTTGCTGTCCAATAATTTGTCTTATCTACAACAGTACTGCCACCAAAATTGGTCGTAAGATCGCTCAACTGAATGCGAGAAATGGCAAAGACATCAGGATCGTTGCTAATAAGATTTGTATTGTGTCGTTCCATGCGAATTGATAACTTGTTGAGTGTAGCAAGGGGTGTAGGCGTGTAAATGCGTTGCGCCTTGAGGAATTTAGGAATAAACCCTGTGTAACCCGATTTTGTTTCGGGCACATTGTAACCGCTGACGGCACCCGTATTGGTAGAAGTAAGATACGACTGAGGAATGTATAAATCGGAGGACCATGTTGTATCGTACTGGACAATCGCAAATGTATTGTCCTCCTCAGGATTTGTAGAAAATAGGTTATTATTGAGTTCTGCAATACGAACGCTGGCAAAAGGGAGTGAAAAGATATTCACAACACGGCTGCTATCGTAAATGGCATTTCCCGCGGCAGATGATCCGCTAATATCTGTAACACGCACAACAGCAGAGAGTGCCTCAATTGGTACAATTGCCTTAACAAACTCGATACGCTGAATATTCCGGAAGCGTTGCTGTACGGCACTATTGTAGCCGAGCGCGCCTGTCGTATTACCGGTATTAAAAATTACGGAGAAGTTGTAGCGATTCTCGGCGGTGTTAACCATCCAGTTACGGTCAGCACTTGTAATGAATACATTGTACTCTGTTTCACGGTACTTGACTACATCCTCCTGCGGAATGATGTAGTCCTGAGGGCGAGGCGCAAGTGCTGGGGGCGGCGGGTCCGCCTGGGGCGGAATAGGCTGCGTAGCCGAAGGTGGCGCTTCATCCTGAATGTCCACACGGGGCGGTAAAACGGAGCTAGCACCAGACTGAGCTGACTCAACCTTTCTGTTAGGAAACGAGGGGGCAGGCGGAGCAACAGGGATACCAAGGGCACGGGCTTGATCTTCGCGCTGCTTCTGTGCCCGCTGCATAAGAATAACAGGATCTTCTTCATCTTCATCGGGTTCAGGAGCACGAAAATCGGGAAGACCGCCACCAATCTGCTGAATAGGAATTGGTGCGCGCGCCGCCATCATATTATCATAACGGGTGCCAGTATCCTGGAATAGACGGGACATCTCATCGCCACGAGCAAATGTGCCGATTGTGGTCGTCGTAGGTGGTGCCGCTGCCTGCTGTTTGCGTAGCCAGGTATCCATGGATGTCTCTGTCTCGCGTACAACTTCAGTTGCTAAGAGATTCTGTGGCTTATCGGCACCCTGAACACGCGCAACTTCGGTCATAAAGTGCTGGGTGTACTTTTGTAGTTTTTCGTCGACTTTCTCGGGCAGAGCGGAAACGCCCATTTTCTTCGTATAGCGCCCGCGTAGGAAACCGACGATCTTGTTATAATTTTCTCTGTTTAGAAACAAGTTCTGTTGCGGAACACTGGGTCGTCCGGACATCTTTCTAAACTATCAATATATATCGTAAGCACGAATTGACCGCTTTAGATACAGAGGGTTTTTAGTGCCTTTTCTAAGGCTCCATGCCGAGGCTTCTCTTCGGCAAAAATTACATCACGAAAGCTATTTATAGTATCATCGTCGATGACATTTTTACATAGTGTAGCAAAGTCCTTGCCGTTAAGTAGACAAATAATCATAAATAAGCAATACATACCACATTCGGATGTCTTACGCTGGTGGCGAATGTCGTTGTAGTAAATATTCTTACAGCCCTGGTCTTTACAGCGTTTGAGGAGTTTTGTAATTTCATCGGGGGGTTCGTATCCATATGAATCAAAGTAATATGCGTTTCCTTTCTCTAAGTCAATGAAGGCACATACCCAGTGCGAGCCAGGTTCATCATGAGGATCTAAGTTAAAGATAATACCAATCTTTGTTTTTCCTTTCTTTGCCGATTCGTTCAAGTCCAGCTTACAAAGTTCGTTCACAATACATTTTCCCCAGTTGTTTTTATCTTTATCGTCAAAGTCAATGGGCACAGGACCAATAAAATCAAACGAAGGATTTGCATCCTCATATTGTTTCATAACATCTTCAATGTTGTAACTATCCAACCAGTCGGTCGGTTTCTTATCCCATTTTTTAGGCTTTTCAGGACGAAAGAATTTGGACATATCTTTCTTTTCGTCTTCGGATAATCCAGATAGTTTCTTTACGGCACAGAACTCGGTTTCGCATTTGTAATGGTTTTTCATACTATTTCGTAATTGGTTCCAGAGTTGAGTATCGGTTGTACCGGATATCGCTGTACCGGCATCTTGTTTACGATTTTTGCGTGTCTGTCGTACACTAATTTTGTTCCGGGGATGCGTTTTGTTCCACGCAACCCGCATACGTTCAAGAGCAGCACTAGGAAGACAGGTCTGTCCATCCCGGCGATGTAACGCAGGGTTACATTGAAATGTAGACATTCTTACCGTCCTCTTATACTGTATTTAGAAAAAGATGATACCAATGTAAATGGAGGACAACTCTGCTTCATGTAGTACAAAGCCTAGGCGTAAGCATCACGGAGAACCGGTGATTAAAGATGTCTTTTTTCGCCGGTTCTTTGTGCCGTTAATTGTATCCGTACTCATTCTCTGCGGCGTTGTGACTGTAATATCCACTCCGCCCGGCACCGGTGTAAAGTGGGATACATTTGCAACGGCATTTGGTGATGCTGCAAAGACGGTGGCAAAGGTGGGTGGTAGACGCCGATAAACTAACTGGACATATAATAGAATGTCTTCGTTTAACTGGCCTTACATGGTCGCCCTTGGCATCTGCGGCATGATGGTTGTTATTGTTGGAATTGTATTTGGTACACTGATACCGAAGGATTCTGCGCAAAATACGAAGTTGCTTGCGCTAGTAACTGTGTTCAGTTTTGTATCCTCATTGATTGCGTATGCCCTGGCACTTTTCCATTTTAGCCATAATCCGTCGCAGTT
>Ga0208617_1000206_pt1 | contig 18070 bp, 19 predicted proteins | sample CryBogCBE06Nov07_FD_184581 | JGI IMG/M metagenome (GOLD analysis project Ga0208617, IMG submission 184581) | Freshwater microbial communities from Crystal Bog, Wisconsin, USA - CBE06Nov07 (SPAdes) (version 2) | ecosystem: Environmental > Aquatic > Freshwater > Lake | place: Crystal Bog...
TTAAATGAAATCTATCCCGTAAAAATGTCGGGAGACATTTCTCAAGACCCATCAATACAGGACTTTTGTGCATACACGGCGGTGACTGCCCTTAATATTTTAAGGGAGCAGGGATACGACGTTAAGACAAAAGCCGCATTTTTCACTGAAATGTGGTGTCAGGAGCATCATAAATTCAGCCAGATGGACCAGCACATTCATCATAATGGCGTCCAGATGGTGGGGTTTTACTTCCTAGACACACCAGAAGGTTCATGCGCGGCGACGTTCCATGACCCAAGGGCCGGGAAAACGCAGTTAGGTATTTCAGAAAACGACATGTCTGAAATTACATATGCCTCGAATGCCTTTCACTTTCGCCCAGAACCGGGTGTTTTAGTCCTTACGAATGCTTGGCTGCCCCACAGTTTCACAAAAAACGGTAGCACAGAGCCGTTTAGATTTGTTCATTTCAATATCTCATTGACTGAAAACCCAGACGCCCAAGGATGTCAGGTGGAGGTCATATGAACCATTATCAAATTCGCTATAATAAAACTAAGGGTCAACCCGGACGCGGAACTCCGGACCACGTTTGGCGTGTTTTTGAAGGCCAGAAGGAATATCTGGCAAAACATGTTAGGATAAATGTTCCATCTTGGGACGAAAGAACCGGAGAAGACTGGAATATCGCCTGCGACGGATTTTTGGAAATTGACCGAGAGACGTCAACGGTAATTATTAATGGAGAGTTAAAATGACGATGTATGCCGAGGTGCAGGGCACGACGCTGATCCTGTATCCTTACCTTTTTTCGACGCTACAGGCTCAAAATCCATATACCAATTACGGCGATAATTATGATGTTGCTTATTGGTTCCCACAGACGCAGACGGCGATTGAGAATAATTACACTCTTGCGCCTGTGACTATTTTGCCAGAGACACCATACGACCCTAACACACAAGTCTGCACTCAAAATGCTGCCCCTACACTTATTAATGGCGTCTGGACACTTGATTGGACTGTGGCTATCATGACGCCTGAACAGAAGGCGGCGCACGACCAGCAAGTGCAAGCACAAAACAAAAATCAAGCGTCTCAACTTTTAACCAATACTGATTGGACGGCCATTCCAAGTGTGTCTGACCCCGCTCAGTCAAATCCGTATTTGGTGAACCAGGCGGCGTTTCTATCGTATCGTTCTCAAGTAAGGGCGATTGCTGTAAGTCCTCCGACAACGCCCGTTACGACGTGGCCAACTCTGCCGACGGAGCAGTGGAGTAGCTAATACATTTTTCTGGCAACGAGGAAGGGAACTCAAATGCCATTTAGCTTTGATCAGGGCAAGCAATATATTCGCAATATTGTTGGCCGTATTAAACATGAGCGTATGCTTGATGTCGGACCCGGCTCTGGGACTTATGCAAAACTTTTCCCAGAAGCTAAATGGACCGGCATTGAGATATTTGAACCATATGTTGAAAAATATGAGTTAAAAAAACTATATGACCAAATACTCATATCAGACATTAGAGACTGCGACCTTTCAGAATTAGGCCGATTTGACGTCGCCGTTGCAGGAGACGTCCTTGAGCATATGACGGCTGAAGAAGCGGTCTCTGTTCTTAATAAACTTAAGTCTGTCGCCGACACTGTAATTGTCAGTATTCCTATTGGGCATCACCCACAAGGCGAATGGGAGGGCAACGTCCATGAAACTCATGTCGTTGATGATTGGACAGATGAGAAATTTAGAGAGATATTTGGTCAGCCGACGTGGGGCGCAATAGATGGCTCCATAGGAGTTTACTGTTGGTCCAATCAAAAGATAATGCCAAAAATATGCATATACGCCATAAGTAAAAACGAGGCTCACTTTGTAAAAAGGTGGGCGGATTCTGGTAGAGAGGCAGACTTATTACTAATTGCCGATACGGGGAGCACAGACAATACAGTTGAAGAATGTAAAAAGAACGGGGTAGCCGTCCATGAAATTTGTATCACGCCTTGGAGATTCGATCACGCTCGTAATGCTTCTATCGCCCTTATACCTCGTGATATTGATATTTGCATTAGTCTCGACCTCGACGAGATTATGGAGCCTGGGTGGCGACAAGAAATAGAACGTGTTTGGACGCCTCAAACAACTCGGCTCAATTACTTCTTTGATTGGGGCTGCGGCATTAAATTTAGATATGAAAAGATCCACGCACGCCACGGATATTTCTGGCACCACCCGTGCCACGAATATCCAGTTTATGATAAGCGCATAAATGAGGTTTACGCCTTCACCGATATGTTGCTTGTTAGCCATCACCCAGACCCGACAAAGAGCCGCGGCCAATATCTTGACCTGTTGGAGTTGTCTGTAAAAGAAGACCCAATATGCCCAAGAAACGCTTTTTATTACGCCAGAGAGCTATCTTTTCATGGCGCCTGGCAACAGGCCATTGATGAATGCAATAGATATTTGGCCCTCCCAGGCGCGACGTGGGAAAATGAGCGTTGTTACGCATACCGCGTCATGGGTAAGTGTTACGACGAAATGGGTAATAAGGCGGCTGCAGAAACATCTTACCACAAGGCCGCGGGCGAGGCCCCTAATACAAGAGAGCCTTGGTGTGAACTGGCCATGCTTATGTATCGCCAGTCTAGGTGGGAAGAGTGTTTCGCCTATTCTCTTAGGGCGCTAAAAATAATTAATAGAGACCTTGTTTATACCTGCGACCCGGCGGTGTGGGGGCATTGGCCGCACGACTTGGCAAGTATATCTGCCTGGCACTTGGGTATGGCAAATGTTTCCCTTGAGCAGGCTCGACTTGCTTATGAGGCAAGTCCAAACGAGGAAAGATTAAAAAATAATTACGATTGGATAAAGGATCAAATAGAGGGAAAAGTAAAAAAAAAATCCCTAACATCGTCCACTTCATCTACTTCTATGGACCAAAATCCAGAGAGTTTAGTTACATAAACTATCTGGCTGTTAAGGCCGCCTTTGACGTCCAAAGGCCAGACAAAATCCGTTTCTATTATAATGAAGAGCCGTCCAATAACTCTAATTGGGAGGATATGAAGAAATATGTTGAGATGGTAAAGATAGACCCTCCAACAGAAATAGGCGGAGTGTTTGTCGGAGACTGGCCTCAGAGGTGGTCGGACATTGCTCGATTACAAATATTGAGTGAGGCGGGCGGGATATATTTGGATACAGACTGCATCCTTACCCGCCCCCTTGATGACTTACGGGACAATGAATGCGTCCTCGCCGGCTTTGTCGGCGACGTATCAACGTCTGAAAAGCATAAAGTTCAGTCTTGTTCTGCCGGAACAATAATGGCCGAGCCGGGTTCTGAATTTATACGGATATGGCTAGAGAGACTGCCGGAAGGATTTAGGAGGGGGGAGTGGGCCTGGCAGGTTGTTGATCTTCCTGTCCAAATTTATAAGGAGCACCCAAATCTTATCAAAATGTTGGACATGGAAAAGTTTCTTCCATTTGACTTTAATGATTATCGTATTTTTGATGAAAATTGGTCAGATGGTTTTACAAATGAAATAAAAAGTTCTTACCTTATTCATTTGTGGGACAGTTTGTGGCAGAATAGGCTGGCAGAAATTAACGAAGAGTATTTGTCTACAAAGACTAATGCTTTGGCGGGCCTATTAAGGCGGTTCGTTTCCTAACAATGAGATTATCATGGAACCTCAAACAATCATTAACTTAGTTGCTGGCTCGGTATTAATGGTTGTGGGGTGGCTGGCAAGAGAACTCTGGGTGGCGGTTAAAGAATTGAGGGCAGACCTCCACCGAATTGAGATTGAGATGCCGACCAATTATATCAGACGAGACGAGTTTTCTGAGGGCATGAAAGAAATAAAGGAAATGTTGCGTCAGATATTTGATCGCCTTGATAGCAAGGTTGACAAGCATTGGAGAGATAACGGTGCCAAATAATATTCCAAGGCAATCTGATTGTGCAAAATTATTTGGTAATCCAGCCGCTCCTGGCTGGGGCAATGACCATATTGTTCACGTTGAGACGCCTTGGCAGTTAATGATGGGAGACATTCACATCCCATACATAAAAATTAATAAGATTGCCGCCGAAAGCCTCAAGCGTGTCATTGAAAAGACTTGGGACGCCTGTAACAAAAGCACAGACAAAATCCATCAAATACATGCCGACCAATTCAGTGGAGACTGGGTGATCCGTCAAATGAGGGGGCTGCACACGACGTCAATGCACGCTTATGGGTTGGCAATTGACTTTGATGCGCCCCATAATCCTTTGGGATCAAGCCACGGCTTCTTTACGGCTCAAAACCCTCTCGTAAGAGCTTTTGAGTCTGAAGGTTGGACGTGGGGAGGTTCGTGGTCTCACAGGCCGGACTCAATGCATTTTCAATATGCCACGGTAGGTTAATAGGAGATAGATATGAGCCTTTTTTCTAATATTACTGGATTTTTTTTAACTACAGAAAAAGACGTTGTTAAATTTGCTTCCAATGTTTGGGCCGAATTGCCCGTATTGGAAAAGGACATCTTAAAGGCAGCCAATTGGATTGTTGGTGAAATTCCTACTCTTACGGCGTCAATTGCCACAGCCACGCCAATTGTTGACGCCGTTGTAGGGATTGCTGATCCTACCATATCTACCAAAATGGCTGCTTTAAACACTGCAATGGCGGGTCTGAATGCTTTTGCTGCTGCTGTTCAAAATAAGACTTTGACTGCCGACGCCGTTGTGCAAGGCTATAGTTCCTTAAAGGCGGCCACATCAGCGGCTGCAGACGTCGCCTCTACGGCGGCGCATATTGTGGCGGTAACGCCTGCGTCAACCTCAAAACCCGGAGCTTAAAATGCCAATTCCTGCGTTTATTGAAAATTGGAAAACTTCAATTCTTGGTGTTGCGGCTATTGTTTCCGTTATTGCTAAGTGGGTTCAGGCCGGACAGGTAGACTTTTCCGACTTTAATAGCCTAGCCGCAATTATCGCTGGCATGGGTTTAATTGTTGCGAAAGACGGCAACAAATGATGTGGGGCCCTGCTGTCCTATCAATTCTTGGCCTCGCTCCGTATTTTCAAGATGCGGAGACAATTGTTACTGTAACAAAAGACGGATACGAGGCAATCAAGGCAGCAAAGGCTATGCTTGATAGCCCCGAAGGAGAAAAGTTTAAAACAGCGATCAAGGATGCCATTTCTGCGACCCAACATGGGATGGTAGAAAAGGCCCAGACGACAATAAGTAAGGCCGATGAGGTTTTACATCCAACCATTCAATATGCGGCTGGAAACTATGAATGGGACAGTCTACAGGGCTGGGTATGGGTTCCGTCAGAAGATTAGCAACTTTTTGCTATTTTGTGATAAAGTAACCCGCCAAACGCGGGGATTTAAATGACGACAGGTCTTTCATATAATGGCAATGTAGCTGGGACGACTAGTTACGTTAACCAAATTGCGACAATGGCTGTCGTCGACCCGTCCGATACGGCCTTTTTAACGATACTTCCTCAGTGTATTACATATGCTGAGAACCGCATTTACCGAGACCTAGACTTTCTATTTAGCTCGGTCTCAAACACAAGTTACTCTGTGCCGCTTGGCAGTAGGATAATATCTGTCCCGTCTGGGTCTGATTTTGCGCAAGGGGAATGGGGCGGCGGCGTTTTAGTCGTTGCAGAGCAAATAAATCTTTTGACGCCGGCTGGATCAACAAACCCAGATTCATCTACTCGCGTGCCTCTTTTGCCGACAACAAAAGAATTTCTTGACGCGGTTTATGGGGCGTCTTCTTCCACTGGGCAGCCAAAGTATTTTTGTCCGTTTGACGATTACACTTTCCTTGTTGGCCCATATCCAGACGCGACATACCGAGTTGAGATTGTGGGAACATTTAGACCTGCGAGTCTGTCTTCCACTAATACGACAACATTTATCAGTCTTTATCTGCCCGATTTATTTATTATGGCCAGCATGGTCTATATTGCGGCATATCAACGAAACTTTAGCTCTACGATGGGGAATGACCCCCAAATGCCAATTAATTATGAATCGCAATATATGGCGCTTCTCAAGTCTGCTCTTGAAGAAGAGACGAGAAAGAAGTTCGAGGCATCCGCGTGGTCATCACAAGGCGCTTCAAAATTTGCAACGCCTACTCGTGGTTAATATTATGCAATTTAAAAAACACAACAAATGCGGCAAAACAAACAAAGAGCATGACGAGCTCGCGCATTTAATGTTGGGGGCCGTATAATGCCTCACAGCACACTCAAGCTCCATGCGGGCGTGGATGAAAATAGGACGCTTGCATTAAATGAGGCGGCTGTTTCAACTTCTAATTTAATTAGGTTCTTTTACGACAAAGAGGGGCTGGGACTCGTCCAGAAACTTGGCGGGTGGGTTAGATATTTCCCCACGGCTCTTACTGACATTGTTAGGGCGCTGTGGGCTTGGGAAGATACTAACGCAAATAAATACTTAGCTGTTGGGCGGCAGGCGACTTCAATATCTGGTGACGCGCTTTCAATTATTAATAATGGTTCTATCTTTATAATTACGCCGCAAACAAGAACAGACAATGTTTCCTTAAATGTAACGACTACTTTAGGGAGCGCCAGTGTCGTTATTTACGACGCAGGATCAAATGTCGTAAATAGCGATTCCGTTTATATACAAACGCAGATAAGCGTCGGCGGCCTAATTTTATTTGGATTATACCCATGCACATACTTAGGCCCTGATCAATATCAAATTACAGCAATTGACGCCCTCGGAAATCCCTTACCAGCAACAAATAGCGTTTCATCAGGCGGCTCTGTCCCCGTATTTACTTTTGCGGCCAGTTCGGCCTCAGTAAATGTTAATTTAAATAATCATGGTTTTGTTGTTGGTGATATATTTCCAATTGTTGTTTCTGTCACAAGTTCTGCTGCAAATGTGACCCTTTATGGAAATTATACCGTTCAATCAGTAACAGATGCCAATAATTTTTCTATTAATGCGTCTGCCACAGCCTCCTCTGGCGGCACAGTAACAATGAATGGGAACTTGGCCAGATATGAATATTTTATCACTTACGCGCCGGCCCCTACTTCTGTAGGCTATGGCGTTGGCGGCTATGGCGTTGGCGGCTATGGAATAGGGACGCCTGGACCAACACCTATTGCTGCGGCGCCAATTAATTCTTCCGACTGGACGTTAGACAATTGGGGTAGCATCTTAGTATCGTGCCCAGTAATTGTTAATTCTGACGGCAGTTTTTCTGGCGGCCCCATTTATCAATGGGACCCAGTATCAAATAAAACGACTAATGCTTCAGTAATACCACAGGCGCCAGTAGCAAATGACGGCATATTTGTAGCGATGCCGCAGCGCCAAATTGTTGCGTGGGGGTCTACGTTTTCAGGCATACAAGACCCTCTTTTATTAACATGGTGCGACGTTAATAATTTTAATTCTTGGATTACAACTGCAACAAATCAGGCCGGCTCTTACAGAATACCAAAAGGCTCCAGAATTGTTGGGTGTATCCAGGGACCACAACAGGGACTTATTTGGACAGACATTGGCTTGTGGGCCATGCAATATTCTGGACCCCCTTACGTTTATCAATTTAACGAAATAGGAACTGGGTGCGGTCTCATTTCAAGAAAAGCCGCCGGGTCTATGAACGGCATCGTTTATTGGATGGGCCAAAGTCAATTTTTTATGCTTGGCAGCTCTGGCGTTCAAGTAATTAACTGTCCCATTTGGGATGTTATATTTCAAAATTTAGATAGAAATAATTTATGGAAAATTAGATTTGCCGCTAATTCAAATTATTCTGAAATTTCTTGGTATTATCCAACAACAGATAGCAATGGCGAGATATCGTCATATGTAAAATACAATGTCGCATTAGGCACTTGGGACTACGGCCAACTCTCTAGGACCGCTTGGATTAATCAGTCCGTCCTTGGCTCTCCCATAGGGGCCTATCCATTTTCTTCTGGGTCGGGGTATTCAAGTTATATTTATCAGCACGACGGCGTCGACCCAGCGACAGGGTTGTTGGCGACTGACGCAGACGGCGCCCCTATTAATGCCAGTTTTCAAACTGGTTACTTTGTTATTTCTGATGGCGAGTGGAAGGTTTTTGTTGACCAAATATGGCCCGACATGAAGTGGGGATATTTTGGACAATCGCAAAATGCCAATGTTCAGATTACTTTTTATGTGACTGATTACCCAGGCCAACAACCTAGAGTTTATGGCCCATATAATATGACTCAAGGGACTCAGTTTTTAACGCCGAGATTTAGGGGCAGGTTATTGTCGATTGGTATATCAAGCAATGACGTTGGGACATTTTGGCGCCTTGGTGCTATGCGTTATCGCTTTGAGCAAGACGGCAAATTTTAAATAGGAGGCTGCCACGGCTACGCTTGACGATATTCTCACAACACAGAAAAATGGCGTTATTGCCATTAATAATCTTAATCAGACCTATACCTATCTTGGTGGTAGAATAACTTCGTCTATTTTGACTAATTCAACGCTTATTTCTGGCTCTCCTGGTAGAATTGTCAGAGTGTGTGTCACTGTCGCTGGAAGCACTGTCGGGACGGCATATAATGCTCCTAATACGGCTTCTGTAACCCCATCAAATGTCTTATACATTATACCAAATACAGTCGGCGTTTATGATATTGGCGCTCACTTTTCAAATGGGCTCGTTATATCGCCAGGAACTGGTCAGTCTGTTAATGTCACATACTCACTTGATTGAGGAATATCATGCCGCTTCTTAAGGGTAGGGATCAAACAACAATCAGCAAAAATATTGCTGAAATGGTCCACGCCGGCCACCCGCAGCAACAGGCGGTGGCGGCGGCATTAAATCAGGCCCGTCAGTCCCGCGCAGACGGCGGCGAGACTGCCAAGAAAATGTTTGTTGGGCCAATTCATTCTTCCGTAGCCGGCAGAACTGACCACTTGCCAATTAATGTTCCCTCTGGGGCCTACGTCATTCCCGCAGACATTATTTCTGGCATGGGGGAGGGGAATACAATGGCCGGATTTAAGGCGGCCAATAGGACGTGGGGGAAACAAAGGTTACATGGTGATGAAACGCCTACTGAGGTTATTGTCGCGGGAGGAGAATATATTATTGATCCTCATAATGTCGCTTCTATTGGCGGAGGTGATATTAATATTGGGCATGATGAACTTGATAAATTCGTCGAATTAGCTCGTGCCGACTTAATTCAAACATTAAAAAAACTACCTGGGCCAAAGCGAGATTAAGGGGATCTTTATGCCAAGGAAGCCAATAGACGATGTCACTGTTAGGGTTGGGACGCCCGAAGACATAGACGGCGTTATGGAATTAGCAATGTTGGTCTGTAAGGAAAATGGTATCTTTGAGCCCAATATTCAGAAGATACTATTTGATATTTGGCCGGCCCTTAATCAGGACCACGGCATTATTGGCGTCATTGGCGCGCCGGGTGAGCAGCTAGAGGGCTTTGTTCTATTAAGAATAGGGCAAATGTGGTATTCAGACACAGAAATACTTGAAGAGAAAACAGTTTTTATCCATCCAAAGTTTCGCAAGGCGAGCGGTGGCCGCGCAAGGAAGCTCTGTAGATTTAGTAAAAGAGTTGCTGACGAACTTGGTCTGCCGATGATTATCGGTGTTTTGTCAAATCATAGGGCAAGTGGTAAAATGCGGCTTTATGAAAGTGAATTTGGGTCTCCTGCTGGAGGATTTTTCCTTTACGGGATTCAAACTGGACAATGGTCTCAAGGGGCCGCTGCGGAGTGAATTGAATGTGCGGGAAAGGATCACAAAGTGGCGGCGGGGCAGGAGCACTTGGCTGGGGTGGACTAGCCCCGGCTCAACAACAAACAACACAAGCCTCCCCCCAGGCCGTAGCCGCATATACACAAGCACTGAATATGGCTAATCAGGCCATTCAGTCGACGCCCTGGCAAAACTATAGCACCGACCCGAATGCATTTGTTGCCCCAATGACGGGGACGCAACAGGCTGCAATTGGCGGCCTGTCTGGCATAGCCGGAGCCGGCCAGCCTTATTACCAAGCCGCCCCGGCGATGCAGGCGGCGGCGGGCATGACGCCGTCTTCTGCGGTTGTCGGTCAGTATATGAACCCATTTATGCAGCAAGTTGTTTCGCCAGTTCAGCAAGCACTGCAGCAACAACAGGGCCAGCAGTTGGCGCAACAGCAGGCCGAGGCAATAAGGAGCGGTGCATTTGGTGGCTCTAATGCCGCCACCCAAAGGGCTCTTTTGCAAGGTCAGCAAAATTTGGCTATGGGGCAGGCATTGTCTCCGTTGTATCAAACTGGATACGGCCAAGCTTTAGGCGCGGCACAAACAGATTTACAGCGCCAATTGGCCGCCGGTCAGGGTCTTTCACAGGCTGGAACTCAGGCGTTGCAGGCTCAATTGGCTGGCGGCACGCAGCAACAGCAAACGCAGCAAGCTGGTCTGTCTGCGCTATACAATCAATTTCTCCAGTCTCGCCAATATCCATATCAGCAAGCTCAATTTTATGCTGGGATTGCTGGTGGCCTTGGCCCGCTCCTTGGTCAACAAACGTATCAGGCTCAAGCCACAAGCCCGTTTGGCACATTCTTGGCCAGTAGGGGTGGTAGTGTTGATGAGAGCCGCATGGGCGGCGCCGTAACAAGCGCCGGAGACTTCTCTCGTGGCGGATATGCAACTGATGGCTCTGTAGACGACGACTTGGTTAAGTCTCAAGAGCAAATGTATAAAGACATTGAGAAGCCAGTTGACCCTTCTCTTCCCACTGGTCAAATACAGTCTGCTAAGGGATTAGACCCAGTCCAATTTTCTCCTCAACAAAAGCCAGAATCGACGGTTGATAAATTAACTAAATTGGCGTCGTTGGGGAAAGAGGCTTATGGGCTGGGAAAGGGCGCCTATGACGTAGGAAAAGGTGTTTACGATTGGACTAAGGGACAAAATCTTGCGCCCGCAGTTGGATTAAATTTATTCCCTAGCAGTTGGTCTGCACCTGCAGCCGCCGATGTCGCGGGGTCAGTTGCCGCAGATGCTGGGGGCGGTGGATTTCTAGCCGGTCTCGGCACAGCAATTACGGATGCGCTGCCCTTCCTTGCATTAGAAAAGGGTGGTCGCGTAGGCCTACAAGACGGTGGCTCCGGCTCAAGTGATGACATTTTTGAGCGTGGTGTTCTTGGAGCCGAATCGTCTAATCATCAATTTGACAAACAGGGCCGCACATTAACGTCTCCAAAGGGAGCTCTTGGTATCGCCCAAATTATGCCAGAGACGGCTCCAGAAGCAGCAAAGTTAGCCGGCCTAAAATATGACCCTGAGAGGCTTCGCAGTGACGAGGCTTACAATAAGGCCTTGGGGCGGGCCTATTACAATGAACAGCTTAGAAAGTTTGGAACGGACGAATTGGCGCTGGCGGCCTATAATGCTGGCCCAGGTCGCGTTCAGAAGGCAATACAGCAAGCGGGGCCAGGTGGGGACGTAATGTCCCTTCTGCCACGCGAGACGCAGGCGTATGTCCCCAAAGCGTTGGGATTAGCCGGTTCTGACGCGGAAGGCGCAATAAGGCGGGCCCGCGCACTAGACCGCGGTTATATGGCTAAGGCCGACTTGCCGGAAGAGGGCTCTACGGTAGACATAGGGGGCGGCGTCAAGCCTTCCGAAGAGGAGGGGATTGGCTTTAACCGTCAAACAATTATCCCTGCCCTTGTTGGTCTTGGAACGGCATTGTCTGGGATGGTTGGCGCTAAGACAACGTCTCCAGGGGCCGCCATTGCTTCTGGTCTTGGTCAGGGTCTAGCGGGTGGCGCAAAGACTTACATGGAGACCGGCCTACAAATCCCTGAGATTGAAAAGCGCAAGCAAGAGGCCCTTAGAGAGGCGCAAGAAGTAAGAGCTAAAGAGCAGCTCGTAGGTAAAATGACTTACGAGAAGATGCTTGAAGAGCAAAAACTGCATCAGAGTGCGTTCTTTGAGCGTGCCGGCATTCCAATGGTTCGCCTGGCCGACGGCTCAGAAATTTCTCAGTTTGAGTGGATGAAACATCCAACTCCAGTTTGGTCTGGCGGCGCTGGAGCCCCAGGAGCTCCCACGCCAACAAGTACACAGCCGACGGCGCAAAGACCAATCGGCGTTGGCGACACTACGGCTGAAGCGCCCCCCGGCATTGGGTTTGATCCTAGATCAAAACAAATTGCTACAAATGAGTTGCAAGTTACGATGGGCCCAGGCAAGCCAGCCGCCGAGGCAAGGAGCGCGGCCTATCGCGCAGACGTCGATAAAAATGCCGAAGTGGCTTATGGTCAAAAACTATACAATAACGACGTGGCCGGCATACTTTCAGACGCCATACAAAAAACTGGCATAGGAGCTCCCGGCGCAGGCGCTTCGACAAGGGCTGTAATTGTCAATTATGTAAATACAATTGCACGCGCAGCCGGCATGGGCGACAATTACATGGGAAGCGGCATTGATAGCAATGCGGCCATCCTTGATAAAATTAATACACTTGCCGGTCAGGGTCGCGTTTCTGAGGCAAACCAAACTGCTTTAGGTAGTTTGGCAAAGCTTGTTAATGCGCAGCCTAATCTTGATCAGCCCCCGCAGGCCTCAACATTTAATGCCGCGTCCAACATGGTCAATAATCAAATGAAGCTTGACCAGCAATTGCACGCAGACGCCTACGGGCAACACAGTGGGGGCCTATATTCCCGCGCAGCAATAGATTTTAAGCGCCTAAATACACCGGGCAAATATCGCAAAGAGCAAGACGCCTTACAGGCTGTAATGGTAAAAGACCCGGAGGCGTTTTCTGCCATGGTCTCTGGAAAGTTAGATCCAGCTCACATTGAACAATACTTTAAAGACAAAACTCATGGCGGCCTGACTGGCATGTCGCGTTACTTTGAGAGCTAAAATGGCAGAGCAGGAAGACTTAACAAAAAACCCTCTCTACAACCGTGAGCTATTAAAAACTCTTATGGGCCGCAGTCCATTTGAGACAGAGCCCTCTGCCGCACCAGAGGTTAAGGGTGAAATTTCTGTAGAGCCTACGACCCCTTCAGCCCCCATACCTCCGAGACGACCCGTTGAATTAAAGCCTGCGACAGCTGCCATGTCGCCGGATGAGGCTCAGGCAAAAGAGGCCTATGAGCAAATGACTGCGCCTCGATTCCCAGAAAGTCTGCCAATTATTGGCGGTGAAAAAATCCCTCCACAGGCTCTTGCCGCCGCATCTGGTTACGGCGAGACACTGGCTCCGGGCGTGTTCCCTAGAGTTGTTGGCGGCCTCGCTAAGGGAGCAGGCGCATTAGGCATTCCCGGCTATGAAAAGTTTGCCGAAAAGCCATACGGAGAAGTAACCGAAGAGGCAAAGAAAATAGGTGCCGAAGCTAGAGCAAAGGCCCCAATATCTGGCGCAGTTGGGACTGCGGCGGGACTTGGCGCTGGCATGGCTACTCTCCCAGTAATAGCCGCCGCACGCGGGCCTGCCGTGTCTGGAGCCCTGACTGGAGGACTATATGGCGCCATTGCTCAGGGGGCTGACGAGGGGACTATTAGTGGCGCGCTAAAGGGTATGTTACTTGGCGCGGGACTGGGCGGCACTTTGGCTCCAGTGGCCGAACACCTCGCCTCTGGCCTAACTAGAATTGCTTTTGGCGGCAGGCCCGTTGTCGATGACGCCGGCAATTTGACAGAAGAAGCAATTAACATTGCGCGTTCTGCTGGATTGTCTCCAGAGCAGATTAGTGTGCTGGCCCCGCAATTGCGCCAGACATTTGAACAACGTGGCCTAACTAAAGAGGCCGCCAGAGAGGCGCCGTTCCGCGAGTTTGGCATTGAACCTAAGCGCGGCATGGTTGGCGACGACGTAGAACAACTTACGCATGAAATAAAGCACGGGGAATATGGCCCCATTGCAGAACAGGCAGGGAGAGCCGCAGAGGAATTTGCCTTTCAGGGTCGCCCGTCAATGACCGTCAGAGACGCGGTAGACGCCGCCGTGGCTCGCGGAGAGGCAAATGCTAAGTCGTTGAAGGCCCAGTATGAGGCTGCATATAAAACTGCAGAGCAGGCTCCTGGCAAATTTTCACGAGAAGCTATTACAAATGTCGGGGACAGGCTTTTACAAAATTTAGCCATAGATGTTAACGCGCAACATCTTTATCACGACCCACTTGTTCAGCAAGCGGCAAGTCAACTTAATAAAAGTCTAGGGCAGTCTATTGAGGGGCCAGGCGGGATAAAGTTGTTGTGGCAAAATTTTCCAGCCGTTGAAGGTGGGAGAAAGAGCCTAAATGCTGCCCTGTCTAAGGCGCAATCGCCTACGGAAAAGGCTGGCATTAGAAGACTTATTGATGAATACGATCAATATGTAGAATCAAAATTGCTTGACGGTTCTTTCTCTGGATCTACTAACGTAGTGAATGATTGGCGTAAGGCGCGAAAACTATTTTCTGAGTATCAAACAAAATATGGTGTGAAAAAAACCGGAGAAGACGCCGGTAAAATAATGAAAGAAATTATAGAGCAAAACAGAGACCCTGACAGTATTGCTCGCATGATGTTTAACTTTGCTGGTAGTGGAGACGTCACTGCAAAGGCGTCTGCTCTTAAGGTTTATAACCAACTGCGTCGAGCTCTTGGTCCAAATAGCCCAGAGTTAGAAAATATCAAAAACTCATTTATGCAGCAAATGATGACACCTGTTCTCCGTGAGGGCGAAAAGGCGACACCGGCTCATTTTGCTGACACGTCAAAGCAAATAGATAATTTCCTTAGAGGCAATACGGCCGCATTTGCTAAAGCTGTCTTATCTGATTCTGAGAGGGCTACATTGGCGCGTTTTTCTGACGTCATGCGCATGGCAGCTAAAAAACCAAGTGAATTAACGCCTGAAAGACTGGGCGCATTTTCTCAGGCTATGTGGTTTTCCGCGCCGGCAGTTGCTGAAATGGCGACTGGGTTACTAAGCCGCGTATTACCTGACAATCTAAAGGCGCCACTACTCCTTGCCGCCGGGGCGTATTCTCGCAGAAAGGCCATGGAGGGCTCTCAGTTGGCGGCGGAGGCTGCATCAAACTTACCCCCACGGAATCTCCCTAGAACCTATACATACCCAGAATTTCGCCCCCTCATTCCGCTTGGTGAAGCCGCCCGCGAAAGGGAAGGCCACGCCACTGGCGGTAGGACTGGGAAAATATTTACGGCTCAACAAATGCTTTCTCGCGCCAAGTCTGCACGGAAGGCAATTAGTGACCAGACTAAAACTATATTGGAACAACCAGACGAGAGTGTTGCCAGCGCGTTAAAAATAGCCAGCAACCATATCTAAGGGGATACTATGTCTAGCACATATACAACAAACAAAAATCTTGCCGAACCAGCTCTTGGAGACACTAGTTGGAACGTCCCTCTCAATAGCAATTTTACCATTGTCGACAGTTGCCTTGGAAGCTCTGCGTCATTTACTTTAAGTAGTTCAGACGTAACTCTTACAACGTCAAATATACAAAATGCGCGTATTGCCCTGACTGGCACTCTACTTACAAACATTAATGTTATTTTCCCAGCGGGTGTCGGCGGTGTTTGGGTATTAAGTAATTTTTGCACGGGAAATTATTCTTTAACATTAAAAACCGCATCAAGTGGCGTAACAGCAAATATTCAGGGAAGGTATGGTTTCTTTTCTGTATTCAGCGACGGCACAAATATTTATCTTATAGACAATTCTATTCCAGCAGGAATGATACAGGCATTTGGCAATACCACAGCGCCTGGTGGCTGGCTCATTTGCGACGGTTCTTCATACTCAACATCATCATATGCGGCATTGTTCGCCTCTATTGGATATACTTGGGGCGGTGCTGGCGCGTCTTTTAATGTCCCAGACCTTAGAGGAATGTTCCTTCGCGGGACAGGAACAAATGGAACTCAATCTGGCGCCGTTGGGCCGTCAGTTGGCGCGTATCAGGCAGACGCTTATTTAAATCACACGCACGCCATTACAGACCCCGGCCACGCTCATATTTTTAATAACCCAAACTCAGGTTCATCTGGCGCGGGTTCTGGATTGCTTTTAGGTATTCCATCAGCAACATATTCTGGCACACAATCTGCTCAAACAGGTATTACTGTAAATTCTTCAACAACAGGCGGCACAGAAACTCGATCAAAGAACTACGGTGTTCTTTATTGCATCAAAACATAATTTTCCTAATGGATAATTATCATGCATCCAGACCACTTTAATTTTATCGTAATAATGATGAAGGCGTTTCTCATCGCCTCCATCGCCATTTATTCGTTTAAGCTTGGTCGTATTGCGTATGAGACGATACAGTCAGGCATTTATTAGTTTAAGAAAATTTCCTTTAGCGGGATAATAACAAATTTTATAATGCTCTGCGCAATAGGCGCCTCGGTCTTGGTCTTCGCCGCAATAGCGAACGACTGCGTCGTCCCCTGATATGATAAATCTACAAGATGTTCTCTTAAGATCAATAAGGTCTATGCCGCCACTTCTTATCGGCATTTGTGGTATCTCTAATTTTATTGGGTGATCGGCTAGTTTTTTCTTGGCTTTAAAGGGCTGGTTTTTTACGCCGCCGTTTTTCTTTTCTTCAATTATTCTCTTTTCTCTTATTTGCTTTTCGTCACGGGCAAACACATGGCCCTTGCGCCTTAACCGTGAAACCATCCCAATGACGGCGCTTCTTGTTAGTCCAAGCTTTTCGCCAATCTGCGTCCCGCTTAATCCCTCTTCCCACATCTTAACGATTTGGTCTTTTTGTTTTGAGCTAATCATGTCGATTTCCTTGATATATTTCGATATTAAATGTAAAATACATAACCCATTGACATAAAACGATAATAAATAAAGTCTATGTAGGGTCAGCCTACTATTACAAGGAATCGCTATGATATCAAGATCAGAGGCTGAAGAAATCATAGGATTAGTTGAGCAAGCACTTCGAGACGGTGACTACCCAGACGGTCATAAATGTAAAAGTCATGAGAGATTGGCGTCCGCTACTGTTTCAAAACAGTTAGGTATTCATAGGTCAGTCATTGCCAGAAAAATGGCAGAATCAAAAAAAGAACACGGCCTCGAACCAAATTGGAAATTGTTTAGTGAGCACAAAGAAGAAGACGCCGACCACATTATAGTTCGTCGCCTTAAAGATAAGCTGGCGATGGCAGAGACAAGGGCCGCGCAAGCTGAACGCACCAATATTAATTCAGAGGCCATTAGAGAGGGCATTTTAGGTCTTGCTGCTACGCCACTAGAGCCGCAATCCTGGAAGCCGTCAAATGGACCTAAAAAGGGTCTTAAAGAGGCCCTGGTCCTTATGGTTTCCGACGTCCATATGGGTGAGACAATTGATAAAAATCAAATGGGCGGTCGAAACTCATTTGACAAAAAGATATGCGGAAAGAGAATTGAGCGACTTTTCCAAAACATGGTTAAGATGGGGACTGTCCACTGGTCAGGCCCCCCGCCAGGAATAATATATGTTATCTTAGGCGGCGACCTTATCAGTGGTGAAATTCATGACGAGTTGGCAAAGTCAAACGACCTACTTGCTATTCCCGCCGTCAGAGAACTTGCGACGCATCTCATATCTGGGATTGAGCTCCTGCTCAAATCCTTTGAGTGCGAGGTTCGAGTTGTCTCAGTTCCGGGCAACCACGGCCGCACCACCAGAAAGCCAGAGTCAAAGGGATTTGTCCTCAACTCCTACGACACCCTCGTCGCGTGGCTCGTCGAAAGCTGGTTCATGGCAAAAGGGACCAAACGGGTATCGTTTGCAGCGCCAGCGTCGGGTGATGCGTTAATAAATATCTGCGGTTGGAATTTCCTTTTTACACATGGCGATAGGATCGGGTCTCGAGGCGGCATGGGCATGGTTGGGCCTGTTGCTACGATTGCCAGGGGCATGCAGCGCGTCATCCAGGACTATGCAACGGAACAGATCGTGCTAGACTATATTGTTATTGGCCATTTCCACACGAGTGTAGAGCTCGAGCAAGGA
>Ga0208617_1000214_pt1 | contig 17650 bp, 16 predicted proteins | sample CryBogCBE06Nov07_FD_184581 | JGI IMG/M metagenome (GOLD analysis project Ga0208617, IMG submission 184581) | Freshwater microbial communities from Crystal Bog, Wisconsin, USA - CBE06Nov07 (SPAdes) (version 2) | ecosystem: Environmental > Aquatic > Freshwater > Lake | place: Crystal Bog...
AGCAGGACAAAGGTCTCCAGAAGGTCCGACACGGCGTTGCAGTTGGAGATGATGTAGCTGCCGAACGCCTTCACCCCGAACGCATCGGCGAGCCTTGCGGCCTCACGCACAATGGCGAGTTCGCTGCGGGTCTCGTCGGAATAGGCGACATAGGTCGAGTGCAGCGGCCGGTCGTGGGCAAGTTCGTTCAGTAGCAGGCTGACCTTCTTCGCCTCATCCAGCGATCCATAGTCCGGGCAGGCGCCGGCGACCTTCAGCAGCTCCGCCACCACACGCTCGTGCACGTTGGAGTTCTGGCGAAGATCGAGCCGCGCCAGATGGAAGCCGAACAGGTCGACGGCTCGGATCAGGCGGGGAAGCCGCCCGCGGGTGAACACCTGCCCGTGGTGCGACACCAGGCTCTGCATCACCGTGCGGAGGTCCGCGATCATGTCTGCGGCGCTGGCGTAAGGCTCGCCCGCGACGCGGGGACGCCTCGCGGGCGTGGTCCGTACAAGGCTCTGCAGTGTGGCCGCGGTGCGCGCATAGATCAGCGCCAGCGCCTGGCGATAGGGCTCGTCTCGCCGCTGCGCCGACGGATCGTGCGACGCCTCCGCGAGATCCTTCAACCCGGCGGAAATCCGCGCTGGAGGCGAGGCGATGGAGAGCTCCGCCCCCAAGGCGTCGATCTATGAGAGATACCAGGTCAGGGCTGTGGAGGCATTGCGTCGGAAGGCCTAGGCCAGCACCTCCGCCGTAACATTGGGATTGCCGTCCCGGTCGCCGCCGACCCAGGATCCAACACGCAGGAAGCTTGGAAGATCGGTCGTGCCGAGAGCCGTCTCCCAGGTTTCATAAAGACGCGGCAGGCCGTCCAGGAATGTTCGTTGGAAGAAGAAGGCGGCGTTGTCGATCTCGTCGAGCACCGCAAGGCCGGAATGACGCAGGAGGCGCGTATGCCAGAGCAGCGTCAGCTCCGCCTTCATGGCGGCTTCTATCTCGGTCTTGCGCGCGGCGGAGGCGCCCGTGCGGCGATCGAGGAGTTCGCTCAGCGCCGTCAGCCGGTCGAGGACGGATTTGCGTCGGATCTCGGTTGGGTGGGCGGTCAGGACCGGCGCCACCGCAGCCTGTTCGAGCTGGCGGAGCGCCGCCGATCTCGACATCTGACCGGAAGACAGCGCGGAAATGGCGGCAGGTAGGGTGGTCGGTCGCTGCGCCTCGTCGGGTTCGGCGGTCATCAGCCTGGAGCGGACCGCCTGGTCTTCGGCGAGATTGGTCATCTGCAGGAACAGCGCAAAGCCGTGGGCGGCCTGCACCGCCTCGTGCGTTGACAGACGCAGCAAGCGTTCATGCAGGCGCATCGCATCGGCGCCGTCCCGCCGCCAGGCTACTGACGCGCGACGGATATCCTCGATCAGATCAAAGACCCGCTCTCCCGCCTGATCGCGGATCACATCGCCGAGTATCCGCCCAAGCAGACGAACGTCCTCGCGTCGGGGGCCCCTGGTCTGTGTCATGGCCGATCATCCTCACCCACACTCTGACAACGCTGTCAGCGCATGGGCGAGGGTGTGCCGCAAGCCCGGAGTCGGGGCAACGAAAAACGCCGGCGGTCAGCCCAGTCCCAGGGGGCGTGATTAAAGCCCCGGCGCCTTCGCAGCCTCACCAGCCGCTTTGGCGTCGATCGAGGTCACCGGCGGCGGTGTCCAACGGCCGTCGAGCACGTCTCGCTTGGGCAGGTAGACCCGCAACGAAAGATTGAACGGATCGGCGAGGGTGGGCAGCCAGTTCGGCTTCAGTGCGGGCGCATCAGGCGGGCTCTGACCGATATAGAGGTCAAGCGATCCGTCGGTATTGTAGACGAGGGGGTCGCGATCGCCGACCGCGTAGCGCTTTTCCGGGTTCTGAATCGGGAAGCCGGTGCCGTCATATGCGGTGAGGGACCAGAAGGCCCCGGCCGGCGGCAGGTTCGACTTCTCGAAGTGCAGCTTGTAGGTCCGCGATCCGACAAGCGGCTGTCCCGTGGCGTCGACCGCGGTGTTCGGATAGATCGCATCCTCGATCCGGTTGGCGCCGAGCCCGCCCAGCGCCACCAAAGCGCGCAGGCGATAATCACCGCCGTAGGCGCCAAGGTTGTTGGGCTGGAAGCGCCAGGTTCCGCGCTTTTCACCGACGGAAAGGCCCGCGCCGCGATAGCTCATCAAAAGGTCCATCTGCGCGCGCCGGATAGCGGACTGGATCGCGACAGGCTGGGCGTTCAGGTCGAAGGGTTTGCCAGGCTTGAATCCGATCCTGGCAAGACGCGCGAGCGCCGGTTGGTCCACGTCGTGCGGAGGATAGAGGCCGGAAAGCCGCGCCGCCTCGGCGAAGAACGTCTCTGCGGGCATGGCGATGATCTGGCGCGCGACCGGGACTGTCCGGTTGAACGACGCGTCGATTTCCGGTGCGGGCGGCGCCACGCTGGGGGTCAGGGTCACCTGCTGCTGCAGGGTCTTGACGTGGGCGTAGTCGCCTGGACCGTTGGTCTGGATGCGTCCGATCAGCCAGACGAGATCCGTCGGCGCGCGAACCACTTCGACATCCGCGGGCGCCTTGCCCTTCCAGCTCCGGCTGACGATCATGAACTTGCCGCCGGCCTGACCAAGGGTCCGCGAACCCGGCACAGCGAAGACGTCCGTCCACATGTCCATCAGCGGCAGGAGGTAGTAGCGGTCCAGGCCCGGCTTCACCTCGAGGGTCACAGGCCCTTTGGAGACGTCGATCCAGGCCGTCGAATAAAGAGTGTCAAAGTTCGGACGGACGATTTCGCGAAAATCACCGGGCGGGAAGGCCTCAGCATGAGCGAAACGGTTGACCCCAGGCACGCGCGGCGGCGGCCCGCCGGGCGCTTGTGTGGATTGACCGCGCCGGGTCAGGTCCATGATCACGAGCGGCATCAACATCTCATAGCCTTCCCGCGCGATGGAGAAGGCCTCCTCCGGCGAAACCGCGGCAGGGCGCGACGTCTCGGCGGCCAGGGCGAGCGGCGGCGCCGCGCAAAAGCCTGCGGATGCGGCGAAGACCAGGACTGCGGCGAAGGCGGGTCTTGAGCGGGTCATGTCAGGTCCAGGGTTCAAAAAAACTCATGGCCATGCTCGCGCGTTCCGAGGGCTTCGCCAAGACGTCTGAAGCGATTTGGCGAAATCCGGCTTTCTCACCGACGGAGAGCGCCTATGATTGCGGTTTGAGCTCTCGTCCATGTGAGTGTTGATGATGCGTCCTGTTCTTGGAGTTACTTGCTGCGCCCGCACCATCGGGACCGAAACTGCGCAGGCCGTGATCCACCGTTATGTCACCGCGGCGACGAAATATGCGGACGCTGCTGCGTTGCTGATCCCGTCTCTGCCCGGGCTGATCACGGCGGAGGAGGCGGCGTCGCGCCTGGACGGGCTCCTGCTGACCGGCAGCCCGTCGAACGTCGAGCCGCACCGCTACGGCCAGCCGGACGCTCTGGACGCCGAAGGGCCCTATGATCCCGACCGGGATGAGATGACCCACGCCCTGATCCACGCCATGGTCGCGCAGTCCAAGCCGGTTTTCGGCATTTGCCGTGGTCTGCAGGAAATCAATACCGCCTTCGGCGGCACCTTGCGCCGCGACTGCGCCACGCATCCGGATCTGCTGACGCATCACACGCCGAAGGACACGGGCTTTGACGAGATGTTCGACCTGCGCCATCCGGTGGTGCTGACCTCCGGCGGCTGGCTGTCAAACGCCTATGGCCGAAACGAGCTTTCGGTCTCGTCGGTGCATTTCCAGGGGGTGGATCGTCTCGGTGAGGGGCTTACCGTCGAGGCGCGTGCGCCGGACGGTATGGTGGAGGCCGTGTCCGCCTCTCATAACGGCGCGGTGGTGCTGGGCGTTCAGTGGCATCCGGAGTGGCATGTCGACCGCCATCCGGACAGCCAGATCTATTTCGAGATGCTGGGTCGGGCGCTCCGCCGCCAACCCCTGAGCTGAGGGGCTGGCGGCGAGCCATAATTCAATCAGAGCTTCTTCGGGATCATCGTCATCAGTTTCGCATAGCCGTGCACAAAGGCGGACGGCACGCGAACGGGTTCTGCGACCACGTGGATTTCAGGGAAGCGCACAAGGATCTCCTCCCAAAGGATCCGCAACTGCAGTTCGGCCAGGCGATTGCCGACGCAGCGGTGGATGCCGAAGCCGAAGGACAGGTGGTTCCTCGGACGCTCGCGGTCGATGATGTAGGCGTCCGGGTTTTCGATCACCTCTTCATCGCGGTTGCCGCTGGCGTACCACATGATCACCTTGTCGCCCTTGCGGATGGTCTTGCCGCCGAACTCGACATCGCGGGTTGCGGTGCGGCGCATGTGGGCGAGCGGCGTCTGCCAGCGGATCGTCTCCGACACCATGGACGGGATCAGACCTGGATTTGCGTTCAACTTGGCGCGCTGATCCGGGTTCTTGTGCATGCACAGAACCGAAGCCGACATGGAGTTGCGGGTGGTGTCGTTGCCGCCGACGATCAGGAGGATCAGGTTCCCCAGATACTCCATGCGATCCATGTTGCGGGTCGCTTCGCCGTGGGCGAGCATCGAGATCAGGTCGCCCTTGGGCTCGGCGTTGATCCGCTCGTTCCAGAGGCGCGTGAAGTAGTCCACGCACTCGAACAGGATCATCTTCCGCTCGGTTTCCGGATCGTCCGACGTGAACAGTTCCGATTCCGGCGGCGCAGTGGCGACGTCCGACCAGAAGGTCAGCTTGCGCCGCTCTTCGAACGGGAAGTCGAAAAGGGTGGCGAGCATCTGGGTCGTCAACTCGATCGACACCCGGTCGACCCAGTCAAAGGGCTCGCCGATGGGGAGATTGTCGAGGGTGTTCTGGATACGGCTGCGGATCAGGGGCTCGAGAAGATGCAGGTTCTGTGGCGAGACGATCGGGCTGACCGTCTTGCGCTGAATGTCGTGCTTGGGCGGATCCATCGCGATGAACATCGGAAGAGTGAAGTCTTCTTCCGGATCAAAGAGGGTGATCGACGGTTCGGACGAGAAGTCCTGGTGGTTGGTGTCCACCGCCATGATGTCGTTGAACTTGGTGATCGACCAGAAGGCGCCATCCTCGTGATGGTCAGCCGGGTGCAGGTGGACCGGGTCCTCCTTGCGAAGCCGTTCGAAGTACGGCCAGATCGTGTCGTTCCGCCAAAGCTCGACATCGGCCACGTTGATGTCATTCAGCGGCAGGGAATAGGCCTTCGCCCGCGCTTCTTTTGAAAGGTCGACCGCGCCGTCGCTCATGTGCGTCCTCCATTGATTTTAGGAGAGCATCCACGAAGATGACGCCTGCGTCAACTTATTGTGAGAGGCGAATTGCCGGTCTCACGCGACGTTGATCGGAGGAACACGCTCCCGAGCCTTCGCCAGGGAGCGCGATCCGGAATTCACGGTCAGAATTTGAGGTGCGCGGACAGGGTCACGTCGTCGGAAGCGAAGCCGCGGGCCTGATCGAAGCGGTCGTACTCCAGGCGAACGCCGAGACGGCTCGACAGGGCCTGCTCGACGCCGACACCGAAGAAGGGGCCGTGCGCACGGCCGCCATGGGCGTCGTCCAGCGCCACGGGGGTCAGGAGCCGGTGGCTCAGACCCTGCCAGTCATAGCCGGCGCGCCCGTAGAGCAGGGTGGATGGGGTAAGGAGATACCCGGCCCTTACGCTGGTGCGGAAATCGAGGTCGGACCGGATCTCCTCGGTGTAGCGCGACGTCGAGGGACTCCAGGCTTTCACCTTGGGCCCTTCGTCGCCGAGGGCGGCCTCGGCGCCCAGCACCCAGCGATCGGAAATGACGCGATCATAGTCGGCGGTGAGTTGCACGCCGGAGCCCGATGATCGGCCGCGGCCTGCGTCAATGCGATCATGAAAGTCGACGTTGCGCTCACTCAGTCCGACGCCGAGGTGGACACCGCCGAAATAGCTGGAGGCGTAGGTCTGCTCAACCGTCGGTGTGGACACTACGTCAGCGGTGGCCCGGGACGCGGCGGCGGCGGTCGAGAGGGCCATGGAAGCGATCAGAAAAGGCTTGTGGGACATGTTTGGGGTTCCGGATCTGTGTTGCGCCCACCCCGGCCGCAGAGCGCATAGACCCGAACAACAAGACCCCTGAAGGGCCGAAGTCCGTCCGAAAAAATCCTTTTGTGATCAGCCTGTTGCGCCGCGCCGCATTGCGGGCGCAATCCGGTCTGCCCGATCGATCAGATTGCAATCCTGTATATGCGGCACGCTGTTCCGCTGTAGAGCGCGGTCTTCTCATCGGCCGAGGCGTTCGCCGTGATGCGCTTGAACGCGTTCCACAGGGCGTCATAGGTCGCGCCGCACCGGTCGACAGGGAAGTTGCTCTCGAACATGCAACGGTCCGCGCCGAAGGCCTCGATGCACGTCTCGACATAGGGTCGCCATTCTGCAGCGAGCACCTCTGAAGAAGCGGGCGGATCGGACAGGTGGCTGTCGAAGCCGATGAAGGCCATGCCGAGGCCGCCGATCTTCATCGTCACGTTCGGCAGCGCCGCCAGCTCAGCGACAGACTTGCGCCAGATGTCGAAACGCTCGCCCCGACGGCCCTTGTAGGCGCCGATACCGAGGGGGGAGCCGACGTGGTCGACGATGATCGAGGTCTGAGGAAAGGCGCGGGCGAGGTCGATCACTTCGGGGAGCTGAGGCTCCAGCAGCCAGGCGTCGAAGGACAGGCCCAGCCTGGCAAGCTCCGCAAAGCCCTTGCGGAAATCCGGCGACATGAAGCGGTGTGGCTCTGTGTGGGCCAGCATGCCCAGCACATTGGGGTCGGCGTCATAGGATGCGCTCTGACGGATCCCGCGGAACCGGCCGCCGCCGGCCGCGATGTGCGCTTCCAGCACGGCGGCGACGGAGGATCCGGCGCGCAGGTCCGCGTGGCCGACAATGGCGGCGCACGCGCGGGCGGGGCCGTAGATGCCGCTGGCGCTCATGGCGGCGACGCCGTTGACGAACTCTGTTTCGCCCACCGGCTTGAAGGCGTCCGGGCCGTCCGCCCGATACATGGCGCCGCATTCCATATAGACGGTCGCGCGCACATTGTGTCCGCGGCGCAGATCCGCCGACAGCTCTTCGATCAGGTAGCGCGGCGAGAGGCGGCCCACATGGTCAAACGGATGCGACGGCGGCGGTGCGTCCTTGAACCTCTCGCTGAAGTCCCACAGGTGGTGGTGCGGGTCGACGATCGGCAGGTCGGGTTCGAGGATCTGTTCCATGGGAGTCTCCTTGCCCGTTATTGTCCTTTGTCGGCCCTGCGACGCAAGGCCTCTGGTCCTTATGGATTGTCGATCGTCGAGGCGCGACCAGAGCGCCCCAGCGTGTTGAACGCCGCCACGGTGATGCAACCCCGCTCCGTGATTGGTCCGGTGACCTCGGAGCTTTCCAGGGTCGGCGCCGTTCCGTCGGTCGTGTAGCGCAGGGTGAAGCCGGGATAGGCGTGGTTCGCATGCACCGCGCCGTCCTGGATGACGAGCCCCGGCGGCGGGATCCGGTAGCTCAGGTCCGGCAGGTCGCGGTCGAGTTCCGGCAGCCGCTTGCGCCCGACCAGCTGGGAAAACCGCGCCCAGTCCGCCGACTTCGCCGCCTGCGCCGCCGCCGTATCGGAGGTCAGCGCCCAGGGCGGAGCGGGGGCCCATGCCCGCTCGGCCAGAGCGATCAGTCTCGGCGCCAGCATGTATCCCAGTCGCTCGGGGCTGGTGATCGTTTCCGCGAACAGCGTTCCTTCAAGCCCTGCAATGTTGGATCGGCCGCGTGGTGTGAGGCCTTGCAGGTTCTGCGTCCGGCTTCCGCGCGTGATGTCGAAGGGGTCGAAGCTGAAAACGTCGAACAGATCGGTATAGGCTGCCCAGTTATGCCCTGGCTCCAGCGCGTCGCGACTGTGGGCCATGTCGAAATAGAGGTGCGTCGCGGGGGTCAGGACGACCGGGTACCCCGAATTCGCGAGCCGGTAGGCCAAATCCTCCGAACCCGGAAGATTGTTCCAGGCGTAAAGCAGAAAGCCGCGGCCGTGAAAATGTGGGTTGGGGCCCGGGTTGTATCTGCCGCGCACCGCCATTTTTCTTACGCCCAGTTCCTCCCATCCGGCCAGGTGCGCCCCGTGGCCGCGCGCCAATGCGGCTATGCAATCATAGAAGTGATCCCACAGGTCGGCGGTGTCCCCCAGCTTGAGCCGGGTCATCTCGCCCTGCACTGCAGGTGATTTCTCCCAGGCCCCCGGCGCCAGTTCGTCCGCGCCGACGTGCAGGATGCGAAGCGGCGCGCCGGCGCGACGATGCATCCGGGCGATCTCGCCCATGACCTTGTCGACGAAGGCGTAGGTCGACGGCAGGCCGGGATCGATCACATTGTCTGAGTAGAGTTGAGCGGATCTGTACACGGATGCGTCTGCCGGGTCTTGCAGCCGGTAGGCGGTTGCATTGGCCGCGCCGCGCCGCGCCGCGCAAGCGCCTCTTCGCGCCGCGACATGGCGCGCACGGCGGCGCGCGCGTGACCCGGCATCTCGACTTCTGGAATGACCTCAATGTGCCGCAGACGGGCGAATTTCAGGATCTCGATATAATCGCTCGTCGAGTAATATCCCGTGCCGTTCGGATTGCTCAGGTCGGGGCCGGAGCCATAGGCGGGTGGCAGACGATCTGCTTCGTCAACGGTATGTCCTCGACGCGCGCCGATCTGCGTCAATTCCGGCAGGCCGGGGATCTCGAGCCGCCAGCCCTCGTCGTCAGCGAAGTGCAAATGAAGCGTGTTCAGCTTGAAGCGGGCCATCGCCTCCAGCACGCCGAACACCTCCGCCTTGCTGCGGAAGTTGCGGGCGATGTCGATCAACAGGCCGCGATAGGCGAAGCGCGGCGCGTCTGTGATCGTCTGCGCCGCCGGATTCGGCCCCAGCTGCCGCAGAGTCTGGAGGCCGTAGAACACCCCCGCATCGCTCGCACCGACCAGGGTCGCTCCCGTGGCGGGGTTCAGGGTGAGGCGATAGGCTTCGTGCGAAGCGAAGCCCGCGATCCGTCCGATGGACAGCTGCAGGATCGAGCCGGACGGTGCAGCCTCTGTCTCAGTCGGCTCGAAGCCGGCCAGTATCTCCCTGGCGAGGCGCGCTTCGCGCTGAAGTCGGCGTGGGGCCACCACCTGCGTGGTCCGATCCAGCCGCAAACGACCAGCGCCCGGGCGGCTCATGACCGGCGTCGGCAGCACGCCGACACCCAGATCGATATCGTCAGCCTGGATCAGTCGATTGCGGGCGAACAGCTCTTCGGGTGTTTCCAGGCTGCTGATCCCGTCCGGCAAGCCGCTGAGCGTCTCGCGTCTCGGTACGGGGATGGATGTGAAGTTCTGGAAGCTAAGGCCGATCCTGGGGGTTGCGTCAAAGACGATGTATGGGCCGACGGGGCCCTTGTCCGTTCGCATCGGCGCGTCCGGATGTTCGATGGGCAGCTCGATGAAGCCCCCCGCCGGGATCGCGATCGCGGCGCTGCTGGCCGGACGCAAGCGGAACAAGGACCCCGCCACAGGCTCGACGACAACCTGTGCATCGCCAGGAATCGGGCGTGCGCCGGACAGGCAATTGAAATAGACCCACCAGCCCACGCTGGAAAATTCGGTCTCACCGACATTGTGAAGGCGAAATGCCGCTCGGGTGACGAAGCGACCCACAGCCCTTCCCGGCGCGTATGTCAGAACCCGCCAGTCCAGCGTGAGGTTCGCAGCGATTTCGGAGCGCTCGACGCCGCGACCCCAGCTGGCTGTGAGGGCGGACACGGAGCAGCGCAGTCGCGATATGATCATTTCGACCATGGCGAGCGCTCAGCCATTGAGGCCCCTTCGTTCGGTTCAGTCTTCGTTGTCTTGTCCTCCGCGATTCGCGCGAAGGGCGAGAACTCAAGATATTCCCAGGCGCTGAAGCTGAACAGTCGTTGGCTCACTTTTGTAGTGGTCAGTGTCGCGCCTCCCAGCCGTTTGTCAGATCCGGCGGCCGTCCTTCCAGGTCTTTTCCAAAAGGGTGCGAGTTCCTACCTATGTCTCCGTCACCAAGGCGTCGGAATCTCGTGGAGACGGACATGATCGAACTTCGGCCTTTTTCGAGCCTTGGCGCGGCCAACCACGGCTGGCTTGATGCGCATCATCACTTCTCCTTCGCGGAATATCACGATCCCGCGCGGCTCCATTGGGGCGCCTTGAGGGTCTGGAATGACGACGTGATTGCGCCGAGGTCGGGATTTCCGCCGCATCCGCATCGCGACATGGAGATCATCACCTATGTCCGTGACGGGGCGATTACGCATGAGGACAATCTGGGAAACCGCGGCCGCACGGTTGCGGGCGACGTACAGGTGATGTCCGCAGGCGCTGGCGTCGTGCACGCCGAGTACAACCTGGAAGCGGAGCCCACCCGAATTTTCCAGATCTGGATCATTCCGGAGACCGCGGGCGGCGCGCCAAGCTGGGGCGCGCGACCGTTCCCCAAGGATGACCGCGCCGGTCGTTTCGTCACGCTCGCGTCTGGATTTCCTGACGCCGACGGGGCTTTGCCGATAAGGGCGAAGGCGAAGGTGCTGGGCGCGACGCTGAAGGCCGGTCAGTCGGCCGAGTACACCCTCGACCGTGCTCGTCACGCCTATCTCGTTCCAGCCTTCGGCGTGGTGGAGGTGGACGGCGTCCGAGTCGGCCCGCGGGACGGCGCGGCGATCCGGGATGTCGAGCGCGTGACCGTGACCGCCCTCGAAGACGCTGAAGTCGTGATGGTCGACGCGTCCTGACCGGTTAGGATCCGGTCTTCGACCGGTCCGCCGCCAGCATGGAGTTGAGGATCTGTTCCGAAATGTCCTTCACGGCCCCCGGGCTGTGCGACAGGAACAGTGTGTTGGTCTTGTCGGTGTCTCCGATCGACTTCAACGTGTCGAAATACTGGGTAATCAACACAAGCTGCATCACTTCGGTGGTGGAAACGTCGCCGACTGACTTCTGCAGGGATTCTATAGAGCCTCGCAGGCCCTCGATGATCGCCTTGCGCTGATTGGCGATGCCCTGACCCTGCAGAGCCTTGCTCTCGGACTCGGCTTCGGCCTTCTTCACGACGAGGATCTTCTCGGCTTCACCGCGAGCGTTGGCGGCGACCTGCTCGCGCTGGGCGGCGTTGATGTCGTTCATCGCCGACTTCACCTTCTGATCCGGCACGATATCGGTGACGAGCACATTGACGATCTCGTAGCCGAAGCCGGCCATGTCGGCGTCCAGCTCCTTCTTGACCGCCGAGGCGATGCCGGACTGGCTGGCGAACACTTCGTCGAGGGTCATGCCGGGTACGTGTCCCAGGATCACCTGCTCCACATAGGACTGGATCTGGGCTTCCGGATTGGCCAGCCTGTAGAAGGCGTCATAGACCGCTTCCGGCCGCACGCGGTTCTGGACGGAGATCGGAATGGTGACGAAAACGTTGTCCTTGGTCTTGGTCTCCATCGTCAGGGTAATCTGGTTGACCCGCAGGCTGACCCGGCCCGCGACGCTGTCGATGAAGGGAACCTTCCAGCTCAGGCCCGGCTCGGCGATGCGCAGAAACTTCCCGAAGCGGACGACGACCGCGACCTCGGCGGTTTTCACCGTGAAGAAGCTGCCGAAGACCGTCGACAGGGCAAAGAAGGAGATAATGATCAGCACGCCGAATGAGACGAATTCCATGGTCGATCTCCAGTTCGCGCACGGCGGGCGCTCGGCGCACCCCATCGCTATGCCTCGGTGCGAGTCGTGACAAGGGCGGGGCGGCGTGCAGCGATTGTCGGTCAAGGCTTGTCATTCGGACGTTTCCGCCCCCTTCTCGGGGCCGCAAAGCGGGCCCTGGGGCTGAAGGCGGAGTGCAAGATGGTGTATTCAGGCAGGGGCGCCCTTTGCGGCGGGGCAGTGCTGGCCGCATGCGCCGCGCTCATGTTATCCGGCTCGATTGCGAACGCTGCGTCCTTCCAGTCCGCCAAGTCCGCAGCGCGGGTCGAATACTGGCAGAAACGAGAAGCGGATATCGCCAACATGATGGCGACGTCCAAGACGCTGTCCGCCGTACGCCTCGTGTTCCTGGGCGATTCCATCACCGACTTCTGGACCTTGGGAGAAGATCCGTGGGTGCGAGGTCAGTGGCACGGCGCGAGCGTGTGGGCGGAGTCCTTCGGCGGAAGGGATCCCGCGAACCTCGCCATAAACCTCGGCGTCTCCGGGGACCGTACGGAGCATATCCTTCACCGAATCCTGCCGGAGGCGCAGGGCGGACTGGGGGAGCTTGATGCGCCCGCACTGCAGCCGGACTATGTGATCCTGCTCGCGGGCATCAACAACAGCTGGGCGCCCGAGGATCCGGCTGCGGACAGCATCTACGAAGGTGTCGTCGCACTGGTCGAGGCCGTGCACGCCCGCAAGCCCCACGCCCGCATCGTGCTGCAATCGCTCCTGCCTACGAACAGCGAGGACAAGAACCGGGACGTCGTCCGTCCGGTCAATGCGCGCCTCCTGGCGTTCACGAAAGACGCGTCCCGCGCAGGTTGGATCCGCTTCCTCAACCTATACCCGTCCTTCGTCGATGCGTCGGGCCAGCAGATCGTCAGCGACTTCAATGACGGACTGCATCCCAGCACAGCAGGCTATCGCACCTGGCGCGACCGGCTGGTCACGTTCCTCGCGAAGGACCGCGCCGAGCGCTAGATCTTCGTGGGCTTCTCCAGCTCGTAGAAGGCGTCGCCGAGGGCTTCGATCTTGTCCTGTAGGTGCGCATGCGCATCCCGCAGGGCGAGATTGTAGATGTGCGGGCCAAGTTTTTCGGACACGAAGTCAAGCAGCAGAACCGCGTCCATGCCGCCGATCTCGACGTCCATCTCGTCCTTCAGATACCGGGCGAGGGCGCGAGCGAGCGCGTCACGTGTTGACGGTTCCAGTTCGATCCTCATGCCGTGTCCTTCCTGGTGCTCAGCGGTCGGGTCTCCTACCATCACGGGGCGGGTGTCGGAACGGAAGGGGGCCTGTTTGTCTCGTTGCGCAGGTGTGTCATCCTCCCCAAAAAAAGCCCGCGAGGAGATAGCCATGGACCGCCCCACCGACGGAATTACCCCCTTTCTCGCGATCCGCGAAGGTCGCGCCGCCGAAGCCCTCGACTTCTACGCCAAGGCGTTCGGCGCCGTGGTCGTGGAGAAGAATTTCGCCCAGGACGGCAAGAAACTGATGCAGGCGGGGCTCCGCCTGAACGGGGCCTTCCTGATGCTCTCCGACACGTTTCCCGAGATGGGCTTCGACGCAGCGCCCTCCGATGGGGTGACGCTGCATCTTCAAGTGAAGGACGCCGATCAGGTCTGGTCGAAGGCGCTGGCTGCGGGCGGTTGCACGATCATCATGGACATCTCCGACCAGTTCTGGGGCGACCGCTATGGACAGCTCCGCGACCCGTTCGGCCATCGCTGGTCAATCGGGTCGCCATTGAAGAGCTGAGGGTTCGGCCCGAGGTCAGATCAGGTCAAAGCGGTCGGCCATCATCACCTTCGTCCAGGCGCTGGCGAAGTCGCGAACGAACCGTTCGGCCGCGTCGGACGCCGCATAGACTTCCGACAGGGCCCGAAGCTGGGCGTGGGAGCCGAAGACGAGGTCAACCCGCGTGGCGGTGAAGCGGACGGCGCCCGTCTTTCGCGCCACGCCCTCATAAATCCCAGGTTGACCCTCAACCGGTCGCCAGACGAAGGCCATGTCGAGCAGGTTCACGAAGAAGTCCGTCGACAGCACGCCTTGCCTGTCCGTGAACACGCCGTGCGACGTCGCCCCCGTATTGGCCCCCAGCACGCGAAGTCCACCGACCAGTGCGGTCAGCTGCGGCGCGGAAAGGCCGAGGAGCTGCGCCCGGTCGATCAGCAGCGCCTCCGGCGACAGGCGACGCTGACCGTTCGCATAGTTGCGGAAGCCATCGGCGACGGGCTCCAGCGCCGCGAAGGATACGATGTCGGTCTGTTCGGGCGTCGCGTCGGTGCGGCCCGGCGCGAAGGGGAGGGTAAGGCTCACCCCGGCTGAAGACGCCGCCTGCTCGACCGCTGCGTCCCCGGCGAGAACGATCAGATCGGCGAGGGAGATCGCCTTGCCGTCGCTTCGCCCGGCATTGAAGGCGGTCCGCACGGTTTCGAGTGTGGTGAGCACCTTTTCGATCCGCTCCGGATCATTGACCGCCCAGTGCTTCTGCGGATCGAGGCGCAGACGCGCGCCGTTGGCGCCGCCGCGCTTGTCGGAGGTGCGGAAGGTCGAGGCTGACGCCCAGGCCGTGAAGACGAGGTCGGACACCGACTGGCCGGTCGCCAGAACCTGTTCTTTCAGCGTCACCACATCGGCTTTGTCGATCAGTTTGTGGTCCACGGGCGGGACCGGGTCCTGCCAGGCCAGCACTTCGGCGGGAAACTTGGTCCCGAAATAGCGAGCTCTCGGGCCCATGTCCCGATGGGTCAACTTGAACCAGGCTCGCGCAAAGGTGTCGGCGAACTGGTCGGGATGCTCAAGAAACCGCCGGGAAATGGCCGCATAGTCCGGGTCGACGCGCAGCGCGAGATCGGAAGTCAGCATCGAAGGCGCATGACGCTTGGTCGGATCAAAGGCGTCGGGAACCGTGGCGTCAGCCTCCAAGCCCTTGGGGCGCCACTGGTGCGCGCCAGCGGGGCTCTGGGTCAGTTCCCATTCGTAGGCGAAGAGGTTGGTGAGGTAGTCGTGGCTCCAGCGTACGGGCGTGGAGGTCCAGGTCACTTCAAGGCCGCTGGTGATGGCGTCGGCGCCCTTGCCGGAGCCGAACGCGCTCGCCCAGCCCAAGCCTTGCGCCTCAATCCCGGCGGCTTCGGGCGCTGCGCCGACTAGGCTCGCGTCACCTGCGCCGTGCGTCTTGCCGAAGGTGTGCCCGCCCGCGATCAGCGCAACCGTCTCCTCGTCATTCATCGCCATGCGCGCAAAGGTCTCGCGGATGTCGCGGGCCGAGCCGAGGGGGTCTGGCGCGCCGTTCGGCCCCTCTGGATTGACGTAGATCAGGCCCATCTGCACGGCGGCGAGGGGGTCTTCGAGGTCGCGGTCGCCGGTGTAGCGCTCGTCGCCCAGCCACTCACCCTCCGAACCCCAGTAGGTCGCCTGGTCCGGTTCCCACGTGTCCGCGCGGCCTCCGGCGAAGCCGAAGGTCTGAAAGCCCATGGACTCCAGCGCGACATTGCCTGCGAGGATCATCAGATCGGCCCACGAAAGGCTCGCTCCGTACTTCTGCTTGATGGGCCAGAGCAGCCGTCGCGCCTTATCCAGATTGACGTTGTCGGGCCAGCTGTTCAGCGGGGCGAAGCGTTGCTGGCCCTGGCCTGCGCCGCCGCGGCCATCCGTAATGCGATAGGTTCCGGCGCTGTGCCAGGCCATGCGGACGAACAGCGGGCCGTAGTGGCCGAAATCCGCCGGCCACCAGTCCCGCGATGTGGTCATCAGGGCGGTCAGGTCTGCGGTTACGGCGTCGAGGTCGAGGCTTGCAAAGGCCTTGGCGTAGTCAAAGTCCGCGCCCAGCGGGTTGGACGCGGGGCCGTGCTGGTGCAGCACCGACAGATCGATCTGGTTTGGCCACCAGTCCTTGTTGGTGCGGCCGGCGGGGCCTTGAGGTGCGGCGCCGTGCGCGACGGGGCACTGGCCTTGCTTTGCGGTGTCGGAAGAGGCGGTCATCTTGGGTTTCCTCATCAAGGGGAGCGATTGAGGAGACGTGTACGCCCGACCAACGCATCGGAGAAATTTATAATATTTTTGTTTATAATAGAAAAATGCGATGCGTACTTACCCGGATTGCGAAGTCGCCGCCCGGCGCCTAAGGTCCTGAAAACGGAGCGCAGCATGCTCGAATACAACATGGCGCTGAACGCCGTCTGGTTGGTCTGGGCCTTGAGCTGGTTCGCGGCAGCGCTCTGGTCCGCGCCAACGTCGGTTCGCAAGAGGACGGATGTCTTCACGCTGAAGCGCGTGTTCCTGGGGCTCGGCGCGGCCATGACCATTCCGCCGTCGGAGGCGTGGTCGGATCTGACGGATGCAGTTCCGGCGCTCATGCCCGCCTTTCGTTCGGTCGTGACGTGGCCGTCACCCGCCCTGATCGCTCTGATCGGTCTGACTTGCCTCGGTTTCATCTTCTGCTGGTGGGCGAGGGTGCATCTTGGCCGACTCTGGTCAGGTACGGTGCAGGTGAAGGCGGATCACCGTGTGGTGGACACGGGTCCCTACGGCCTTGTCCGCCATCCCATCTATTCAGGCATTCTCTGGTCCGGCTGGATGAGCGCCGCGTATCACGCCACGCCGGTCGCCGCCTTGGGCGCCGTGCTGATGACGGTTGGCTGCTACGCCATCGCCCGGGTCGAGGAAGGATTCCTGCGAGAGCAACTGGGCGCTGAGGCCTATGACGCCTACGCCGCGCGTGTTCCGATGCTGGTGCCGTTCGCGCCGCCCGGTCGCTCGAAGATGCGTCATTGACCGGACATGAAAACGCTGTAGTGCGACGCATATGTTCCGCAAGCCCCTCACGAAAGCCCCTCCATGCGCGCCATGACCTCGATCCTGTTCGCCACCGCCGCCCTGATGACAGCAGGCGCCAGCGCTGCAGCGGACGTCGCCCTGACCGATGGCGGCTGGGATTATGTGAGCTTCGACGCGGCTTCGCACTCGGTGCTGGCCGGCCGCTCGCAGGGCGCCAGCGTGATCGACGTGACGACCGGCAAGGCGCGCCTCGTCGGCGTAGCCCTCGTCCGCAACCATCAGGCCCTGTCGCTCAATGGCGGCAAGGAGATCCTGATCACCTCCGGACAGATGGGAGAGGTTGGCTTCGTCGATGGTGTGACCGGTGAGGTGACGACCCGTCTGAAGGTCGGCAAGAAGCCGGACGCGGCGGTGATCGACCCCGCCACGGGCCTCGTCTTCGTGATGGACAACGCCGACGGCGGCATCGACGTCGTGGATCCGAAGAGCCACACCCTGGCGGGTCACATCGTGACGCCCGGCGCGCTCGAAGCCGCGGCCGTCGATGGTCAGGGCCGGCTTTATGTGAACGTCGAGGACAAGAACGAAGTGGTCGTCGTCGACACGCGCGCCAAGACGGTGCTTGCCCATTATCCGCTTACGGGCTGCGACGGCCCAACGGGTCTGGCGCTCGATACGAAGTCCGCTCGTCTGGTCTCTGCTTGCGCCAACAAGGTCGCGGTTGTGACGGATACGGCGACGGGCGCGATCAAGGGAACGCTGGCCATCGGTCCTGGCCCGGACGGCGCGGCCTTTGATCCGAAGTCCGGTCTCGTCTTCGTGCCGACCGGCCGAGACGGCAAGCTGACGGCGATCGACGCCGCAGCGGTTAAGGTGGTGAAGGTCCTCGAGTCCGAAAAGAGCGCTCGCACCGGTGATCTCGACCCTGTCGGGGGCGTCTTCTATTCCGTCGCCGCGAAGTTCGAGGCGCCCAAGCCCGGCGTGGCCCGCGCCCCCGCCATCCCGGGCACGGTGCATCTGGTGGCGGTCTCGATCCGCTGATCCGCGTATTTGTTTGAGTTCAAGGATATCTCGTGACGAAGAGTGAAGGTGTGGGCGCGTCTGTCGCCTCGATGCTCAGCAAGGCGCCGC
>Ga0208617_1000215_pt1 | contig 17613 bp, 15 predicted proteins | sample CryBogCBE06Nov07_FD_184581 | JGI IMG/M metagenome (GOLD analysis project Ga0208617, IMG submission 184581) | Freshwater microbial communities from Crystal Bog, Wisconsin, USA - CBE06Nov07 (SPAdes) (version 2) | ecosystem: Environmental > Aquatic > Freshwater > Lake | place: Crystal Bog...
GTGTTCACAGGGGGGCCCAACTCCCGGCTGGCCCGCCACTGCGCCGCCCGCATTTCGCGGTAGTCCTCCAGGGTCGCCGGCTCCACGAAACCCCCGTCCGGGCAATACCCGTAGTAGCCTGGGTGGTCGCACTTGTGCTCCACCGGCTCCGGCTCCGGGTCTTGGGTGTCCTGGGACCCCAAGGTTTCCTCCTCCCATTCCACTTCACCAACCTGAGTGGTTGCCGCCTGCTCCGCCTGCTCAGCGGTCGCGACTGCTTGCGCCAGTTCGTACGCAAGTGGATCTTCGCGCTTGATCCGAGAGAGCGCTCGATCTCTCTGCCACCCCTCCGGGTCCATCCACCCGAACCCCAGAATTCCTTCGGAAACCACCCAATCGTACTTGACCTGGATATTGTCTTCGTCGGTCAGGTCGATCACAACTTTGGGGGTGTTTGACATTTTTTATTTTTTATGAGTAACTTGAGGACTCATGAGGCTAAGATACTTCAAGGTGCCGTACGTTGTGCAGCCTTCTGGAACATTGGTAAAGTTGAAACCTCCAGGGCGTGTCAACCATCCATTTTGAATAGATGAAACCTCTATCACGTGTCCCCTTTCTTCCTGAGTAGATGAAACGCTCTGGAAGTCTCCACTATCCAAACCTTGAGATGAGACTCCAAGGACCTCTCCCCTTCTCTTTCTATAAAGGTGAAACGTTCGGGAGGTATCAACTTTTCCCATGAAAAGGCGACACCTCCATAAGGTTTCATCTTTCCCCAAAAGATTCCAGTTCTAGATCTCTTCAAGTTGAAGAACATTTCGATTCTATTCACATAATATATTCGAACGATGCAAGGTTACTCATCCAAGGTCTCGACTCATACCCAAAACCGAACCTTAATTGCTACTCAACCTCTCGCACTCATCGAGCGGGTACACCTACAGTCAGTCTATACTCTCCCCCCTGTCCCCTACTATGCCGAAGATATACTCCCCGACCCCGAAGTTGCACTAGCAAAAAAACGGAAACTCAACTGGCAAGAAATACTTGCGGACATGACCTATGAGGAAATGCTCCGATGTTTCGATGAGGCCGAGAAACGGGTGGACGACCACGTGGACAACATCGTGCACCCCCGTGACCCCGACGTGAACACCCACGTGGAACACGTTGTACCCCCTATCCCCAACGTGTACGACAACGTGACCGACAACGTGCAACCACGTCGGACCTACGTGGTCAAGGCGAGCGACCGAGCGGAGGACTACCTGTGGGACGAAAACGAATTTGAATTGCAAGAAGTAGAGGAAACGGTTTCGCAACTTGATTTTGAACTTGAATTGTAAAATAAATGAATCTTTTTTACTTTGTCCCCCGGATCTTGGTATCGAGTATCTTTGTCCCTACAAGTTACTCTTTTCAGAAGAAATGTCTAAACGATCTGCGTCTGAGCTCTTCCCACGACCAACCGCTCCCATTCCATTGGAATTTGAGCGGAGGGAGTTTCAACCCATTCAATCAGATTCCCCCCCTGCCTCCGTGTTCCGTTGTTTCGAACCCATTTCCGTTACACCCGAATCCGATTCGGAAATCTTGGTTCCGGGTACACCTGAACCCTCCGATTACGATTACCTCCAAACCGAAGGGAGACAAGATCTGGATGAACTTCTCGAGATCCCAAATTCAAATACCGGATTCGAAGATCAGCGAGGATACTTTCCCTATGGACAAGAAGAAGAAGAAGAAGAAGACGAAGAGGAGCCCGAGGAAACCCCCGCAGTGAACTTGCATGTGACCTGGGACGGACTTGTCGATCAACTTCAATCTGAAACCGAAAGTGAAACCGAAAGCGAAACCGATTCGGATGCGACCGAGTTGGAAGATCCGGATCCGTTCTGGGATCATGTCCGTATGGCCCACTATCGAATGGATAGCGAGGGACGACTGGTTCCCGATGAACATCCTCCCGAAATGTAGTGTCCCTTCGTTTGTGACTCTTGGATCTTTACCCATTCATGATTCGAAACGTATCTTTGTCCCTACAAAATATTGTTCTCATTTCTTAATTCTTTTCCTCACAATAAATAAATTTTCTCAAGTTCTCAAAACTATGTCTGCCGATCTTCAAATGACTATCACTTCTATCGAACCTGCACCCATCCGAATTGTTGCCGGTCTCGTCTACTTTTCTAGTATTGACGAGTTTCTTCAGGCTGAAACCAAACACGGGTTTCAGTTCAAATTTAAGAGTAAAGGAAAATACTACGAATTTTCCGCCGTTTTGGGAGAATCGACCTACAAGAAACTCAATTTTCCAGTTCAGTACCACACGTTGGAGAAAAACGTGCAGCCCGATTCGGATCGCGAACCGGATCTTCTTCTCGTTCCGTTGCGAAATGAGCAAGGGTTGTATGCAGATGAAACGGTGGATGAAGGGATGAAAATCCTTCGGGTTAACACTATGTTGGCGAACGCGTTGCGTCGCGAGGTTCAGGGAAGTTTTGAGCCCGATGCGAAGTTAGTAGCGTATGACAACTTAGTGTTGGAGAATTTGTACATCTCCAACTACAAACCCTACAACAAGAAAACCGTCTTTGATCTCGAAGCTTTCTTGGCGACTCCCCGCAATTTTGTCCTTTGTCCCCAATTCGGAATGGTCAAACCGGTGAATGAGGAAGATCCGGATAATCGCGAGTACAAGATCTATGTCAAACTTGGATTGCATGGAGTCAAGGCGGGAACACCCGAGCGCACCAATTATTCCGCGATTGTTCGCCAGAACAACAAGATCGAGCGCAAGCGAAAGGCCATGGAACAAGATCTTCCCCCCAAAACCTTGCGTGAACAAGTCGAGGAGTACACCCGCGACCAAGCGAGCTTGGCGGTTCCCGAAGCAGCGATCGTTTCGGAGATTGTAGTTTGGGTCACGCGCGAATACGAGCGCGTGATGAACCCATCGAATTCTACCCTATGAATCTTAGGAAGTCGCACTGCTATGAGGGGACACTTTGTGAAATCTTATTGAGACATTTAATAATTAAATTAATCATTATTTATTCAAACATGAATTCAATTAGTCCCATTAAAAAAAACGTGATTTCTTCCGGAAAAAAGTGGGAGAAATTGTGGGCAGAAATGTTTACTCAAAATCATTCTTGTCAATGTGTCACGTGCGTGCACGTTCGCGAAATATTGAAAAAGGATGATGAAACCCCTCCCGATACAGAATACTATTTAGATGAAGAAATTGCGACGGAGAAGTTTTGGATCCCGGAAGACCGAGATGAAGAAGTGGAGTTGTTGAAGAAAATCGAGAAAAAGAGGAAAGCGGAGGATGGTAAACTTCAACGCTAAGTGGAACGGTTCTTCCGAAAACCCGAATAAGATTCAAAAACTTGAAGGGGCACGGATACGATCTTGTAGCGTTTCGTATCTTTTTGAACTTGAATTGACTTTGCATAATTAATTAAAAAAAATGTTTTCCGTACCTCAACCCTCTTCGTTTTCACAACCTTCGAGTTCTGCCTCGACCTTAAGTCTAGTAGGAAACCAACCGAGTATTGTGAATGAAGGTTCGTCCGCAGGGGGGAATATAGCCGTTGAAAGTCAAATTACCCAAATTCTTCGCGGATCCGTTGGAGTGGTTCAACTTCGAGTACAAATGATTGCGGGAAATGTCAATGACCCTCGCACCCTCTTTGGGCAAGCACTCGAAGCCAGCTATGCCGAAGCATTGAAATCGGACTTTAAGCAAATGAGTAATGAGGATTCAGTTCAAGTTACCTTAAAACATGACGGAATTACCGCCAATGGGGGGTGGTGGGGAACACCCGATATGCCGATCGTGGGAGAACCGGGTGCATTGGAAGAATGGTTGGCAAGATGGGATGAATCGATGCAATCGGGTCAAGAAGTGGATTTATCTCAAGGTGCACTTGAATTTGTGTTTACCTACACCTTAATGGGAGCTTCCACCTCATCGCGAGCTACCACCCGATCTATGACTCGTATGGGTGCGCGCACGGCCGGATCCTACCAACAAAACAAAAAACGTATGTACATCCGAAACGTGCATTCCCAATTGTACACTCAATCGTTAGCCCTCCGCAAAGTCCCAATCACCGAAGATGAATGGTGTTTCCCCATGGCTTTTCTCTTTGCCCAATGTCGACGCATGGTTTTTAACGAAGATGGGACTGAAATTGAACACGTCATTGAAACGGAAGGAATTCAAAAAGTGAATCCGGAACGACTAGAACAATTACCGTATCGCGTGATTGATGTCTCCGACCGACAATCCGCATTCACCTACTACCAATCCGAAACCAAATACAAAACCATGTCGAAAGTCATGAAAAGTAATATTCCTCTTCAACAATCGACGGTAGCATTTCACTATGATCAACAAGGGTATCGTGAATTTCCAGTAGTGATTTTTAATCCAATCAAAAGTTATGTAACCGTAAATGGAAAACGAGAATACAAATTAGAAGAATGGACATCCGCACAAGATATTCTTCAATGGAAAGCACTGGCTCAACTGGTTCATGCCTACGTTGAACGGCAAGTTGGTCATCCCGTGGATCGCAACGATTTTTATTCTTGCTGTCAACAGTATGCCACAGTCTTTTCCGTTCATATTCATATTTTCCGATGCAAATATTTATTGCAAGAATCGAATTGTTTTTATCCACCCCAAGAGACCAACCCAAAGTATCTCGATCACATTTACTTGTTGTTTGGGGATGAAGAGGGAAATCATGAACATTGTCATTCCGTGACTCATCGACGGCACATGGCACGAAGACCACACATGGGAACTCATTGTTGTGGTGGACTCTCTCACTATTGCGATTTTTGTCATCGCTACATGGTTCACACTCATTCCGAACCCCTCCAACATATCAATAGGTGTTATCAAAAACTCTATTTACCTCAGCGAAATCGAATTCAACCGAATCAAGCCCAGTATTCGGGTGTGACTCCTCGTCCGCCACGTTTGAATTTATCCACGTTTCGTCGCATGAAAAATAGTGAACTGTACATTTGTACCATCTGTGCCGAAAAAGAAATTGCGGACAAGAAAAGTCATCTCTGCTATGTCCCCTTACCCAAATTAGCGGAAATTCCCACTCAACAACTGGATTTGTACTTACAAGATCCAAACGTGTCCGCCAACCAATTGTATGTCTACGACATTGAAACTCGTCAAGTCAAAATGGATGAAAATTTGTTTATTCATGAATGCAATTGTGTATGTTTTCGAAAAGTAGGAGTTCCCGAACCCCGATTGTATTTCGACAACATGGATTTATTCTGTGAACACATTTTGAGTACTTCGGATTATTATGGCGCAACCATTTTAGCTCATAATGGAGGAAGTTTTGATCATCAATTTGTCATTCAGTATCTCGAACGTCATAGTCTTCCCTACGAAGCTGTCCCCCGCCCAGGATCGGTTCACAAATATATCCAGATCAAAATCGAACGAAATGAGGAAAAAGCATCCATTTATTTCAAAGATTTTCTCATGTATTTTCCCGCTTCCCTCAAATCCATTGCCGAATCTTTACAACTTGAACTTCAAAAGGGAGATTTCCCCCATTTGTTCAATACGCGCGAAAATGAAACGTACATCGGTTCCCTTCCCCCCATTGATTCCGAACACGATTATTATTGTTTGCGTACCAAAAAGGATATTTCGGAAATCGAGAGTTTGCAAACGTGGCATCGTGAAGAAAGCGAAATCTACTGTACCTGCAATCATACACGTTTGTCCCCGCAGGATCTCGTTTGCCCAACGTGCAACAAAAGGTGGTGGAACATGAAAGAACAACTGGTCGCCTATTGCTGGTTGGATGTGGATGTACTGAGTCAATGTGTCGAAAAATTCCGACTTGCACATCTTGAATTCGGAAACGAAGAAGCAACAGAGGAAGGAGGAGGATGGAAACCTACTCCCATTGAACCGTTTCAATGTATGACCTTAGCCCAATTGGCGCTCCGTTTTTTCCAGCAAGGACACATTTCTACCAATCAACGCCACGCGTTGTCGCAACGTCGTTTTCAAGATCCGTTTTCGAAAAAAGCGATTATTTGGTTAGAACGATGTGCGCGAATCCACCAATGTGAAATCTTGCATGCTGGAAATCAATTTCGCGAATATTATGACGAGGTCATGGAAAAACGAGTGGATGGGTATTGCCCCGAAACCGATACGGTCTATGAATTTCTCGGGTGTTTTTGGCACGGATGTCCAACGTGCTTTGCGAACGAAATTGAACTGGAAACGAAACATCCCAAAAAGAATCAGACGTGGAGAGAAGTGTTTGAAGCAACCGACAAAATGATGCACAAACATGAATGGAAACGACCTGGACGAGTAGAATCCATTTGGGAATGTGAATTCGATCGGTTGCCTCCACCCACAGAATATGAATCCACCGTTTGTGATTTAATTCAAGATCGAGCTTTCTTTTTTGGAGGTCGAACAGAAGTGTTTTCGTGTTATGCCAAAGCGACTGAAACCCAGAAAATTCATCATATTGATGTGACATCCATGTACCCCTACATTTGCGCAACCCAAGTCTTGCCTACCGGTCATCCCCGGATTTATCTGGGAAATCGAATTGATCAGGCTCGAATGGAAATTCATCATCCTAACCGTTATTTCGGTTACATTCGCTGCAAAATACTTCCGAATCCAACTTGTGCGCTCGGATTGCTTCCTCAAATCAGTGAAAATGGAAAACTGGAGTTTAATTGTTTTGAGAAAATCGGGACTTGGTTTTCGGAAGAATTATTCTTTGCAGTTAGTCAAGGGTATGAAATCCGGGAAGTGTACGAAGTTTTGCATTTTGATTGCAATAATCGCAGCGATGAGTACATGAAAGGGTACATGTCTTTTTTCTTGCGTCAAAAACAAGAAGCGGAAGGATGGAAAAAAGCAGGGGCATCTTCTGAAACTCCGAGCGAAGAAGAACAAGAAATTGTGCGCGATCGACTTTACCGGGAAAACGGGAATTTAGGAAAAATGCGAAATTCACAAGTCCGGAAAAATCCAGTCAAACGGGCATTAGCGAAATTGTACTTGAATTGTCTCTGGGGGAAATTAGCGCAAGATACACAAGTTTCGGACAAAAAACTGGTCTTTAATTACGACGATTGGATGAATGATATTATTCGCAACCCCGAAATCGACCGATCTTCCATCAAATACCGGTTTTTAGAAGATGGAGAAACCATGATGTGTTACTTTGAAAAACACCGCGAACATGCAAAAGTCAACCGTCGATCGAATTTATGGCTTGCAGCGGCCGTAACCGCCCACGCTCGCGTGATTTTGCATCGTCAAATGGTTGCTGTGGGACCTGAACGTGTCTTGTATTGTGACACGGACAGCATTATTTTTCTTCAAGATCGAGATCGATCCGTTACAGACTGGACTTCTCGGGGATTAGGGAATTGGGCGAATGAAACCGACGAGGGAAACGAAATTGAATCGTTTTATGGAATTGCCCCGAAATGTTACATGAAAGTCGAAACCGATCATCAAGAAGGAATCATGAAATGTAAAGGTGTACGCATGACGGTTTCGAATCAACGACAAACCAAACCTTCTGATTTAGCGCGAATGTTGGAAACAACAGTGATGTATCCTCAACCAGAACCCAGTTCGTTGATGTTGGATCATATGGTCATTTGCCCCAATAGTAACGATACCCGTGCTCCCTATGCTTCTGTGTTCACCCGTTACTCGAAAAAGAGATTGCGTGCCGTGTTGACGAAACGTCAAGTGGTTCCCCTTCCGGTACAAGGATTGACCCTGTCAGAGTTAGATCGATTGTACTTAGCGCCGTATGGTCCGTTGTCGATTGAGGACAACTCAACCTACAGTCGTGTCTATGAAAGATACCTCGAAAGTGCCCCTTGAAAATTCGCATATCTTATTGAGCCATAATGATATAAATAAATCATAATTAATTAAAAATGTCGAACTCATCTTCATTAATGACTGACTTTAGTGACAAACTCATTGATACCTTAGATAAAGGATTTTCAAGCATTTGGGACAAAATGCATATCCTTCATCTTGAAAACCGTGATTTCTTAGAGAAGTTAGTGGAGGATAAAGTTGCAACTGCAACCACTAAAATTCTGACTTGCGTGACTCATCATTTCGAAGCCTTAGCAAAAGATTACGTCCGCGATTGGGAATCGGACCAGAAATTTCATCAACTTCTGGTGGAGAAATTAACGGAATTGCAAGAAAAAGTGCGACGTGATCTAGGAAGTCTCTTCACGTTGTTGATGTTGCACGACAACGATTCGGAAGTGATGTTTGAAACGATTCATTCCATGCTAATGGGTATCCTGGAAATCGATCACTACCCGGCAGAGGCTCTTGCAAAATGGAAACCCAAAACCATTCATAATGCGCAGAAAACAACTCATCATTTTTTTGAAAAGGAAAAAGCAAATTTTAATGTTACGCAAGAATGTAATCATAATATTTCGAATTCGGTTTCGGAACACGAGAACTGCGACGTGTCGGTTCCCCATCATCCGGAGGACGAACCAAAACTGGAGCCGATCCCGTTGGAGCGCCAAGAGACACGGGATCATGAAAGACTCGCTGTTCTGGAAACGCTTGCTGAAATCCCGCTCCCGGTACCGGGCGTATAACGGGTCCTGGAAGATTCGGGTGGGGAGGAAGAGGATTGGCTCCCACTGCTGCTCGGATTTGAGGAGTCACTTGGTAGGGTTGCGTAGCATCGTGTTTGGTCACGGCATGAAACATGGTTTTATCTCGAATGTTCTCGAAATTACGTTTGATTTGGGAAGGCCCCTCTTCAATTGGTAATTTAATCAATACTAATTGACTGAACAAAACATCTTTCAATTCTTTACTCCCCCCAATTTCCCGTAAATCCACTTTTGTTCTGGATTTGCGCACGATTGTGTACGCTTCCAAACTTACTTTCAAATCGACTTCTTTCGCAAATTGTTTGGGTGAAATCTTTAACCGATATCCGAACTTTCCCCCCGAAAAGGAAGACGACTCCTCTTCTTCCGGTTCCGAATCGAGTTCTTGTTCCACAGGATGAGTGGGTTCGACGCGTTGGGGTTCAGGAACACGCATTCGTTCTTCTTGCACAGAAGATTTCCAATCGAATGTCGTTGCGAATCCGCGTTGTTGACGATTCAATTCTTGGATTTTGGCTTGCCGTTTTTGTTCGGTAGATTGGGCGATGATTTTTGAAGTTTCGGTATCCCCCATAATTTCCTGCACCACTTCCGCAGGGGAATGACCCAAATGCGTATGGGTTTGCACCGTGTTGTTGTATGAATCCAAGGCTTGAGTAAATCCACGTTGTTTATTACCCAAAAATGCGGGATCCCCCGCCACTTCTTGATCACGCAACACGCGTCGAACCGATCGAATGGCCGCTTCTACGGGACCCGTAGTGGTAGGTCTTCCGTGAGTTTTACTTTTTGCATCCGCAACATATAAATCTGCATTCGGAAACAAATCGCGAATATGATCTGCAAAGTATTCTTTGAATTCGCTTCCTCCATCGACTGTGATCCGTTTTACTTTTTGACGAATGAAATTGTAGAAGGATTCACTTAATCCGGGGCGATGCAAGGCATACTGAAAAACTCGAAACGTATTTTGAGCGGTTCGATTTTGAGAAGGGAAGGCCCATACATAACGCGAAAACGGATCGGTGATCACTAAAATATGCGGAAATTTTCCTCCGTTGGCCCTCACTTGATGAGGAAGCAATTGGAAATAATCCGCTTGAATTTCTTCACCGGGAGCTTTGTAAATGGGAACATAAATGGGTTTGGCTGTAATTCTGGCAGGCGACGGAGCGCGCGATCGGGTAGAAGCAACCGAAACCGTCCGAGTGGACGGAGAATTCGGAGGGGAAGGAACCGATTCATTGGGAGTCTCAATTCGAATTTTCCCAAAAGGAATGGGTTTGAAAGTAACTTGAACAATGAATTGGCGATTGTAGAAATAAATAAATCCTTTTCTTAGATTTTTACGGTCAGCGCGGGTGTAAGTAGGAAAACGTGAATCGAGTTGATTGAAGTAACGTTCAATTCCCACTCGATAAAATTGTCCCGTGAGGGTAATGGAATCATACATCAGATGATAAAACCGAGATTTCGTATCTTCTGATAAATTCGCGTATTGTTCTGGTGAACATTCTCCTTGCACATACGCATAATATCCGGGATGATCCATTTTAATGAAAAGCAGATGGAAACAAAATCAAAACGGTTTAGAAATACGATAAAACTTGTCCTCCAGCCATAATGGAAAAACGAATATCGTGCAAAGCAAAAGCGAGTGCAATGACGGGATCGGCAGAAGATTGAGTGGATAAAGAAGCGTTGTTCAATCCTACACATCCATTCATTGCTAAAGTCAATGGCGCGTTTCCTAAAAATCGACCACTGCGCGCTTGATCCGATTGACCAGGAAAAGTATCTAAATCAAATCCAATTACAAAGGTGGATTCGGGAGGAAGAAAGGATGGCCACATGTAGCTTCCCCGATCATTGTAAATGGGATAGGGTGTTTTTGGTGCACCAGTGACCGTTTGAGCATTGTAAGGAGCAGTCGGCAAATTTTGTCCCGGAGTCAAGTAATCGTTGAACAAAATGTTGTTGGTGATAGTTTGATCATCGAGAGCTTGATAAGGTACGAAAGGACACGTGAATTGTTTGGATTCGAGTGCGGTATATTCGGAATATCCAAGTAAAGTTGTTGTCACATTGGAGGTAAACCGATCATTACGTACAGTTGCAGTGTAAGGTAAATTGCAATTCATGTCTCCTGTTCCATGTACAGACCGCTGCAATTCTTTAATCACTTGAGGAATATTTCGAATGGGGTATTGTGGAAACAACTCATTACCAATTTTGAGTTGAACACTGATTGAATTGTCGGTGGATTGAATTCCTTGAAATTTCGGAGCCGTTTCTGAACCCACAAAAAATCCAACAAAACCAGTGAAACCTGTGGCACCACCAGGTAAAGTGGAGGCGGTTGGAGTATATTGAAAGGCGGAAAACGGACAAATTCCAGCTAAGGAATTGTAGTAGGGGGATTCCTGTGAATGTTGATTCAAGAAAACAATGTAGAGTGAATTGGCACTGGCTAATTTGATGGGTAGAATAATCGATTGAGAGGACGAATTGGCACATACTGTGCGATAAGTGTGCACCGACTGCGCATCGAGTGAAATATCCGATTCAGCAGCTTGACGAACAATGGATGCCGTCACTTCATCGGGCACAATGATTTGTTGACTGGTCATTTGCAAATTGGTAATGAGATAAGTGGTAGCCGTTTCGAAATTTCCAACCGTCACTAACCCCACATTTTCTGTCAAACTTCCATTGGTTTCTAATGTGATTCGACGCACTTGAGCAGTGGAAAAGGGGAGATAGGTTCCATAACAAATGTTGCGTTCATAGCACGGAGGACAACGTGTATCGATGCTTTGATCAAATCCAAAAAAGGCAGTTTGGTACGGGTGCGAACGTGGGAAATACTGGACTTTGGGGCGACCGGTACAGGTTCCCTGGCTCAAACCAGCGGTAACAAAAGTCTGTGCCCCCGCTGCGTTTCCTGGTACCCCGGTCGTTAGAGAGGGAGCGACAGCAGCTACTGTCTCCGCTAACGTATTATTTTGAACTGCTCCTTCAGCAACCACATTCATGTTTGATTGGTAAGCATAATCACATCCTGTTGCTCCGGCGGTAGTGATCACACAATACCCTATGTTGTTTCCATTTGGAAGGGTACTATTATCATCATTCAGTATTGTTTCACCAATCGTATTATTTTCATTGTACAAATTCTGTCCGCGAAATTCGGTCGTGTACCCCAAAGAAAGACCATAGGAAGGAACGTAGTCGCGGTAAGTCCCAAAAATACGACGGCATGGATCAAGTGCAAATTGAGCCGCTTGTGTCATTTTGGCCCATTTGATTTGTATGTAGAAACTCCCAGGACTAATCAACATTGCCGGAAATGCTTTTTCGGCCCAGCACCCCAATAATCCCGAAAACATGGGTAAAACCACATGAATTTTGAATTTTCCGGGGGTATAACTATTTAGCGTTCCCGCTTTCCCAAAAGTAAAATTTTGTACCGATCCGCTGTTGTTATAGTAGGTGGTTGTATTTTGCGCATCACAACGTTGAGGGATAATACCATTTTCATTGGAAATGTAACTTTTTGCAGGTGCCACACCAATAGGGATATTTTTCACATTCACAAGATACATAAAATAATCTTGCAATCGAAAATTTTTGACATTTTCTTCTTGTTGAGCACGGACTTGATTCAGAATGAGAGGTTCGGGGCGAATGGTGGAGGGCCAGGTGACATAGGTATTATCGAGAAAATGATCAAACGTTTGAGATTGAATGGTTCCTGGGGCCGAAGAAAGCGAAGTGATACAATCTTGCACGAAATAATCTTGCAAGTAATTATAGTAAGGAGGGTATCTCGTGCCAGTAGAATTTCCCGTTGCATAGGTGACAATATTGTTTGATCCTGTTTCCGATGATGCTCCAACGGTAGCTGAACTACTTGCAATGGTGTTGTGTGTTAAGTGAAAATAAGGACCTTGTTCACGATGACTGCAAAAAGTATTCCGATCTCCGAACATATTCACTACATTTGGATACATAATCAATCCATCTCGATCGACCATCGGGGGTTTGACAAAATTCAATTCATTGGCGTCATGAGGAGCAACGGGTGGACGCCATGAATTTTCCATGAACAATTTAAATTCAGTTTGAGCATGACCGCCAATTTTCATGAAGTGTTCGAAAACCACATTGTAGGACAAGATTTCTTCAATGGGTGTCCCCTGATTGTAAATTCGGAATTCTTCAATGAATGAAGCCATTCCGGCTGCTCCTAAATTCATATAATCAACATAGGCGTTGTTATTCTGCACCTCAAAATCAAATTCAAGAAAAGTTTGGGTAGGATCCAGAAACGCTCCGGGAGTAGAAGTATCAATCACAATATTGGCGTAGGTATTGGGACCAAACGATTGTGCGTTTGTAGCAATGCTGCTTACTTGACGCGAGTACGCTTCCACTGTCGTGGGTTTGCGACTCGACAAGTTCAACATTTTCGGAATGGCTTTTACGTGATCCCCCATGATGTTTGATTATTTTTATGGTAAAAGGTTATAAAATGAAACACAACAAACTGTTTTAACGACGCATTAAATTGCCGGCCATTTGACCGACTTGAGCTCCGGCCGCAGCTCCATCTTGTGCAACTTGAATGGCGGAACTTAATGTTCCCGATGGATCAACATATTTACTACCTGCATGGAGAGCTTGGTTGAGTACTTGCTTTTTAGCTAACTTTTTCATGTTTTTCGAAAGATATTTACGTGCGAGTTTAGGGTACTTGAAGTTCATTTTTATGTTACGAAGACAAGAAAAGAGATGAAAAACCGTTTCATTGCAATTGCGAAACTGCATGTGCACTAAGTGGATTCGATAACGGAGAAGAACGAATCGTATGCTGCGAACTTCCACTGGATGTTCCGGATTTGTTTTTGTATTTTGAAAAAGTGGAGAGAGAGGACACGAGGTCATGAGAAGTTCGGTAATCTTCTTGCCCTCGCTGCATTTGTTTCCCGATTCCGCCGATTCCGACCCCTTTATTGAAAGTGACACGGTGAGCTAATCCACTTTCTGTAGCTAAACTACCACCAAGGGAATGACCCACAGCAATAGTATGTTCACTTCCGTATTTGTTAGCAGCCTGTTTTGCGATTCGTTTGGCACGTTTGAAGCGGGGTGTAAATCGTCCTAATCCAACCGCTAATGCAGCATCGGTTGCTACATCACGAACATCGAGCGGGTTCGTTCCTTTGTACACTACATATGCTTTTTTATCCAGGGGGGAATAATAGACTTTGTCTTTTTTGGTGGAGAGAGAATGATCTTTGACATATCCTTCGGCTTCCAATCTTTCTTTTTCTTTTTTCGGATTGGATTCGTACCCCGCATCGATTAATTTGCGATATTTCGCTTTGCGTTGGGATAAGGAGACGCGCAAGATTGTTTTACGATGTTTCATAAAAATTGAAAGCGGGAAGGGGGGACAAGCGGTGCAACCGTTTCTCCGGACGAATGAAACATGGAGGATTGAGGATTTCCGTTGGGATAAACTCGTGGTTGAGAGGTATGCGAAGGAAACAATCCATTGTTTTTTGTCTTTTTTCGTTTATACTTCTTGAATTTTTGTTTTTTCATTTGTTGCTCCACTTGTTCACGTAATTTTTCAAATTCCTCTTGAAGTTTGCGTGAAGATAATTTGTGGTAGGTCTTGGTCTTCTTTTTGTCGGGGGTAGGGGTTGAAGAGGAGGAAGTGGATGAAGAAGTGGAGGTTTCCGATTCGTTATCGGAAGAAGAAGAACTGTTTTCAGAGGAGGAAGACTCTGAATTGATTTTTGGAATGGTTGCTAAATAGTGTTTTCCAGTTAATCGATGAAGTTTTTTCTCCATAATTTCGATTTTCTTTTTATCTTTTTTTGATTTCTTTGATTTTTTTGGACTTTCGACTTCCTCTTGTTGAACACTTTCTTCCTCCTTTTTTTCTTTCTCTTCTTTTTCACCATTGAGCATCGCTTTCAAATCCTGCAATTTTCGTTTCCGTTCATCGCGTGAGGAAGAAACAGTTTCGTATTTCTTTCCTGAATTCACTTCAGACATAATTTATATTACTTAAAAATGAGTAGCTCATTATCCGAAACGGTTCCGCCATCTACTCCATCTCCAATTGCTGTTCCCCCTCTCGCTGTTGCCGTTCCTGCATCTTCTCCCTCCCCTTCCCCCGCCCCTGCTCCCACTTCTCCAGTACCTTCACCCACTCCGGCACAATCTCCTCCTCCTGTTCCATCTTCTCCATCGTCCTCTTCGTCCTCTTCATCTGATTCAGAATCTGATAGCAATGGAAACCATGTTTACGGGGAAACCGTTTTAGCAACCTTTCAACAACTGGAACGGTTACCCATTATTGCTATTCGAGCCTTGACCGAATATAAATTAGGTGTATTGCCTCATACTTCACCGGAAGAATTTCAAGACCTTCTCAATCAGTGGTTCTCTACACCTTGGAAATCTGAACAAGAAATTGAGAATTTAAAACAAAACTATATCGATCAGAAATACAATGAGTGGTCTGAACTTAATCAACGATCAACAGCCTCCATTCCAATTAATACTCAACAGCCGGAAGGCAATCAACAAAAACGACAAAAGATCAGTCGTACAATTTAGTTTACCCACTGCTCCGGAAGTAACAACCGATACCCAAACTTGCATTGTCAATCTACTTCATTTTTATTGTCCCAACTCGATTTACAACATTACCGATACCAATAACGTGATTGGGATTTGTGTTGTAACAGGAGATTACACTCCCACTTATTATACGGGTTATATTCCTCCTGGAGGATACGACATCAATAATGTTAATCCTCTTCTAGGTGTACTCAATACTTTTTTTCAAACCTTTGCGGTAGGCACAACTACTCCATTGAATGGAATCACTTGCACCTTTAATTCATCGAATGCCGTGGTGACACTCGATCTAAGTGCATGGACTCCACCCACAAATTATTATGGATTGTATGTACTCGACACACCCAACAGTGTTTTTCATCCACTTGGATTTGAATCGAGTCAAACCACCAATCTTCCCGGATTATTGGTGCCTGCATGGAAAAATCAAGGAAATACAATATTGAGTACAGGAATTCCATCTTTGAGCACTCCCGACATTATCATGAAAATTGATCAATTCAATAGTCATAATCGCGCATCCGGGTTTGGAATTGGAGAAGTCTTTCATGTTATTCACCCCAATTGTGGTTTTGGAGACATTATCGACTATGCTCCAAAAATTGATTTTACCTCCCAAATTCCTCGCTTGAATCTTGAAGGGGTACTCACTGTACGTTTTGTGGACTGGGACAATAATGAAATTAATTGGAATGGACAAGATTGGACATTGACTTTGGGAATTCGTTGGGCAGTGGATACGGGAATTGCAGGATTGGAAACAGTTCAGTTTAATCAAAATTTACGACCACTGACCAATCATTATCCAGATCACTACGATTCGTTGGATGTTGGAGGGAGAGAACGAAAACGGAAATTGCGAGGATTTTAATTGGGTAGTCCAAAAATTGAACCAGAATCAAATCAAAAACAAACAAGCAAGTGATTTTTATTGGATTCACCGCAATCCCGAATCACAAAAAATTGATTTGTCCAAACACATTTTGGTCAATTTATGTTATCACGGAACCGAAAAATGTTTGACTTTTTTACAATTATTGGGAAAACAATCGCATCGCATGATGCTTCAAGGCCCCCATTATGTTCGTTTGTATCTACCATACGAACCTCCAAAAGACTTCTGGGTTTCGAGTTTAACGAGTTTACGACGATTGACGTTTGGAGCCACCGATCGCGTTTCGTTTGAACGATCTACTTTTCTATTGGATTTGCCGAACCAACAACTGATTCGAATGAAACTCATTCGTTCCAAACTCGATTTGCCTTCCTTAGAACATCCGACTCAACCAAAAAGAGGAAAATATCGAAAAAGTCAGCTTACATTACGCACACAAAATCAATTGAAACATGGTATTAATCAATTGTTTACTTCGTATGTCCGTGATTTGCATTTACATTACTCCACTGACGTCATTTTGGATCTTTTTCAGCAAGATTTGTTGGCCTGTTCGACTGCGTTAACTTAATTAATAAGCTAAAATCATGTACCACATCGAATTATAAAATGCGTTATACGATTGAGCCACGTTAACGGTTCCATTCGTAGTCCATACACTGGTATTAATATTCGGGGTTTGCGTCGTTTTGTAGATGACCACACTAATATTATTTGCATCTTTTAAACCCAAAATAACACCAACATTATTTGAATCGCTTTTGTTCGGATACAATTCCATAATCGTATTGGTACCTAGCACAGGTTGAGTCGAATTGGTTTGACCAGGATCACTACAAATAAAGAATCGAAAGAAGGGTAGACTAGTCATAGAAATATTCAAATTGTGAGTAAATTGTACAGCAAGGATAGATGTGGCAGAGTTTCCTCCGGCAGTCGCTGGACTCCAATTCCATCCACTCGACCACAGAGGTGTTCGAAATAAGGTTCCCGTACGTAAGGAAGATGAATAGCCTACGGATAACCCGTTGATTGAAAGAGAAGTGCACGACAGACTTCCCGTATCGACTTCTGAAGTACAACTCAATGTTCCACAGGTAATGGAATTGGTACCCGCCGAAATGTTTCCGGTTGATGTAAGACCCACACATTGAGTTAATCCAGAATTGACGAGAGAACTACAATTGACTGTTCCACAAGTCACTGAATTAGTACCCGCCGAGATAGCTGCAGTTGAAGTTAAGCCAACACATTGTGAAGAACCCGAATTATTGACCGAAGTACAATTGAGAGTACCACAGGTAACCGAATTGCTTCCTGCTGATATATTTCCGGTTGAAGTTAATCCAACACATTGTGAAGAACCCGAA
>Ga0208617_1000219_pt1 | contig 17443 bp, 24 predicted proteins | sample CryBogCBE06Nov07_FD_184581 | JGI IMG/M metagenome (GOLD analysis project Ga0208617, IMG submission 184581) | Freshwater microbial communities from Crystal Bog, Wisconsin, USA - CBE06Nov07 (SPAdes) (version 2) | ecosystem: Environmental > Aquatic > Freshwater > Lake | place: Crystal Bog...
AGTTTTTGTTGAGGTGGTCATGACTATAACTTACAAGTCGGTGCCAGAGTTCGGCACTAACAAAACTATTAAGGTGCCTAAGTTACATAGGATCGTGTGGAAGACACGCACTTGGGCAGGTAAGCCATCACATATGGATGAAAACTTCCCGGAAATAGACGCATGGTGTGAAAAAAACTGTAAGCATCCTTACTACCACGGCCCCGCTTGGCAACATGACTGTTTCATCGAGTTTGAATGTGATCAAGATGCTGTCTTGTTTGCGTTGAGGTGGTTATGAAACCCTGTGAATTACAAACAATACTGGCACGAGAGTTCCAAGAACATGGTATTCATGTTCATTGCGATATTGTGCCCGAAGCACGATACATCACAGGCAATCCCAAACACGATGCTCAACTACACCGTATTCAAGTAGAATATGGTATAGAAGTTGATGTGAATCCACGACATCATAGTCTCGATGATTATCGAGTTGTTGATGAGAAAAAGTTTGCTTGGTTTTTATTAAGATGGTCATAAAATGGTTGAAGTTAAAGTAGAAAACCTTGATTACAAATTACCAACGATATCCCGAAAACTTTGGAATATGTATTGTGATCAGGATTATTGGAAAGGTAATCAACGGTTGGGCATTGAGCCCGGATATCGACCATTTGTTCAACATTTGATACCCGAAGCTCGAGTATCGGGAGATGTCATTGAACTTACCTTGACGTTTGAAAATGATGCCAATTATACTATGTTTTTGTTAAAATGGAGTTGAACTGTGCGAGTGCTTAAACGAGAACTTTGGCCACATTGTGTTCCCCTAGACATCGGGGCAAGAGACATTGATATTATTGAAATTGAAAACTGGCTGGGAGAAACACTAGGTCGATTCAAGGATCAGTGGCACTGCGTTTATCGCCACAACAGCACAGACTTTTACTTTCGCCAAGGTAGAGACGCTACTATGTTTGCTCTACGGTGGGGAAGCAAATGAGTCTTCTCCAAAGGTATAAAAGACATAACCTACTTATATCAGAGTATCCTAACTTGAACACTGGTGATGTAATTGCAGTAGAACATAATTGGGCAAAGACTTTTGCGTTATTACCACATAGAACTATATCAGGTCGTTGGGTATGGCTTAAGTCTATATATGCTCGCAGAGTATGGGTTTACACTGGCTTTGTAGATGAACCAGAAACACAATACGCTAATTTATTTGATATATTGAGTTTATAATGAGCAAGTTAGAAATAAAAGGATTATTCTATATCACAGAAGACCATTGTCTTCCCTGCGGTCTTAACATTATAGAAAAACTTTGGTGGCGATTTATGCCCGGAGTTGTTATCAATGTGCGATGGCCCAAAGGTTTGGTGGTATTGGATGAACTCGCTGATGGTAGTCGAGTATCTACTGAAAGTGCTGACCCAAACGATTATTACAGACCTTGGCTAGAAGAACATGTGGGTAAACAGGGTTGGGATTGGAACTGGGGCATGGTTGATAACAATGTTGCCGAAAATCGCCTGACCATAAAGATTAGGCAAAAACACGCCAAGTATGCTACAATAGCGGCTATAAGGTGGTCATGACTATAACATATAAAACTATTTGGCCCGAGTTGCCGCACGTGAAGGTTCCAGTGTTGCATAAGATAGTCTATGCCCATACAGTAGATGATGTGCAGGCACAATATCAACGTAGTTATAAGGATCACTTAGTAGATGAATGGTTAAAAGCCAATTGTCGAAGTCCTTACTATCACAGCCCCGGATGGATGAAAGAAAAATCTATTCAGTTCGAAGATGACAAGGAAGCCGTCTTGTTTGCGTTGAGGTGGACATGATGGATAATGACGAAGAAAAATTCTATAGAAAATATGACATGCAGGTTCGTCCAAGTGTTCAACGGCGATGGAGATTCAGACACAAATTAATGCCCGAGTTAAATTCGTGGTCTCACTCCATCGGTGACGAAATCCTGTATCAGGACACACAGATAGAAGAAGTTAAATGTGCTGAAATCACAATGCCGTGGGATAGATTACAGCAAATTAGAGAACTGCTGAACTACTACGAACAACTGGAACGGGACGCTAATCTTTATCGATCTCGGTTAGACTCATTGACATCGCAACAGCATCGAGAACAATTGGCAAGGATTAACAACCCCATGGTCCAAAAGGCCTACGAACAATATCAAATACTGCTGGGATTGACAAAAGAATAATGATCGACTATACTGATTATATGGTTCTGCCCTGTGGTGGTGTGGCCTACTATGACGAACCCAAGTATGGTATGAACTATTTCTGTGCCCAATGTGAATGTGTAGTGGGTAGTGATAATATGCCCACACGCTGTAAAATTGAAGAAGCCAAATGGGATCTTATCAAACTATTAGGCGGCAAAGGTTGGGATTATTTTGCCGAACCAGATGAATTTTTTTAATATATATGACACAAGAAGTAAAGTTTAAAGATTTGGATAGAGCCAAATACGAGGAAATGTTTTCTTGGTGTCGAGAACAATTTGGCCGTGAAGCCATTTGGGTTAAACAACTAGACAATCTCACTGGTCCCGCCAAGTGGTATAGCAGTAATAACTATCCTAGAGAAGGCGGACTTGGTGCTATGGGAATCGCCGGGCAACCAGCAAATACCGGTGGTGCTAAATTTGTATTCCGTGATGATGCCAATGCCACGCTCTTTAGTTTGAGATGGAGTGAGAACAAGTAAATATTTGGATGAATCGCAAGAAGTATAAAGTATCTAGAGCAGACTACGAACTATTCCAAAAGCAATATCTTATGGATACTATACGCGACCCAGACAAATATCAAAGTTTTGGACAGGCATTCCTAACTAGATTCAGCAAGGTCCTAGACGAGTATGTATATATTGGCGGGGATTTGGGCATTGCTGAAGCAGAGAAACTTTGGACTGAAACTAATATGGAACGAGCCAAGAAAATCATAGAACTATGGATTGACTGATATGAAAGCAGTAATATTGTCTATTTGGATGTTGAATCCTGCTACACACCAATATACCTTTGTAGAACAAGGACGCTACGCCACGCCCCAAGAATGTGCCCAAGCCGCTAGAGCAGCCAATCTCCAAACCACTTGGAGTTGCACCTATGCGACCAAATAAGGAAGAAACCTACGAGTCTTGGAGTGATCGTGTGGCCTTGTTTGAGCAGGGTAGGGCTATGATGCAGATAGCCCAAGGGCGAGATGTTGAGCAGGTTATGGAAGAAATGAGCCGCAGAATTGCTGAAAAAATGCTACATCCTATATTTAAGGGACTGCGTGATTCTGTTGTTATCCCCCAATCATCAGATGAGGATTATTGGAATCAAATGAAAAAACGGGGTCCGGTGCCCGATCATATTGACGACGATATTAAAAGCCTATATAATAAATAATTAGGTAATGGACCTAATGGCTATTACAACTCTTACTTAATCAAAGGAGAATTTTATGAGTACAAAATCATCAGCCGTTCTGGGAATAGATCTCGGAACTACCAATAGTTGCGTGGCTATCATCGAGAATGGGGTTCCAAAGGTTATTGAAAATTCTGAAGGTAATCGCACTACCCCTAGCATTATTGCTTACACTGAGTCCGAAATCCTAGTAGGTGCCAGTGCTAAACGACAAGCAGTCACAAATCCCCAAAACACAATCTATGCTGCCAAGCGTTTAATTGGACGCAAGTTCAAAGAAAATGCCGTGCAGAAAGACATCGATTTGATGCCCTATAAGATCGTCGAAGCCAAGAATGGCGACGCTTGGGTTCAGGTTCGCAATGACAAATATGCTCCTCCACAGATTTCTGCAGAAGTGCTTCGCAAGATGAAGCAGACTGCTGAAGACTATCTTGGTGAGGAAGTCACTCAAGCAGTTATCACTGTGCCTGCTTACTTCAATGACAGCCAACGCCAGGCTACCAAAGATGCTGGTAAAATTGCTGGCTTAGAAGTTCTGCGTATCATCAACGAACCTACAGCAGCCGCATTGGCCTACGGTGTTGATAAAGTAGACAAGCAAGATCGTAAGATTGCTGTCTATGACTTGGGTGGTGGTACATTCGATGTTTCTATCATTGAAATTGCCAACATTGATTCTGACAAGCAGATTGAAGTGTTGTCCACCAACGGTGACACATTCCTAGGTGGTGAAGACTTTGACCAACGCATCATGGACTTCTTGGTTGATACATTCAAGCAAGAACAAGGCATTGATCTTAAGAATGACACACTGGCACTTCAACGCTTAAAAGATGCTGCTGAAAAGGCCAAGATTGAGTTGTCTAGTTCTAGTCAAACTGAAATCAACTTGCCCTATGTCACAGCAGATGCCAGTGGTCCAAAACATATGAATGTTAAATTGACTCGTGCCAAATTAGAAAGCCTAGTTGCTGAACTAATTGAGCGTAGTCTAGCACCTTGCCGCACTGCTATGAAGGATGCAGGTGTCACTGCTGACGACATTGACGAAGTTATTCTAGTCGGTGGCCAAACTCGTATGCCCAAAGTACAGGAAGTTGTTGAACAACTATTCGGCAAGGCTCCACGCAAGGATGTGAACCCCGATGAAGCCGTGGCCGCAGGTGCTGCTATTCAAGGCAGTGTACTAGCAGGTGATCGTAAGGATGTGCTGTTGTTGGATGTCACACCGTTGAGTCTAGGTATCGAAACCATGGGCGGTGTTATGGCCAAATTGATCAACAAGAACACCACTATCCCAACCAAGGCCAGCCAAACATTCTCTACCGCTGAAGACAACCAAAATGCTGTGACCATCAAGGTGTTCCAAGGTGAGCGTGAATTGGTGCAACACAACAAGGCACTAGGTGAATTTAACCTAGGCGGTATTGCTCCTTCTCCGCGCGGTCAACCACAGATTGAAGTTACATTCGATGTCGATGCCAATGGTATTATGAAGATCAGTGCCAAGGACAAGGGCACAGGTAAAGAAAACACCATTACCATTAAGTCAGACAGCGGTTTGAGCAAGACTGAAATTGAGCGTATGATTCGCGAAGCCGAGGAAAATGCCGAAGCAGACAAGAAACAACGCCAATTGATTGAGGCTCGCAACAACGCCGAAGCAGCATTGAACACCTTCGATGCTGACATCGACAAGTATGGTGATCAAATTACACCCGATGAAAAAGCCAAGGTTGATGCCGCAGTAGATGCTGTCAATCAAGCAATCAAGGGTGACGATGTAGAGGCTATTCAAAATAGCATTCCAAAACTCTACGAAGCAATGAATCCTATCACTGCCAAGAAATCCGAAGCAGAGAAAAAGGATGAACCCACTGCGGACGACAATGTAGTTGACGCAGAGGTCAAAGAGGCTGTATAATAAATACACACGGAGGACCTAATGGCCTCCGTTGATTAATCTTACTTTTAAAGGAGAAATATATTATGTCACAACTCACACGATTGGACGCTCAGGCGCTTAACAGAGCACTACTAGGTTTTGATAACTTCTTTACTGATTTTGAAAATCGGTTTGGAAGTCAAGTCAACAACAACTATCCCCCTTACAATATACTAAAACGCGATGAGAATTCTTATGAGATTCAAATTGCTGTCACAGGTTTTGACAAAGGTGATATCACTGTTGAAATTGATCAAAACCAATTGATTGTCAAGGGCGAACGCACTGATCTCGAAACTGCTGAAACTGTCTATATACACCGTGGACTTGCTAGCCGCAACTTCACTCGTAGTTGGACACTAGCAGAGTATGTAGAGGTTGGGGATGGCCGTATTAAAAACGGTGTTCTTACCATTGAACTCAAGCGAATTGTTCCTGACACGCTGAAACCTCGTATCCTTAAAATCAAGGGCGAGTAAATAACACAACGGGGACTTCGGTCCCCACTAACTAATTTTATATATGACCACTGAAGCACCTGTAATCGAAAAGCGTAAAACCACTAGCCGTAATATCAAAGAACCTAGTAAATACAAGGTCATTGTATTGAACGATGATTTTACACCTATGGAATTTGTTGTTGCTATGTTTATGACTATCTTTAATTACGATCAAAATCGAGCACACAATACCACGCTGGAAATCCATCATCAAGGCAGTGCTGTAGCAGGGGTCTATTCCTACGAAGTTGCTGAACAGAAGTGCATCGATGCTTCCCAAATGGCTAAAAATCACGGATACCCATTGGTAATCAAAGCAGAAGAAGCATGAGTCTAAAAGATCTTACCGCAGACAAGCATAAATTGGCCGAGACAACTCGGTTTATGCAGGCCGTATTTGACAAAACACTGCCCATGACTCTGTGGGAAGATTACACATACCAAAAGGCCATTTGGTATCGTGCCATCGAACAGCAGGCCAAATCTGCTGGATTGCTCACTGATCTGCAGGGCATCGAACGAGCCGACCTTATCATGGAAGACCTGAGTGAAATGGTTGCTGGTCGTATGGTTTATTATACTCCATACGAAGTTAGTAAGAACTATGCAGTTTATATTAGAAGTCTAACTGATCCACAAAAGATCCTTGCTCACTTGTATACCTGGCACATGGGTGATCTATTCGGTGGACAAATGATTAAGAAGATTGTCAACGCACCGCATCGTCATTTAGATTTTGACAATGCTCGCGAACTTATGACCAATCTGCGAGCCCTACTCACAGATGATCTAGCCGATGAGGCTAACGTGGCCTTTGATTGGGCTATTCGAATTCTACAAGAGTATGACTCGACTCTGGAATAAGGTTTCAAAACTAGCCAAGCACATAGAACAGCGGTTAGACGATACTGGTGTGCTAGTAGATACACCGCATAGTTATAACTGGCACAATAGAATATATCAAGGCGCTCGCTATCGTAGAGCACACATAGAAGTTGTAGATTTTAGAGAAACACATAAAATCTACATACTGCATTGCACCATATTCCCGCACACTGATAACCCTGCTCCAATTTGGGGATTCGATGTGGTATGCGGTCCGAATAAGATCACAGGTGCCTTTCACGATTTCTCTTGGGCAGGCGGATGCCCTGAAATGGAAGAATGGTTTAAAAATCGTGTATCGAACATTACTTGGAATAAACCTAGAGAACTACCCGAGTGGGCCAAACAGATATTCAGTGATAGCATGGTGGCAGCAGGTAATGTGCAGGATGGTCCCGAGTTAGACAGCCTTATTGAATTAGCCAAGGATACATTGGAATACTATCTGTTAACTGCCTATAGGACCAATTGTTCTACTAAAGATACTAGACAACATCAAAATAATTATTGTCATTGGCAAAAGCAGAATCCTCACGTTATACGCAGTATGGTTGCCATGGGAGTGCCTGAGGATACTATGAAACAGTTCGTGGAAGAAGTCTTGTTCCCCAAAGTTGAATAAATAACTTATTATGCGTATTAATGAACTTCTTTTCGAATCTGCTATGAGTGTCAAAGAACTTGGCAAGCATGACTATCTAAATAATTTTGCTAAATTAATAAAATCTGGTACTCCTATTAAAGTTGCTGCCAAATATCAAAACAGATTCGGCGAAACAGTGGTTCTGGCTAAAAATGCGGTGGAAGCACTTACACAGATATTAGATGGCTTTACTGCGTCGTTGCCATTAAGCCGAGAAAGCATCAATTATGTAAATTCTTTACCTATTAATTCTAAAAATAAGATAGTTAGAATTCCAATTACAGCAGTTGAAAAATCTCCCGAAATCAAAGGAAAAACCAGTGATTTTAATATAGGCGGTATTGGTGAAATATGTCTAGGGGTTGCAGCAACCACAAGATTTATGAAAATGGCACAAACCATTGATGTTTCAGATTTTATAAAATTTGCTAATCAATTAAATGTTGCCCCCTATGTAGGGAAAACCGGAGTTATTGGTAGTTCTCTTAAATTAACCTATGGTGGTATGATTTCTCATGCTAACGGAAAACAGGATAAGGTATTATGCCTAATTGTTGCCCCTGGCCGTGATGTTAAAACATTTATGGACATCATGAAAAACCCAAGCAGTGCTACAGAAGAAGTTAAATCAACTATTCTTTCATCGATATCATATGCTAACGATGCAAAAAAAATCGAAGCCGGTATCGAAAGAACATCTAAAGATCCAAATACAAATAATATAGAAATTGTTGCAGACGGCCAAAGTAATAATAAAGGGACTAAGGCTGATCTAGTTATGAATATCGACGGATCACGCATTAATCTTATAAGTGCAAAGACTGGTCCAAGTCAGCTAGGTCAAGCTTCTGGCAAAGAGTTTTACAAACAAGTAGATTTTTTTAAAACAGTATTTGGTGTCGATATCAGTGCATTAAGGAAATCTTGGGTAACAGATGGCAAGGCCGATAATACACCTACTCTTGAAATAGCATGGCAAAAATATGCTATTCCTAAAATACTAAGATTAACTGGCGGCGATAGTGTTCAAAAAGAAAAAGAACTAGTACAATCTATAACTAATGGATTAATCAGATATGCTAATGATCATAACACCGATACTGGCGAATCTGAAACAGTTGATATTATTAAATTAATTACAACTCCGGGATCTCCGGGATATACCTTAATGAGAATCGACTCTAGGTTAGAAGCGGCTCTAGAAAAAGTTGATCTATACGGATATGCTGTAAAAGGTGGCAAGGGTATATCGGTTGCGGGAATAGTAAACGGTAAAAAAGTTGAATTATTTAGGGCATGGAGTTATTATACTACATCTGGTCAGGTTACCAGAACTTGTATAGGTGGCGGACCTTTACTCGATATGCTTGCTACGATTCCGCCTGAAGAAATGAATGCCGATACTGAATTAAAAGTAACTCACCCGAAAGTTCCTCAACAATCTACAGCAACACCGCCTGCAACTAAGTTCCGTAGAGCTACTGCGCCTGTATCACAACAACCTTCTACTCCTGCCAGTGTACAAAACATGCAAAAAGCTCCGGGTGCACCGAAGATCCCTATGGGGCAACAGCCTAGATAAATTAAAATATCTGTAATCAAGTTATAGTACAATATAATATAAATATGCGTACATAACTACTAGGTGCCCTGTGAGCGTCATAATCATAACCAAACAAACTGAAACCGACTACGAAACTGGCCGGTTGATCGAAAGTTTTAAATCTAAAGATATTCCTGTAAGAGTATGCTTCCCCGACGATTTTGACATTGTTGTGGATCGCGATATTCGTAAAGGTATCAAATATAAAGGCGAAGATATCGAATTACCTAAACTTGTATTGGTTAGATTGGGTGCAGGTATATTGCCCTTTCAATTAGCAGTTCTACGACACTTTGAACAAGCAGGTGTTATTGTTATCAACAATAGTACTGCTATCGAAACTGCTAAAAATAAAATGATGACCAGTCAACTATTAAGTCGCGCTGGTATTCCTATCCCTAACACCATGATGGTGCGTTTTCCGATTCAGGAAAAGCTCATTGCAGAGAATATTGGGTATCCTTGCATTATTAAAGTGGTCACAGGCAGTTATGGTGCTGGTGTATATCTCTGCGAAAAGAAACGAGACTACAAGAAATTAGTAGAATTTATTGAGAGTTTAGGCAATAAAAAGACTCTACTGGTTCAAGAATACCTAGGTGAACGCCCCGGCGAAGATTTGCGTGTATTGGTAATAGGCGGTAAAGTAGTAGGTGCTATGAAACGAACAGCACCCGAAGGTGATTTCCGTGCAAATATCACAGGCGGCGGCACCGGATCTAGTTTCGAAGTAACTCCAGAAATTGACTATATTGCCCGCGAAACTGCTCGTACATTGGGCTTAACTATAGCAGGCGTTGATTTATTATTTGATCAGCGTGGATTCCGTGTATGTGAAGCTAATAGTAACCCAGGGTTTAGCGGATTTGAAAAGTATTGTGGTGTTGATGTAGCAGATTTAATCACCGAATATGTCAAGTACAAAGTGAAATAAAACATACTAATTACAAAAGGGCTCCGAGAGCCCTTTTTTTATGGTTAAGTATACAGTTTATACCTTAATCAGTGCACTTAAATAATTGCGAGCCTTATTAACGGAGCACACAATGATAAGAAAACTACTAGCAATTGCCGCACTAACAGCACTTAGCACCTTTTCTCTAGCACAATCTAGTGATCCTACGCTGATTAACCAAAATTCTTCTATTACTGGAGGCTACAGTTCTACATCACTGGTAGATACTAACAGCACATCCAATAGTTTAAGTACGGTGAATAGCAATAATAACAATGTTAGTACTAGTACTGCTACTAGCACTAGTACCGTAAACAGCACTAGCAACAATAACAACACTTCAACATCAAGTTCTACTGCTGTCAATACCAACAATAATATTCAAAGTGGTACAGTAACCAATAATAATAACAACGTCAACACTGGTACAATGACATACAATAATAACAATGTCAACAGTGGTACAATGACTTATAATAACAATAATGCTAGTACAAGTAGCAGTACTAGTTCAAATACTAATGTTAATACTAATAATAATGTTAACACAGGTACAATGACTTACAATAACAATAACGCCAGTACCAGTGCTAGTACAAGTTCAAATACCAATGTTAATACTAACAATAATATTAACAGTGGTACAATGACTTACAATAACAACAATGCTAATACCAGTACTAGTACCAATGTAAACACTAATAACAATAACAATGTTAATACAGGTACAATGACCTATAACAATAACAATGTTAATGCATCAACTAGTTCTAGTACCAATGTAAACACCAACAACAATGTTAATACAGGTACAATGACCTATAACAATAACAACGCTAACACCAGTAATTCAACAAGTTCAAATGTCAATGTTAATACCAATAATAACATTAATAGCGGTACAATGACTTATAACAATAATAATGTCAGTGCTAGTACCAGCAACAATGTCAATACCAACAATAATGTTAATAGTGGTACAATGACCTATAACAATAATAATGTCAATGCTAGTACTGCAACTACATCTAATACCAATGTCAATACTAATAATAACATTAACAGTGGTACAATGACCTATAACAATAATAACGTCAATAACAGTACTGTTAATAGCACCAGTGCTAGTACCAGCAATAATGTTAATGCCAACACCAATGTTAATACTAATACAAGTACCAGCAACAATGTTAACCAAAACATTCAAAGTGGTAGTATGACCAACAATAACAATAATGTTTCAACCAGTACTGCTACCAATAACAACAACAATAACAACAACAGTACAAGTTCAAACAACAATGTTAACCAAAACATTCAAAGTGGTACATTGACCAACAACAATAACAACAACAGCACAATCACACAGAAAGTGGTTCAACCTCCACCAACTGCTGTGGCTCCTGCTATGATGAGTGGCGGCAATGCTGACCTATGTACCACAGGTACCAGCAACTCAGTACAAACACAGATCTTTGGTGTAAGCAACGGCGGTACAAACCGCGATATGAACTGCGAACGCTTGAAGTTAAGCAAAACACTATATGATATGGGTATGAAGGTAGCGGCTGTGGCTACAATGTGCCAGGATCGTCGCGTGTTTGATGCTATGATGGCAGCAGGAACACCTTGCCCATACGAAGGCAAGATTGGCGAACAAGCTAGAGCAGCTTGGGAAGAAAACGAAGACAAATTACCTAAAATGGAAGAAGTGGTAAAAGACAATGACTATTACAAAAATATTGGCGTCGGTAGTTTGCTGGGCATTATTGCTTATCGCATCTTCAGCCACTAATGCTCAAACCACAGACCCTGCCACAGGACTACCACTAAGTTCGACTAGCAATGTTCTAAATCTTGGCGGTGGATTGCCGTGGAGCAACACCGTTCAAGGTTCGGCAGGTGGCTATAGTGGTGGTTGGACTCCTGCTTACAATCCCTCAACGGGCAACATTATCTTTGGATATAGTACTCAAACGGTAAGTCAAACTGCAGCCATTAACACAGCACTGGCCAATGCGGGCACTGGCATACAACTAGCAGGTTACTCTTATTCTTGGGGTATTAACAACGAAAAGTCTATCTCTGGAGGTAATAGAGGTACAGTAACTGGCAATGTTAGTTTGATTGGTTCTAGTGGAAATACCCTAGAAAGTTTTAACTACGATTATAGCAGCGTCAACACCGCATCGAGTGTTTTCCAACAATTCTCGGGCACACAATTTTTCAACAGCCGGTATGATACTACCGCGGCCACCGGCCTACAGGTCAGTTTTACAGGTAAGGATCAAAACTTTTGGGCAGGCTACTATGGCCCTAGAGTCCATGTCAATAGTGTAGATTTACTATATACCACAAACCCCTGTGCTACTAATCCTGCTTATAGTCCGACCTGTGCAGGATTCAAAGATGTCGTAACCAGTAGTAATCTATTGCCTAATCCAGATGCTGTGGCCACAAATGGCAGCACCGTTTATAATACATTTGCCGTTAATACAGCATTAGAAAACTCCGGGGCAGGTGTTAAGGTATATGGATTTAATTATAGTTATAACTATAGTTTAGGTAATGGCACCTACGGTTGTACTGCTACCAATCAAGATGGCTCCTGTAGTTGGTATATGACCACTAATCCCAATGCTCAGGTGCGAGTATTATTAACAAATAGTAGCAATCAAACTGTCTATACTGCTGGACAAAGTTATTCAACACCTAATACAGCTGAAAATGTATCGAATAAATTCTTGCTGTCTTCTACAACAAATTCGTTAGCATTGGGCAATTTTACAATGGGGGCAATGGTGTCAGGCAATGCGGCTGTTCAAAATATGAGTGTTACCGCACTATATACTCCTGATCCTTGTACAACCAACCCCTTGTCTAGTACTAGTTGTCCAGGTTATGGTGCTGCCTTTGCCAAACAAATGTTGGCTTCTCTTGCGGCTGCTCCTGCCGCCGCGCCACCTGATCCTGCTGCACCCTCTGCTCCGGGTCCTGCTCCGGGTCCTGCTCCGGGTCCTGCTCCGGGTCCTGCTGTTGCATCTGTAGGTCCTCCGCCTCCTCCACCCGGTGCTCAAGATCCTAATAGTCAACAACCTCCTCCACAACAGCAAGCTGCCGCTGGTCCTGGTCCTGCTCCTAGTGCTCCTGTGACCAGCGCAGCACCTAGTGCAACCAATCCACAGCCTAAACCAGGTGATGTACAAGTTGCTGGTTCTACTAAACCCGCTAGTGATAGCAAAGGCGGTGGCCCAAGTGCCTTAGCTATGAGTGTGGTATCCAAAGAACAAGCTAAAGTTACTGCCACCGCAGCCGCAGTAGTTGCCCAGGCCAACGATGCCGCAGCTACAGCAACATCTGCGGCATTGACTGTAGCAGAAGCAGTGGCAGGCACAGCACAATCGGCCAGTATTACTGCTGCCACCGCTGTAGCCACTTCAACATCATCTACATCTACTAAAACTGCCAGCAGCAGTTCAACCAGTGTGATCACACTACAGGCCAATACCCCAACTACATTGGCCAGCATCAACAATCAACGAGCAACAAGTAGCCAAACTGCCGCTGCCGAAACCAGTACCAATACACAAAGTGCAGAATCATCGTTGCCCACTAGAAATAACAATGACTCAAGCACACAATCCACCGAAGTAGCGGTACAACAGACTGCGGCACAGACATTGCCTACTGCACCTAAACAACAGGAATCTGTAGCAAGTTCCGCACAGCAAACACAAACTAGCAGCCTACCACCTCCGGCACCTCGCCAACAGGAAACAGTGCAGGCCGTGGTACAACAAACTCAAACTGCTAATATGCTGCCCGCTGCACCTAAACAACAGGACACTAACCAAGGCGCTGTGCAACAGGTGCAGACTGCGAGCTTGCCTACTGCTCCAAAGCAACAGGAAGTGGTACAAACAGTGATCCAACAAACTGCTGTATCTACAGCAGCACCTACTCCGCCGAAACAAACACAAGCAGAAGTACCAACACAGGTAATTACCGTGGCCATGGTGCAACAGCAAACATTCCAAGCAGCCCCTGCTCAACCACCAGTGGTACAATACATACCACCTCCGCAACCTGAGAACAAAGAATCAAGTTCTCTAGTTGATTACTCAATCCTTGTGCCAGCTAATTTAGATGCTTTGAAAAAGACCACAGTGGCCACATTCACAGAAGTTGAAGTGCCTAGAGTAGAAACAGCACGGGCCACAAGTCGTGGTACTATAAACGATTACATAAATCCACAGGCGTTTATGGCTCTACAGGGTGCGGAGACAACACAAGATGGTATGGTCAAGCGTAATGTCGAACCAAACGAAGTTGCTGGTGCTGTTGATATAGCCAGCATTGCCACACAGCCCAAGGGCTTTGATGCTTACACAAAAATAACACTATTGGATGCACAATTCTACAAGTCAGAAGAAGTCTACAAGAATCAAAAGACTGTGGATAACGAGCGCGTGTTAAGAGGTTTAGTGAGAGGAAGTGATAGACTACACCAAGAGATGGTGGATCTACAATACAAACAAGGAGACTCAAAATGACAGAAGAAATTAAAGATGTAAATTCCGCTATCGACGATCTAGAAGCGGCCAAGAAAAAGTATGCCAGTAAGGATACCGTTATCAGCATTGGTGGGTATGAATTTACTCCTGCTAAACTAATGGTTGCTTTTACCATCGTATCATCCACACTAGGCGGCCTCTATGGTTGCTTTGAAGTCTACAAAGACTACATGGACATGAAGAACAAGATTGCCAAGTATGTGGCACCAGACTTATCAGAGTTTGACAAGCGTCTAGCCGTTATTGAACAAAATTCGGAAAAGACCACTGACTATACTCGTGATATCAAGAACGATTTGAAAGGTGATATTCGCCGTAATGAATCAGTAACTGAACAAATCGAGCGTAGTGTTAAACAAGCACAGCGTGAAAGTGATTCAGAAATGCGTGATCTACGCAAGGGTGTTCGTGAAGATTTGGACAAGGCTCGCACAGAAGTCAATGCTATCCGTAGTGAACTAGCACAAACACACAAAGAAATTACCAGTGAAATGACCACTGCCAAGAAAGAAATCAACCGTGAAGTAGAAACACTGAAAAAAGAAGTTGATGCTAAAATTCAAAAGGCAGTTGACAATCCTTTGGCTAACAAGTAATAGAAGTTTAATATAGTAGTATATAAATACTATTATGAAAAAACTACTACTATTATTAACCTTTCTAGTGTCGCTGGCTGTCTACGGACAAGTGCCCGATTCTAAAGTTCCTCTACCCACTGATATTGCTGCTATTAAAAAAGCAGGTAAATTGGTGGTTGCCATGAATGGTCCGGATAGCCCTCCTTTCTTTAGTGGTGAAGGCGATGACCTACACGGCCTAGATGTTGACATTGCTCGCAGCATTGCCAAACAATTAGGAGTGCCTGCAGAGTTCCGTAGAGATGCTAAAAGTTTTGCCGAAGTAGCAGAACAAGTGCGTGACGGTCGTGCAGACATTGCTGTAAGCAAGTTAAGTATCACTGGTCCACGCTTGCAGGTATTACGATTCAGCAATCCCTATGTTGTTCTAAGACAAAGTCTTATTGTCAATCGCCTGTGGTTAAGTCAGAACAGCCGTGGCCGCGAGCCCTATGAAGTTATCCGCGACTTCGATGGTAAGATCAGTTTTATTCGTAATAGCAGTTATGATACCTATGCTCGTATCAACTTCCCCCAGGCTACATTTGTTCCAGAAGATAAATGGACCACGGTTATGGACAATGTTATGACTGGTAAAATTGATGCCGCATATCGTGATGAGTTTGAAATTAAAAAGATTAGTTTCGAACATCCTGAAGCAGCATTGAGCACAAAGACCATTACTATCAGTGACAGCGTGGATCACATTGCTGTAGCGGTTAGACCCAACAGCCTACAATTGTTAGGTACGGCCAACTTTGTTATAGCCAGCCAATACAATAACATCGATGTTAAGCGATTAATGAATAGATACAAGGAAAACAAATGAACTTAAAGAAATTCTTATCAAGTCCTTGGACTATCCTCGGCAGCATCTTGCTGGCCGTTGCGGGTGGCGTTTATCTACCAAAAGAAGTCATGGCCTTAGAATCCATTGGCAGTATCTATATCAGCCTACTAAAAGTAGTTGTATTACCATTCTTGTTTGCCACTATCATGGTAGGTGTGGTTGGCCTACTACAAAAAGAAGGTAGTCAAACAATGATTAAAAAGATCGTTGTTGGTTTCCTGGCCAGTATGTTTCTTGCCGCCACAGTGGGTGTAGGGTCTACCTTAATCACTGGCAGCGAAATGACTGCTGAAAAGAAAATACAACTAGGTGCATTGGTCAACAACAAAGATCAAGGTGCTGAGATGTCAATTACATTAAAAGAGCCTATGCCAGTGGCACCCAAACCCAGTGCAGGTGCTGTGATTCAGAAGTTTATTCCTGAAAACATTTTCCAAAGTTTGGACGCCGGTGAAAGTCTTAAGATTGTTATCTTCTGTCTAATCTTTGGTATTGCTCTAGGCAACATCAAGTCTGTAGGGCAAGAAGTATTAATTGATATCTTCAAAAGTGTTCAACAGGCCAGTATCAGTATCTTCAAGTTCTTAAACTACTTCTTGCCCATTGCCTTGTTTGCTATGATTTCAACACAGGTAGCCAAAGTAGGTGTAGGTATCTTTGGTACTATGGTTGATTTTATTATTCAACAAACCGTGGGTGGATTCTTGATTGTTGCCATTGCCACAGCATACATTGCTTGGAAATGCCGTAAGAGCATTGTTGCTACCATCAAAGGCATACAAGAAACATTTATGATTGCTATTAGCAGTCGTTCAAGTCTAGCCTGTATCCCTTATAGCCAAAATGCACTAGTCAAATTAGGCTACAACAAGGATGCTGTTGAACTAACTACACCACTGAGTTTTACTGTTAATCGTATTGGTAGTATTGTGTATTATGCCATTGCCACAGCATTTATTGCTGGCATCTATGATCTACATCTAGGTGTTGCTGGCTTGGTAGTTGTTTTGTTTGGTAGTATTCTCGCAGGCCTAGCCAGCGCTGGTACTACAGGTATTTTAACTGTGGCCACCGTGGCTGTGGTTTGTGATTTATTAAAACTCCCCAGCGAAGCAGTTCTAGTATTGTTTATCGCAGTTGATCCTTTGATGGATATGATTCGCACAGCCAGCCATGTTATTGGCAATATGGGTGTGACAGCGTTCGTAGCAGAGGTGGATAATGGACAAAGTCTTTCTTAATATTTTAGAGTGGGTAGGCCAAAGCCCATCACGAGTATTGGTATTACTTGCGGTATTGCTGATGTTTGGTGGTGTTTGGTTTGTCTACACTGAGAAAGATACATTTATGGCTAGTTATCGTGCTCAGCAAGCATTGCCGCACATGAATGGTCAATATAGAGAAGCTACAGATTTCATATTCAAA
>Ga0208617_1000229_pt1 | contig 17047 bp, 17 predicted proteins | sample CryBogCBE06Nov07_FD_184581 | JGI IMG/M metagenome (GOLD analysis project Ga0208617, IMG submission 184581) | Freshwater microbial communities from Crystal Bog, Wisconsin, USA - CBE06Nov07 (SPAdes) (version 2) | ecosystem: Environmental > Aquatic > Freshwater > Lake | place: Crystal Bog...
TGTTGCCCAGCAGGATGGCATGCGGTTTACGCAATTTGCCGGGTTTACGCTGGGTAAGGGGACCCTTGCTGACGTTACTCGTGCTTTGGGTGATGTCCCCCGTGTCCATACAGGGGATGCCGGTGAGTCGACGACCTCGGTTTGTTACCGGACAAAGGCTGGCTTCGTTGCATTTCTTGCCGGCGAGCTTGATGGGCCGCGTCACTCCCTTGGTGGCTACTGGCTGTCCCAAAAGGCGACAAGGCCGCCGTGCGCAGCGTGGCCACAAAAGATCAAGCAGCCGCAGTTAGAGGTTTCCGGGCTCCGCTTAGGGATGACCAGGGACCAATTCAATCAGATCGTTCAAGTTCTTGTGGAGGGACACGATGGGTGGACCTACGGCTACTTCGAGAGTCGGCGGCCTATTTTGCCAACTGAGCTTGATGGCTTGCCGCCTGAACAAAGGGACGCTATCAAGCGTGGTGAGATGCAAGACTACGTTGACGTCGGGATTAGCATTTCCACACGTTTCCTTTCTCGCAGACTCACAGAGCTTCGTGTCTGGAAGTCCGAGACAAGGTGATTTCATGATTCAGATCGCCAAAAAGTATTTCTTTGCCATCGGACTTGCCCTGCTTTCTGGCTTGGCGTCTGGGGAGTGGCGAATTGACGCAAGAGGTGTGGGTCCTCTCAGATTCGGTATGTCATTGAATCAGGTGAATCGCCTGCTCAAGAGTCACCTTCACCAGCCCGAAGTTGCTGGCATTGACGCAACGGGCCGATATTTCACGGTGGAACTGGAGAACCATGGCGACATCAGCCTTATGTTCATTGATCTGCGACTTGCTAGGGTTGATGTCGATAAGCCCGGTTTGAAAACAGTAGGGTCTATTCAGGTCGGGAATTCCGCAAGCGTCGTGATTCAAAAAGTCAGGCCAGTTCCCCAAGTGCAGCAGCATTTCTATGTAAACACAGGGTTGTATCTCACGTCGCTGGCCCTTGATGGCAAGCGCGGTATTCGATTCGAGGTTATCGATGGAAAGGTTAGTACTTACTACGCTGGGCTTTTAACAGCCATACAGCAAGTTGAGGGCTGTAGTTGACGGAGTTTGATTTGCACGCCATGTCAAAGTTGTTACTGTGGCACTCGACTAGGCCCATTGCACCAACTTTGTCACTGATCAATAATGCCAAGTGGCGCAGAGGTCTATAAGTCCTTGATTTTGCTCAGATGCCATAGTTATTACTTCGGCGCCTTACGATCGCCGTAGAGTGCCAAAGTAAGTGAAATAAATGACACAGTTCTGTAATCGTGGTGACTAAGTTATTGCAATTGGCCGTTTGCCGACTTGCTGCGCGGTCCTATGGGTGATCCGCTTACTTGGATGAATCGCTCGCTTAGCTAACGCCCAGTATGCGCTTCACCATGCACGACCTCAAGCTCGACGCGCTCTACGTGGTCTCCCCCGGCCTGCACCGCTACCCCATGGGCGAGGGCGTCGAGGCTGTGCCGCTGTGGGCCGTGTTGCCTGCTGCTTGAGCCAACCATGCCACCCATTGCCGTCATCGACTTCGAAACTACGGGCATGTCGCCCGGCATGGGCGCGCGCGCCACCGAGGTGGCCATCGTGCTGGTGGAGGGAGATCGGGTGGTGAGGCGCTTCCAGAGCCTGATGCGCTCGGGTGCCTGGGTGCCGCCCTTCATCGAGTCGCTCACCGGCATCACCAACGCCATGCTGGCCGACGCGCCGCCTGCGCATGAGGTCATGCTCGATGCCGCGCGCTTTGTGGGCAGCGCTCCGCTGGTGGCGCACAACGCCTCGTTTGACCGCAGCTTCTGGCAGACCGAGTTGGCCCGCGCTGGCGAGGCCTTTGGCGCGCCGCCGCCCGCTGCGGCGGCCAACCCCTTTGCTTGCACGGTGCTGCTCTCGCGCCGGCTCTACCCCGAAGCGCAGCGCTATTCGCTGGGCGCGCTCAAGGCCTTTCACGATTTGGCCAGCGCGGGACGCGCACACCGCGCCCTGGCGGACGCAGAAGTCACCGCCGCTCTGCTGCTGCGCATCCTGCGCGATCTGGAACGCCAGTGGGATGTGTTTGACGCCTCCCACGCGCTGCTGATGCAGATCCAGCAAAGCCCGCGCAAGGCGCTCAAGGCGGTGTTGCTGGGCTGGCGACAGGCAACGGAATCACCGACAATGGCTCCATGACCATGCAGAAATCGGCTCGGACCATTCCGCTAGAAGCCGCCGCAACGGCGAATTTGCAGTACTGGCTGGCTCAGCCAGTGCAGGCACGATTGGCCGCCGTTGAGTTTTTCCGGCAGCAAATGGAAGACCGAGAGACACCGCGCGATGCTGAACCAAGACTTCAAAGAGTTTGCCGGGTTGTTGAACTCCAATGGAGTTGAATACCTCATCGTTGGTGGATATGCCCTGGCTGCTTTCGGGCATCCTCGCTACACGGGCGATCTCGAATTTTGGGTGGGCGCAGATCCAGCCAACGGGCAACGCTTGCTCAAAGCTTTAGCTCAGTTCGGCTTTGGGGAGCTCGGCATTGGCCTTCAAGATTTGACGTCTCCCAATCGGGTGATTCAGCTGGGCTTTCCGCCGCGCCGCATCGATTTGCTGACAAGCATCGATGGCGTTGATTTTGTATCGGCGTATTCCCGGCGCATGCTTTTCGAATTGGACTCCGCGCCGCTCAATTTCATTGCGCTTGAAGACTTCAAGACCAACAAGCGCGCCACGGGGCGACACAAAGACCTTGCTGATCTGGAAGCGCTCGGGGACCTCGATGTAGACTGAATTCAGGCATTTTTTGGAGAAACCATGGGTATCCTTCTTCTCGGTTTGGTGATCTTTCTGGGCGTGCATTCGGTGCGCATCTTTGCCGAGCCCTGGCGCAATGCGCGCATTGCGGCCTGGGGCAAGGGGCCATGGATGGGGCTTTATTCGCTGGGTTCGCTGCTTGGACTCGTGCTGGTGTGCTGGGGCTTTGGCCTGGCGCGCCAGCAACCGGTCTTCTTGTGGCAGCCGCCAGTGGCCATGCGCCATATCGCGGGCCTGCTTACCTTGGTGGCTTTTGTGCTGGTAACGGCGGCCTATGTGCCGCGCAACGGTTTCAAGGCACGCCTGCACCACCCGATGGTGCTGGGCGTCAAGCTCTGGGCCTTTGCGCACCTTTTGGCCAATGGCAACCTTGCGCATATCGTGCTGTTTGGCAGCATCCTGCTCTGGGCGGCGCTCAGCTTCAAGGCAGCGCGCGGGCGCGACCGCGCTGCGGGCACGGTCTACACCCCCGGCACGACCAGCGCCACGGTTACCACGGTGGTGGTGGGCGTGCTGGCCTGGGCGGCGTTTGCGTTCTGGGCGCACGGGCTCCTGATTGGTGTGCGGCCTTTGGGCTGAGCGGCCATGAAGCTGCTGCGCAACAGCCTGCTCTTGATTCTGGGGGGTGCCGTGTTTTTCACCGCTGTGGGGCTCTATTTAAGCTGGGCGCCGGATGTGCCGGTGGACGCGCTCAAGGCCCGCTGGGCGCAGCCGCCCTCGCAGTTTGTGGCGCTGCAAGGCATGCAGGTGCATTTCCGCGACGAAGGCCCGGGCGCCGGCAAGCCGCAGGTGGCTGGCGAGCCGCTGCCCATCGTGCTGCTGCATGGCACCTCGGCCAGCCTGCACACCTGGAATGGCTGGGCGGCAGAGCTTTCCAAAACGCGCCGCGTGCTGCGCTTTGATCTGCCAGGTTTTGCGCTGACGGGCCCGCAGCCCCAGGGCGACTATTCGATGGCGGCCTACAGCCGCTTTGTGCTCGGCATGCTCGACCAGCTGGGCATCCAGCGCTGCGTGCTCGCGGGTAACTCGCTGGGCGGGCAGATCGCCTGGGCCACCGCCTTGCAGGCGCCGCAGCGTGTGGGGCAGCTGGTGCTGATCGATGCGGCCGGCTACCCGATGGACTCGGAGTCCGTTCCCATAGGCTTCAAGATTGCGCGCATGCCGGGCCTGCGCTGGCTCGTGCAAAGCGTGTTGCCGCGCGGCCTGATCGAGCAAAGCGTGCGCAATGTCTATGCGCAGCCGGATCGCGTCACGCCCGAGCTGGTGGACCTGTATTACGACATAACGCGCCGCGCCGGCAACCGTGCGGCCCTGGGCCAGCGCATGGACCAGCGCGACACCTCCCAGGTGGCGCGGCTGAAAGACCTCAAGATGCCCACGCTGATTCTCTGGGGCGCGCAAGACCGGCTCATTCCCCCGCGCTATGGCCAGGCCTTTGCCAAGGACATCGCTGACAGCCAGCTCGTGGTGCTCGATGGCCTGGGCCATGTGCCCCACGAAGAAGACCCGGCCCGCAGCCTGGCCGCCCTCCAACCCTTCCTGAGCAAACCATGACGACTGCCATCACTCCCCAGGTTCCTGCCCATGCAGCACTCGCCCCGCTGGCCTCGCGCCTGGTGGATGTGGACGCGCTGTCATGGCAGGCCACGCGCTTTCCGGGCATTGAGGTGAAGACCCTGCTGTTTGACCGCGCCAGCGGCCTGGCCAGCTCGCTCATGCGCATGTCGCCTGGCAGCGCGCTGCCCGACCACGAGCATGTGCTGATCGAGCAGACCTGGGTGCTCGAGGGCCACCTGGTGGACCGCGAAGGGCCGGACGCCGGCATCGAGTGCAAGGCGGGGCAGTTCATCTGGCGACCCGCCGGCAGCCGCCACAGCGCCTGGTCGCCCAAGGGCGGGCTGATGCTGGCCTTCTTCCAGATCCCCAACAAGTTCTTTGCGACCAATGGCGCAGTGACCGACATGGCCGGCGCGGACTGGCGGTCCATCTGGGGCGATGTGCTGGACGCAAGCCTGGCTGCGCGCGCTGAGGTCTAATGGGCTCTTTCCCAACTAGGAGACACCATGCCACGCCCCATTCTTGACGAAGCCCATATCCACCCCGCCATCCGCGAGAAGATTGCCACACACCAGAGCGCCATCGTGGCCGAGGTGCGGGCCGCGGTCGCCGCGAATGCTGTGGTGGTGGTGGGCATGGGCATCAACCCCTTCCCCAAGAAGGCGCGCGCCGCTCTGGATGCGGCAGGCGTGAAGTACCAATACCTCGAATACGGCAATTACCTCAACACCTGGCGCGAGCGCAATGCCCTCAAGATGTGGACGGGCTGGCCCACCTTCCCCATGGTGTTCGTCAAAGGCATCCTAGTGGGCGGCTACACCGACCTCAAGGCGCTCATTGACAGCGGCGAGCTCAGAAGCCTGCTCGCCTGAGTTTCAGGTGTTACGGATACTGCAGGTATTCCAGCCCAGCAGCGCGTAGGGCGGGCACCAGCCAATGGCTGCGGTGGCGAGCGGAACGATGCCCAGCCAGCCCCACCAGCCCACGGCGCCTGCGAGGGTCAGGCCGATCAATACAAGGCCGACCACGGCGCGCACGGCGCGGTCCAAGCCACCAACATTGGTTTTCATGCGGAGTCCTTCCGGGGAGTCGATGATGTGCAAATTGCACCGCGTTTCCAGCCCCGGCTTGTTGACGAAGGTCAACCTTGTGCCCCTTTCAAGGGCGCACACTGAACCTAGGCGGCTACCGTGTAGCCCTCTTCCACGATGGCTGCGGCGATGGCCTCGTGCGGCTTGTCGGATTGCACATCGACCTTGCCGCTGGGGCGGTCGATCTGGACGCTGGCCTGCGGGTCTACGGTGTGCACGGCTGCGGTGACGGCGCGCTCGCAGTGGCCGCAGGTCATGCCCTGTACATTGAAAGTCTGGTTCATCATCCCAACCATGTTAACGCTCTCAACCACGCCAAGCAAATGCCCGACACGCTCCTGACCAGCCCCGCCATCGATATCGGTATCGGTGGAATGACCTGCGCCTCCTGCGTCTCGCGCGTGGAAAAGGCCTTGCGCAAGGTGCCGGGCGTGCAGGACGCCAGCGTGAACCTCGCCACCGAATCGGCGCGCGTGCATGTTGCGTCAGCGCCCGACATGGATGCGCGGCTGCGCCGCGCGGTGCGCGACGCGGGCTACGAGCCACGCGCGGCCGATACCGGAGCCATGGATGCCCGTGCACCTGCGCCCTGGGCCGGCTTTGCGCCGGTGGCGGCCGGGCTGCTGCTCTCGCTGCCGCTGGTCTTGCCCATGCTCGCCGGGTTGGCGGGTTGGGACTGGATGCTTCCGGGCTGGCTGCAGTTCCTGCTGGCCACGCCAGTGCAATTCGTCCTGGGCGCACGCTTTTACAAGGCGGGCTGGCATGCACTCAAGGCCCGCACAGGCAATATGGACCTGCTGGTGGCGCTGGGGACGACGGCGGGTTGGGGCCTGTCGGTCTGGCTCTGGCTGGGTGCGCCAACGGGTGCCATAGTGCATCTGTACTTCGAAGGCTCGGCGGTGGTGGTCACCCTGGTGCTGCTGGGTAAATGGCTCGAAGCCCGCGCCAAGCGCCAAGCCACGCAGGCCATTCGCGCCCTGCACGCGTTGCGGCCCGAGCAGGCGCACCTGCTGGGCAAGGGCGGGGCCGAGGTGGATGTGCCGCTGGCCGAGGTGCTGGTGGGTGACCAGCTGGTGGTGCGGCCCGGCGAGCGCATTGCGGCCGACGGCGTGGTGGTCGAAGGCCTGAGCCAGGTCGATGAGTCGATGCTCACGGTCGAGTCGATTCCGGTGCCGAAGGAGGCTGGCGCAAAGGTGACGGGCGGCAGCATCAATGGCGATGGCCGGCTGGTCTTCACGGTGAGCGCCACGGGCAGCGCGACGGTTCTGGCCCACATCATTGCGCTGGTGGAGGACGCACAGGCGGCAAAGGCGCCGATCCAGCGGCTGGTGGACCAGGTGGCCGCGTGGTTTGTGCCGGTGGTGCTGGTGCTGGCCTTGCTGACCTTGACGGGCTGGCTGCTGGCCGGCGCAGGGGTGGAGCGCGCGCTGATTCACGCGGTGGCGGTGATGGTGATTGCCTGCCCCTGCGCGCTGGGCCTGGCGACGCCGGCGGCCATCATGGCGGGCACCGGGGCAGCGGCGCGCGAAGGCATTTTGATCAAGGATGCGCAGGCGCTGGAGCTGGCCCACAAGGTGCACCTGGTGGCTTTTGACAAGACCGGCACCTTGACCGTCGGTGCGCCCCGCCTGGTTTCGATCCATGTTGCGGCGGAAGTGGACGAGGCCAAGCTGCTGGCCGATGTGGCCTGCCTGCAAAGCGGCAGTGAGCACCCGCTCGCACGCGCCGTGTTAGCTCAGGCGCACGCGCGTGGCCTGGCTTGGCCCCAACCTGTGGCCCTGCGCGCCGTGCCCGGGCGCGGCACCGAGGCCGAAGTGGGCCGGCGGGACCTGCTGGTGGGGAGCCTGCGCTGGATGGGCGAGCTTGGCCTGGTGTTGCCGCCGCGCCTGCAGGCGCAGTTGGGGCCCTTGCAGGACGGCGGGGCTACGGTCTCCTGCGTGGCGCTGCGCACAACACAAGGGCTGGAGCCGCTGGCCCTGCTGGCCTTTGCCGATGAGCCCAAGCCGGAGGCCAAAGCCGCACTGGCGGCCTTGCGCGCACGGGGTCTGGGGCTGCGCATGCTCTCGGGCGACAACGCCGGTGCCGCAACGGCCATGGGCGCCCGCCTGGGCCTGCAGCCCGGCGAAATCCTGGCCGGCCTGCTACCTGCCGACAAGACGGCGCAGATCGCGGCCTTGCGGGCGCAGGGCTTGGTGGTGGCCATGGTGGGCGATGGCGTCAACGATGCGCCGGCCCTGGCTGCGGCCGATGTGGGCATCGCCATGGGCAGTGGCACCGATGTCGCCATGCATGCCGCAGGCATCACGCTCATGCGGGGCGACGTGGCCTTGGTGGGCGCGGCGCTCGATATCTCTCGCCGCACGGTGGCCAAGATCCGCCAGAACCTGTTCTGGGCCTTTGCCTACAACGTGGCTGGTATCCCGCTGGCGGCCTTGGGCTACCTCAACCCGATGCTGGCTGGCGGGGCCATGGCCATGAGTTCGCTCAGCGTGATGGGCAACGCCCTGCTGCTCACGCGCTGGCGCGTGCCCAAGTCTTGATGTGGGTCAAACACGGGGGTGCGCCCTCGTGCGATGCTGTGATCATTGACGAGGAGCCATTCGATGACCCATACCTGCATGCGCATCATCCGGGAGGAACACGCCAGCCTTGCCGCCATGCTGCGCTCGCTCACCATGATGCTGGAGCGCGGCCCTGGCGACAAGCCCGATGTGTTTTTTGACGTGCTGCGGGCCATGATGTTCTACATCGACGAAGTGCCTGAGCGCCAGCACCACCCCAAGGAATCGGACTTGCTGTTTCCGCGCGTGGCACACAAGGCCCCGGAGACGATGGAGGTGATCCAGCGCCTGGAACGCGACCACATGGAAAGCGAACGCGGCGTGCGGGAGTTGCAACACCTGTTGCTGGCCTGGGAGATCCTGGGCGAGGCCAGGCGCAAGGCCTTCGAGGATGCAGCGCAGCACTATGTCGCGGCCTATCTTGAGCACATGCGCATCGAGGAGCAGGACATCCTGCCGCTGGCCGAGCGCGTGCTGGAGGCCCAGGACTGGAAGGTGCTCGACGCTGCCTTCGAGACCAATCACGACCCGTTGGCCGCCACACGACCGCGCGACCCGCAGTACGACCGCCTGTTCACGCGCATCGTGATGGAGGCACCCGAGCCGATCGGCCTGGGGCCGCGCTAGGGCCTCACACGCCGGTTGCCAAGGCCGGGGCCTTCTCCTTGCGGCCAAACCAGGCCACATACAGCACTGGCAGAACCACCAGGGTCAGCAGCGTAGCGGTAACCAGGCCGCCAATCACCACGATGGCCAGCGGCCTTTGCGTTTCCGAGCCGATGTCATGGCTCAGCGCCATGGGCAGCAGGCCCAGGGCAGCGAGCAGGGCCGTCATGAGCACTGTGCGCAGGCGCTGCAGTGAACCCAGCCGAACGGCGCTCTCCACGCTGTGCCCGGCTGCCTGCAGCTGCTGGAACACGCTGAGCATCACCACCCCGTTGAGCACCGCCTGGCCGCTGAGCGCGATGAAGCCGATCGCCGCTGAGACCGACAGCGGAATGCCAAACACAAAGAGCGCAATGAAGCCGCCGATCAGGGCCAAGGGCACGTTGACAATGATCAGCGTAGCCATCTTGAACGAGTTGAAGGCATTGAACAGCAACACGAAGATCAGCAGCAGCGAGATGGGAACCACCACGCTGAGCCGCTTCATGGCGCGTTCCTGGTTTTCAAACTCGCCCGACCATTGCAGGGTGTAGTTCTCGGGCAGCTTGACGTTTTTGGCCACGCGGTCCTGCATGTCCTTCACCACCGAACCCATGTCGCGGCCCTGGATGAAGATGCCGATGGCCATGGTGCGGCGGCCAGCCTCGCGCGCGATGTTCATGGCGCCGCTAGTCTCGCGGATGTTGCTCACCGCGCCCAGCGTGGTGTAGCCGCCATCGGGCAGGGGAATGGGCACGCTGGCCAGGTTGGCCAGACTGCGCCGCTCTTCGGGCAGGCGCACGGCCACGGCGAACTTGCGCTCGCCCTCCCATATCTGCGTGCTGGCCTTGCCTGCCAGCGCAGCTTCGATCACGTCTTGGATGTCGCTCACGTTCAGGCCCAGGCGCGAGGCGCGGTCGCGGTCGATGTCGATGACGAGTTGCGGCAGTTCGCCCAGGCGGTCGATCTCGCCGCGCTGCACGCCCTGCACCTGCTTGATTTCGCGTTGCACGGCTTCGGTGATGCGGCGCAGCTCGGCTAGGTCGTCTCCCGCGACCTTGACCACGATCTGGCCCTTGATCTGCGAGATGGACTCGAGCACGTTGTCGCGGATGGGCTGCGAGAAGGCCGGGTCGATGCCGGGGATGGCGGCTAGTTTGCGCTCCATCTCGTCGATGAGCTGCTCGCGGGTCAGGCCCTTGCGCCACTCTTCCTGCGGCTTCACGTCCACAAAGATCTCGGCCATGCTCAAGGTCTTGGGGTCGGTGCCGTCTTCGGGCTGGCCGGCCTTGGAGACCGAGGTGCGCACCTCCGGCACAGTCAGCAGGGCCTTGCGCGCCATGTTGAGGATGTGCGCGGCTTCTTCACCCGACACGCTGGCAGGCATGTCGAAGTTGGCCCAGAAGGTACCTTCGTTGAGCTCGGGCAGGAACTCGCTGCCCAGACGCGACGCCGCCCCGAGCGCGAGCGCGAAGACACCGAGCGCGATGGCGACCACCAACCGGCGCCGCGACAGCGCCCAGTCAAGCACCGGGCCATAGAGGCGTTTGGCGCCGGCCACGAGCCGGTTGTCGCCATGCGGCAGCTTGCGCCGCAGCATCCAGTACGCCAGCAAGGGCACCAGGGTGAGCGAAAAAATTAACGCGCCAATGAGAGCCGAGGTGACCGACAGGGCCATGGGCTGGAAGATGCGGCCTTCATGGCGTTGCAGGGCAAAGATGGGGATATGGGCCGCGATGATGATCAGCATCGAGAACAGCGTGGGCCGGCCCACTTCGTTGGTGGCGTTGGCGATGACATCGCGCCGCTCGTTCTCGCTCAGGTCCTCCCGCTCGTGTTCGAGCCGGTGCATGATGTTTTCGATCACGATCACTGCCCCGTCCACGATGATGCCGAAGTCCATCGCGCCCAGGCTGAGCAGGTTGGCCGGCACCCCCATGAATTTGAGGCCCAGAAAGGTGGCCATCAACGCCAGCGGAATGACCACCACCACGGCCAGCGCGCCACGCAGGTTGGAGAGGAAGAGGTAGAGCACGAGCGAGACCAGCAGGGCCCCCTCAACGAGGTTGCGGAACACCGTGCCCAGGGTCTTGCCCATCAACCAGGTGCGGTCATAGAAGGGCACGATCTGCACGCCTTTGGGCAGGGTGCGGCTGTTGAGTTCGGCGATCTTTTCCTTCACGCCCTGCAGAACGACGCTGGGGTTCTCGCCCTTGCGCATGATTACGATGCCGGTGACGACGTCGTCATCGCCATCCTGGCCGACGATGCCCAGGCGTGGCACGGCACCAATAACGACCTGGGCCACGTCGCGGATCAGGATGGGCGTGCCGTTGCGTGCGGCCACGACGATGCGGCCGATGTCGTCGGCGCTGCGCAGCAGGCCGATGCCGCGTATCGCGTATTGCTGCGCGCCCTGGGCGACATAGCTGCCGCCCGCGTTGGCATTGCCCCGGCCCAGCGCGTCCAGCAGGTTCTGGAAGGTGAGCTTGGTGGCGCGCAGCTTGTCCAGGTCGGGCTGCACTTCGTATTGCTTGATGAAGCCGCCCATGGCGACCACGTCGGCCACACCGGGCACTTGGCGCAGGCCGCGTTCAATCACCCAGTCTTCCAGTGTGCGCAGTTCGGTGGTGGTGAGGCCGTCGCCGCGCACGCGGTAGCGCATGACCTCGCCCACCGGCGTGGCATTGGGCGCGATATTGGCCTGGGCGGCGGCGGGAAGGTCCACGCCGCTGAGCCGCTCGGCAACCTGCTGGCGCGCGATGTTGACGTTGGCCGCATCGTCATAGGTGATAACGGTGTAGGACAGGCCGAACTGGGTGTGCGAGAACAGGCGGATGGAGTTGGGCAGACCGGAAAGCGCCGTTTCGATGGGCAGGGTAACCTGCTTCTCGACCTCTTCGGCGGCCCGGCCCGGGTATAGCGCGATGACCGTGACCTGGGTGTCGGTCACATCGGGGAAGGCTTCGACGGAAAGGTTCTTGAAGGCAATGACACCAGCCGCCGCAAACATCAGCGTGGCCAGCACGAGCATTAGCGGCTGGCGCAGCGCGTACTGGATAAGCCCCTTCATGGCTTTTTGCCTTGTGCAGCGGGCGCTGCAGGAGTGATAGCCGCCGACGCTGATTCCATGCCGGTTGTGGCAGCTTTTGTATCTGGATCCGGATCGGTGGCGGTTCTCGCGTCTTCCTGAGCGGAGCGGTAAACGCGCGCCAGCAGCAGGGCGTTGCCGCTGACGACCTTCTCACCCACTTCGAGGCCGCGCGAGACCACCGCGTCCCTGGCGCCCTGGTAGCTCAGCTCCACTTCGCGCCGCTCGAAGACACCCGGCTGGGTTTGCACATACAGGGCGTGTGATGTGCCGCGCAACAGCACCGCGCTGGCCGGCACCAGCACCCCGGCACCAAGCTGGCGTTCGATACGTGCAGTGGCCAGCATTTCAGCCTTGAGCAAGCGGTCCTTGTTGTCGACCACGCCGCGGATCTTGATGGTGCGGGTGGCCGGGTCGATGAAATCCGCGGCTGCCGTGACATGGCCCTCGAATTTCTGGTTGCCCAGGCTGGACACTACGAGATCGAAGCTGGCGCCAACCTTGAGCGTGCCGACTTCGGATTCGCGTGCGTCAATCTGCACCCACAGGCTGGTCGGGTCGGTCACCACGAACAGCGCTGGCACGCCAGGGCCGGACTGGTCGGGCCGCACTTCCTGGCCGGGGTTGAGGTTGCGCTCAACCACCACGCCCTTGATGGTCGACACCAGGGCCAGTTGCTGGTTGACGCCTGTGGTGCTGCCATAGAGCGCGGTGCGGGCGCCGGCGCGCTGGACTTCGGCCTGGGTGCGGGCGGCATCGGCCTCGGATTGCTCGAGGTCCTTGCGCGCCACGATGCCGGCGTCGAACAGTTCGCGCTGCCGAGCCAGCGCCTTTTGCATGAGCTGGGCGTCGGCCTGGGCCTTGGCGGTATCGGCCTGGGCCTGGCCAAAGTCCGGCGATGCCAGCTGGGCCAGCGGGCTGCCCGGCATGACGCTTTGCCCCACGTCGGCACTGATGCGGACAACGCGGCCTGCGAACGCCGGGTAGATGCGCTGGGTGCGCTCTTCGTTCCAGACCAGCCGGGCCGGCAGCTCGACGGTGATGGCTTTGCCCGGGGCGGCCGAGCTGAGCGTCAGCAGGGCGAGCTGGGGGTGGCCTTCGACAAAGCGCAGCTGGTTGCCTTGCACGATGGGCGCGGGAGGTGCAGCCGGCGGCGGGGGCGCCTGGTCGCAGCCGGCAAGCAGGGCGCTGGCCAGCAGCAGTGAGATGGCATGCAAGGGAAGGGATGCGGGATGGGGCACGGTGTGTGGTCTCACGGTGGGGTGTCCGGTGGTGCGTATTTCAGGGGAGCACGAGGCCCAGGCTTTCGGGCTGGGTGCGCAATTGCCAGGCAGCCATGGCTTTGGCGTGGGTGTTGCGGGCGTCGAGGGCGTCGAGCAGGGTGGCGCGCAGGGTGCGGCGAGCGTCGAGCAGGTCGGACAGGGACAGTGCGCCCTTGCTGTAGGCCAGCTCGGCGGCCTCGGCCACCTTGCGCGCACGCGGCAGGATGTCCTGCTCGTAGCTGAGGGCACGCTGGGAAGCGGTGGCGCGTTCGCGCTGCATGCGCAGCATGTCGCCCAGGGCGGACAGGCGGGTTTTGTCGAGCGTGGTCTGGGCCTGGTCGAGGTTGGCGCGGGCGCGGGCGACCTCGCCCTGGAAGTCGTAGCCACCCAAGGCCCCGAGTTGCAGGGGCATCTGCAAGCGCAATTCAAGCAGGCGGGTGGAGGTGCCGGGGTAATGGTCGATCGAGGTGCCCCAGGTGATGTCGGCCTTCTTTTGCGCGGCCGCGCCATCGAGGGCCGCCTGTGCGGCCTGCACCCGCAGTTCGGCCGCCTGCACGTCCGAGCGTCGGGCCAGGGCGTCGTCGATTTCGCGCGCGCTGGCGTCCAAGCTGGTGGCAGTGGTTGCCGTCAAAGCTGGCCAGGATGCCATGGCGCGCAGCGCACTGGCCTCGGCCATCTTGTTGCCGGCGGCCAGACCGGTGAGCTGGGCCAGCGCCAGGGCAGCGCGCTGCTGGTCCAGCTGGGCGCTCAGGCTGTCACCTTCGGCACGCCGCGCCTCGATTTCGGTGCGTGCAGCCTCCTGCGGCGCGAGGTCGCCGGCCTTGACGCGGCGGGTTGCCGTGGCAGCCAGCTGGGCGGCGCTGCGCCCGATGGCGGCCACCAGTTCGCTGCGCTCCTGGGCAGCGGCGAGGTCGTAGAACGCCGCGCTTGCGGCCAGCAGTTGCTGAAGTTGCACTTCGCGCAGGTCGGCACCGGCCGCGTCCAGCGCGCGCTGGGCGGCGGCAGTGCGCAGCTCGCGTTTGTTGCCGCGCTCCCAGGTCCAGTCCACGCCAAGGGATTTGTCGATGCGCTTCTGGGTGAACAGGTTGCCGTCACCTATGCCGTTTTGCAGGTCGATGGAGCTGGTTTTGGCCGTCAGCACGGCGAAGGGCGAACGGTCAGCAGCCTGCAGGTCTCCTTGCGCGCCGGCGATGGCCTGGCGTGCCAGCTGGACGTCCAGGTTGCTTCGCGCAGCCTGCAGGACCTCGGGCAGGGTGAGCGGCGCGGTCTGTGCCAGGGCGTGCTGTACTACCATTGCACATGCCCACAGGCAGGCCCGTGCAGCACGGTGGCAGGCGGAGTTTGTCTTCATGTTGTTTGCTTGTTTCGCCGGAATGTGGTTATCGTTGAGAGCGCCTGACGGCAACCTGACCTGTGCCTGGCTGCGGCCCGGAGACTCTATGCGATTTTTGTTGGCGGAAGATGACGATGTCCTGCGCGGCGTGATGCTGCGCAGTCTCAGCGATGCGGGCCATCGGGTGGATGTGGCGGCGCATCTGGAAGACCTGCGCCACCTATGGCGCGTCCAGGCCTTTGACGCCGTCCTGCTCGACCTGAACCTGCCGCTCAATGCCCAGCCCCGCAGCGCCATGGCCAGCGGGCTGAGCGCCTTGCGTGAAGCGCGCGCCCGCGGGGACCACACCCCCGTGCTCGTCCTCACGGCGCGCGACCGCACCGACGAGCGCATTGCCGGCCTGGACGCCGGGGCCGATGACTACCTTGGCAAACCTTTTGACCTCCATGAAGTGGAGGCCCGGTTGCGCGCCCTGGTGCGGCGCAGCCAGGGCACGCTGGACCAGTTTTCACTGGGCCGGCTCAGTCTGGACCGCAAGGCGCGGAGGGTGTTTCTGGACGGGCAGCCGCTGGACCTGCCGGCGCGCGAGTTTGAAGTGCTCTGGGAGTTGCTGACGCCGCCCGGGCGCGTGGTCAGCAAGGCCGAATTGTCGGACAAGCTTTCGAGCTTTGACGAAGCGCTGGGCGACAACGCGCTGGAGGCCTTCATCTCGCGCCTGCGCAAGAAGCTGTTGGGCAGCGGTGCCGGCATCCGCACCTTGCGCGGCCTGGGCTATGTGGTCGAAGCCGAGTCGGGTGGCGCGGGTGGCTGAGCCCCTGCTTCATCCGGCCGGGCCGGAAAAGCCCGCCCTGCGTTCGCGCCTGGTGCGCCATGTGGTGCTGCCCCTGGTGTTGACCTGGGCGCTGGGCACCGCCGTGACCCTGGGCATCACACAGTATTTCGTGGGCCAGGCCTTTGACCGCTCCCTGCTGGACGATGCCTATGCGGTGGCGGCCCATGTCAGCCTGCAGGACGGCAAGCTGGCCCTGACCCTGTCGCAGGCAGAGATGTCCACGGTGCTTTTTGACCAGAGCGAGCAGGAATTCTTTGCGGTGCAACGCGCCGATGGCAGCCTGATTGCGGGGCACGGCGGCTTGCAGGCCCAGGCGCCGACCGATCCCGAGGCCAATGGCGTTGCCCCTTCCTTCGTTGATATTTTTTACCAGGGCCTGGAGTTGCGCAGCGTGACGGTCTACCGCAGCGAGCCCTTGCCCTTCATGGTGGTGACCGCGCAAACCACCCGCAGCCGCTCCCTGCTGATCGAGCGCCTGCTGCTGTATTCCCTCGCCCCGCAGTTGCCCCTGCTGTTGCTGCTGGCCTGGTGGTTGCGCCGCGCCATCCAGAGTGACCTGCAGCCCCTGAGCGACCTGCAGCGTGCCGTGGAGCAGCGCGATGTGCGCGACCTTACGCCCCTGCCGGTGCAGGCCAGCACCCGCGACGTGCAGCGCCTGGGCGATGCCGTCAATGACCTGCTGGGGCGGGTCGAGGCGGGCGTGCGTGCCCAGCGCGAATTTGCCGGCAATGTGGCCCACGAGCTGCGCACGCCCCTGGCTGGCATTCGCGCGCTGGCCAGTTACGGGCTGGCCCAGAGCGACCCGCAGCTGTGGCGCATGCAGTTGCAGGACATTGCCCGCAGCGAGGAGCGCGCCAGTCATATGGTGGATCAGCTGCTGGCCCTGGCCCTGGCCGACGAAGCGGGCGCGGCCATGCCGCTGGGGCCGGTGCGTCTGGACACTCTCGTTGGCGAAGCGGTGCTGCGTTTTCTGCCACGGGCCGACGCGCTCGGCGTGGATCTGGGCGCGCAGGGCCTGGACGTGCCGGTGCAGGTGCGTGCGCACGCGGCCCTGGTCGAAGGCATATTGAACAACCTGATCGACAACGCCTTGCGCTACGGCCACGCGGCGGCCGGCACGCCCAGTCGCGTGACGGTGGAACTGCAAAAGCTGGCTGCTGGCGGTGTGGCGTTGTGCGTGGCGGACAACGGCCCGGGGATGGACAGCCAGCAGGCCAGCGCCCTGCAGGCGCGCTGGTCGCAGGGGCAGGCTGGGCGGCAATTGGGGCAGGGCGCAGGCCTGGGCCTGGCCATCGTGGCGCAGTACGCCCGCCTCATGGGCGCCACGCTGGAGTTGCTGCCCGCCGCGGGTGGCGTGGGCCAGGTCGTGCGGGTGGCGTTCCAGTAGCGTAGGTCTACAGCGTCGGGTAGTCCGTGTAGCCCGCTGCGCCGCCGCCGTAGAAGGTCTTGCGGTCGCCCGTGTTGAGTGCCGCGTCTTCGCGCAGGCGGCGCGTGAGGTCGGGGTTGGCGATGAAGGCTTTGCCAAAGGCGACGAGGTCGGCACCGCCCGCAATCGCCTGCTCGGCCAGGGCCTTGTCGTAACCGTTGTTGACCATCCAGGCAGCTTTGCCACCAGCTGTGCGGTAGGCGGCGCGCAGGGCGGCGTAGTCAAACGGGCGATCTGCAATTTCGCGGGGGCCGCCGGTGGCACCTTCGATGATGTGCAGGTAGGCGAGGCCCAGCGGGGCCAGTTGGCGCACGACGTAATCGAACAGGGGCTGGGACGCTTCGTCCACCACATCGTTGGCGGGGGTGACAGGCGAGAGGCGCAGGCCCGTGCGGCCACCGCCAACTTCGGCGACCACCGCCTGCATGACCTGCAGCGGCAA
>Ga0208617_1000232_pt1 | contig 17003 bp, 13 predicted proteins | sample CryBogCBE06Nov07_FD_184581 | JGI IMG/M metagenome (GOLD analysis project Ga0208617, IMG submission 184581) | Freshwater microbial communities from Crystal Bog, Wisconsin, USA - CBE06Nov07 (SPAdes) (version 2) | ecosystem: Environmental > Aquatic > Freshwater > Lake | place: Crystal Bog...
CATCGCCCCGACCTTCATCGAGGTCATCTGACCGTCGCGGAACAGCATCATGGTCGGGATGCCGCGCACGCCGTAGCGACCGGGCGTCGAGGGACTGTCCTCGATGTTCAGCTTGGCGATGGTGACGCGACCCGACAGCTCTTCGGCCAGTTGGTCGAGGATGGGGGCGATCTGCTTGCAGGGGCCGCACCATTCCGCCCAGAAGTCGACCAGGACGGGTTGCCCCGCCTTCAGCACGTCGCGTTCGAAGCTTTCGTCGGTGACCTTGAGGGTGGACATGAACACGCTCCTGATGGGACGGAGGTCAGAGTAACCGCCGCCGGCCACGGATGTAAGCCGCCAACTCGTCCGGATCAACTGGTCCGTCGCACGGCGGCGAGGCTGGAGGCGATCAGATTTTCGGGGACCGGCATCAGTTTCGGTCCATCGGTCCAGATCAGCGCGGCTTCGATCCTTCGTCCCTTGAAGATCTCGCGCAGCACGGCGACGTAGAGGGCCATCTGGGTGATATAGGCGGGGTCCGCATTGTCGATCCGGTCCGGCGCGGGTCGATTGGACTTGAAATCGATCACCAGCACCCGATCCGGCCGCACCACCATCCGGTCGACCCGCCCGGAAATTGATAGCCCTTGCGGCAGCTCCGGAGATGTTCCGGCGACGGCGGCCTCCGGTCTGGATCCAGGTCCGAACGCTTCGGCGAAGCGGGGGTCTTCAAGGACTGTCAGCGCCGCGCGGGCAATTTCCCGGCGGTGCTCCTCGGTCAGATCCCGTTCCCGAGCGAGGATCTTCGCCGCCGCCTCGGGCCGGATATCGGCAGGTAGATCCGGGAGGCTCTGGAACAGCTTGTGGATCAGGTCCCCCCGCCGGAACCGGCCAAGGCCGCCCGTTGCGGCCAGCGGAGAGGGCGTCGCGCCTCGCCGGCTGTCGCCATAGGTCGAGGGAGAGGCGTAGACCTGAGCGGCGGGGTCCGGGCGGGCGACCTGACGCGCCCAGACCGGCAGTCCGACGTCGTCGATGGCGGCGACCGTCGCGGGCGCGCCGCGGGGCGGGTCCTTGCCGAAGCGCTGAAACACAAAGCCCTGGGCGTCCTCGATTTCGCGCAGACGGCCGTCCAGCCGTTGATCGAACGCGTCGGACAGCCAGGGCCACCACCCCTTGGCGGCGGCGCTCGTGCCGTTCGCCCGCAGGCGTCCGCACAGGATCAGGCGGTCGCGGGCCCGGGTCAGGCTGACATACAACAGGCGCGCTTCTTCCTGCTGCTCCCCGTCCTCTTTGGCCTGCCGCGCGCGCTTCGCCGCCTCGCAGTCGACGGCCTTGGAGCCGCCAAGCCAGATCAGGCCGCCGCTGTCCAGCGTGATCAACGCCGGTCGGGTCGTGCTCTGGAACACCGTGTCGGCGAGGAAGACGATCGGCGCCTCAAGGCCCTTGGCGCCATGCGCGGTCATCACGCGCACCTCGCCGCGCGGCGCGTCCATCTCCCGCTTCAGCGTCAGGTCGAGACGTTCGAACTCGGCGCACAGGCGCTCCAGATCCCGGATATGCCGGCTTTCCGCCGCCAGCACCTCGGTGAGGAAGGCGTCTATGGCCTCCGCCGCCTCGGGCCCAAGGCGCGTGGCGAAGCGCTGGCGCAGGCTCCGGTCCTGACCGTCAGCCAGCACCAGCATGCGGGCGTAGAAGTCGAAGGGCGTGAGGCTCCTTCCCAAATCGCGGGCGCGGGCGAGGAGGTCCGCCGCCTTCCCGAAGATCGGGCGTTCCCGCGCCTTTTCCTTCAGGGCTGCGCTCAGACTATCGCGTCGCCCATGCGCGAGCTCGAACAGCTCCTCGTCCGAGAGGCCGCAAAACGGGCTGCGCAGGAGTTCGGCGAGGGTCAGGTCGTCCCACGGAAACAGGGCGTATCTGGCGAGGGACAGCAAGTCCTTGAAGACGAGGTGTTCCGACAGCTTCAGCCGGTCCGCCCCCGCCACGGGCACGCCCCGACGCTTCAGCGCGCGCAGGGTCTCCTCGAACAACGGGCCGCGCTTCTTCACGAGCACGAGCACGTCGCCGTAATCCGCCGGGCGCCAGCCCTGCCGGTCCCGCACCTGATCGCCCCGCTTCACGATCGCGTCGCACTCCGCAGCGATCCGCTCGGCCAGGACCCGCCAGGCGCCTTCGGTGCGATCGATGTCGAGAGGATCCCATGCGCTCGCATCGGACTGGCCGGTTTCCTGGACCGGCGGCCAGAGATCGACGCAGCCGGGATCCTCCGCCCGTTGAGCCACATGGGTGACGACCGGCGCGCCGCCCGCCGCGTCGACGCGCGGAGACAGGCGTCCCGAACGGTCGGGCCCCTCGAAGATCTTGTCGACAAACTCCAGCACCTCCGGCGTGGAGCGCCAGGAGACCGTCAGATCCACCCCGACGAAGTCCCGCCCGGCGCCGCTGGCCTCCTGCTGCAGGGCCTGCCCGTGGTGGTCGAGCAAATGCGGCGCAGCCCCCTGGAACGAAAAGATCGACTGTTTCTCATCGCCTACGATGAACACCGTTCGTTCGAGCGTGCGTTCGCGTCCGTCCACCCCTGCGAAGAATTCGCCGGTCAGAGCCCGCACAATCGCCCATTGTTCCGGAGACGTGTCCTGCGCTTCGTCCACCAGGATGTGGTCGATGCCGCCGTCGAGCTTGAACAGCACCCAGGCGGTCTGTGGCGCGTCGTTCAGCAGCGCCTTGGCGCTTTCGATGAGGTCGGAGAAGTCGAGCGCCCCCTGCGCCGCCTTCGCCGATTCATAGGCGGCGATGTAGACGAGGCCGATGACGAGAATGTCGAAGGTCAGCGCCGCCGCCTCCGCCGCCCGCATCTCGTCCCGCACCTTGGAAAGCCGCGCCTGCTCGCGCTCGATCAACGGCTTGAGCGACGCGGGCGCCTGCCTGGTGGGGAAGTTCGAGCTTCGGGGCGTGCCTTCGGTGGTGAAGAAAAGGCCGAGGACCGCATCCGGGTCGGGGTCGCCCGCCAGCGCCTTCTCCATGATCGCCTGAAGCTTGCGGCCGTTCGGCTGGTCCGACTTCTCCGAGCCTTCCGCAAAGCCCTTCGCCGCCACGCCATAGGCGGCGGGGTCGAGCGCGGGGGGCAGGAAGCCGCGGCGCACCACCTCTTCCACTTCGGCGGGGGCGTCCAGGCCGAGATTGCGGGCGATGTCCGTCTGTAGATCCTCGAACGACTTGCCGGCGAGATAGTTCACGATCGCGCGGCGGTTCTGGTTGATCTGGGCGAACAGATCCTCGAAGCGCCCGTGGTCGAACCGGATAGCCAGACGGGCGAAGGCGGCGCCCACGGGACTGTCCGGATCCTTCGCCTGCAGCGCAAGTTCGGCGCGGGCCCGCCGCATCGCTTCGGCCTCTGCCGCGGAGTCGAGCACCGAAAAGCCCGGCGACACGCCGGCTTCCAGCGGGAACTGGCGCAAGAGCTTCTCGCAGAAGGCGTGCAAGGTCTGGATCTTCAGCCCGCCTGGCGTTTCGAGGGCCAGCGCGAACAGGCGGCGCGCCGCGGAAAGGCGATCCGCATCAAAGTCGCGTTCGTCTCGACCTTCGAGTTGGGACAGAGTCCTGGTCAAGGCCTCGTCCGGCGCGATGGCGAAGCCGCCCAGCGTCTCGAACAGGCGCCGTTGCATCTCCGACGCCGCCGCCTTGGTGAAGGTGACGCACAGGATCGATTCCGGTCGCGCGCCGCTGAGCAGAAGCCGTGCGACCCGGTCCACCAGGGTCTTGGTCTTGCCCGAGCCCGCGTTCGCGCTGACTCGCGCCGACAGGCGGGGATTGGCGGCGGCCATCTGGGGATCGGCGATGGAGCTCATCCCTCGTCTCCGTCCGCGCCGACCTGCGACCATTCAGCCAACCGTGCCAGATGGTCATAGTCGCTGGGCTTGGTCAGGAACTTCACCGCGATCCGCGACGCGTAGGTCGTCGACGGGTCGTCGTACCGGGCGACGAGCCGGGTCAGACCGCTCAAGGCGGCTTCGGCGAGAGCTTGGGTCTCACCCCTGCCCATTTCGAAGACCTCGTCGCTGTCGGGACGGCCTGTCAGGCGAACATAGACGAGCTGGCCGGGCGCCGCAGCGCCGAGATCTGCGAACCCGCCCGCCTGGACAATCGCGGCGGTCAGGGTGAGCTGCGGCGCAAAGCCCGCCGTGACTTCCTTCCGAGACGGGGCTGCGCCGGTCTTGATGTCCAGGATGTGCGCCGCCCCGTCTGCGGCCTCGATCCGGTCCGCGCGGGCGGTCAGGCGGAACGGGCCGCCGGGCGCTGAGAAGGTCATCTGGCCAGACTGCTCGACGAGCACGCGAGCGCCGTTCGCACGCCGTTCGCGCTCGAGCCTGGCCATGAACACCCCTGCGCCCCGGGCGAGGGCGGCTTCTCGGACCTGTTCCGACGCGCTTGCGCCGGCGACGGTCAGCTCCTGCATATAGGCGCCGAAAAAGGCGTCCTCGGGCCTGCCTGACGTGATCGGCCAGGACCTGGCGAAGGCTTCCGCGGCGCGGTGGATGGCGGAGCCCCGCGTCCGGTTGTCAAGCGGCTGGTCCGGCCGGTCCATCGGCTTCAGGCGCAGGACGTAGCGGGCGTAGACCGCATAAGGGTCCCGCACCCAGGTTTCGACAGCGGTCACCGGCAGCTCGCGTGGTCTTACCGAAACCGGCGGTCGCGGCGCCGGGCGCTCTGCCGGGCGAAGATCCGGCGGCGGCGGGTGCAGCGGCTCATCCAGGCGCATTCGCCAGGCGCGGCGTGTCGCCCCCGATGCGATGGAAAGGCCGGCGCCCTTCGCCAGCGTCTCCAGCCGCCAGAGCCAGCGGGACTTCACGGCAGGCTGGCCTTCGCGTCGGGCAGAGGTGATCAGGATCGCTTCCGGCGCGCAGGCGGCCTGCGCGAAGTCGTGGGCCGAAAGGCCGATGCGGCGCTCCGGTGGCGGCAGCTTCAGCTCTGCACGCATGCTTCGGGACAGGAACGGATCAAGCCGCGCCGCCTGCGGCCAGACGCCTTCCTCCAACCCCGCCAGGATGAGGCGATCCGCACGAACGAGGCGCGCCTCCATGGCGCCCAGAATACGAAGGCGACCATGCGTCGCGCCTCCCGATCGCACAGTGACGTCTGCGGTCAGCCGCTCGATAAGCGCCGCGAAGCCCGCCGCGTCCGTTTCCGGCAGTTGTTCGGCGTCGGATATGACCGAGGCGATCAGCGAAGCCGCGCTCTCCCCATCGGCCCCAGCCCAGAGGTCCCCCGGCGCGCCCCGTTCGTCGAGGGCGAGCTGCTCCATGGCTTCTGCGATGGCGCGCATGGCCAAAGGGACGGGAATAGGGCCGGCTTCGAAGGGTCTGGCGGCGGTGGCGATGCAGTCCATCAGCCGGATGGCGACGGGCTGCGCGTCCGGCTCTTTCTCCAGGCGCGTCAGCAATTGCTCGCGGGACTGCGGCCGCACGCCGCGCAGCGCTCGATGCTCGATGATCTTGATGCGTCCGGCGAGGGCGAGGTCGGGATAGCCCAGGCGTGCAAAGCGGTGCTTGGCCAGAGCCAGCATCAGAACCGGATTGAAAGGATCCGCGGCGATGCGCGCCACCAGTCCGATCAAAACGCCGACAGGTCGTGCCGACAGGGGATGCCCGGCCGAGTTGTCGGCTTCGACGCCCCAGCGCGTGAGCACCGCCGACACCCGCCGCGCCAGCCCTGCGTCCGGCGTCACCAGCGCCGCCGTCGCATGCGGTGTTTCAAGCACCTCCCGCAGGGCCAGAGCCGCGAGATCTGCGGCCTCGACCTCGTCCTGCGCGGACATCAAGGTGACGCCCTGCAGGCCTTCGGCGATCAGGCCCTCGCCATCGGCGGCGCCCTCCGTCGCCATCTGCGCGATCTGGCGCAACCAGTCGGAGGTGGCTTCCGCCGGACGTAGCGCCTCATTGATCACCCGCCGCCTTGACCGGCCGCGCAGGGCCTCGAGGGCTGTCTCTCCGCAGGGCCAGGGCGCGACATCGGCCCGGCTCACCCCCGCCCGTTCGATCAGGCGCTTCAGTGCGCCTTGCGGGTGCGCCTCGCCCACCTGCTCCCAGGCCTTGTCGTCGAGGTCCTGATCGAGGCCCGGCAGCACCACGGCGCCTTGCGGCGCGGCGGCGATCACGGCGAGGAGGTCCGCCGTCGCCGGCGCGGTGCCGGTCGAGCCGGCTGCGATCAGCACCCGATCCGGCGGATTGCGCCGCCACTGCTCCGCCAGACGCCTGAGCAACAGCGTTCGACGGACATTGGCGTCGACGAGGCCGAGCTCCGCCAGCCGCGCGGGCCAGAGGTCCGTGGCGATGGCCAGGAATCGCGCCGACGCCGCCCAGTGCGCCGCAAGGTCGCCCTGCACCAGCGCTTCCAGCTTTTCGGGCGGACGCACTTCCTCGATCTGCAGGGAATCGAGAAACCCGCCGAGGGAGTCGGCCAGGTCGAGCGCGTCCCGTAAGGTGATGGTCTTGCGCTCAAGAAGGTCCGCATGGTCGACGATCAGGCGGGCCAATTCAAAGCGTCGGCGCAGCGGGCTGATGGCAGGCGGCAGGTCGGCGGCGAGATCGCCTGGTTCGAAGGGCGCCTCTCCGTCCTCGAGATCGCCGAGGGCGCGGATCTGAGGCAGAAGCGTCGCCCGCCCCTCCGCCGCGCGGACGAAGGCCTCCGTCAGGCTGCGCCCTCCGCGCCGGGTGGGTGTGAGCACGATGGCGTCCGACAGGGCTTCCGGCCCGATGGGCGCGAGCATGTCGACAAGCCCCTTCGCCAGGTCTTCGACAAAGGGACGGTGCGCGGGGATGTTCAGCCAGCGAGGGCGCGGGCGGCCGAACACGCGCTGATAGGCCGGTTCTTTCAGATCAAGACCCGGCGCATCGGTCATGAGGTCAGTTTCCGTTCTGCAGCGTCCCGCGCCGCAGGATCGCCGACATGCATCCACTCGCCCTCAAGCACGAGGCCGAACAACCGGCCCTTCGCCGCCATCTCGCCCCAGATGGCGGGGACCAGGCTGAACGCCTCTGCGTCGTGGCGATAAATCGGACGAGGATCGGTCATGTGCACGCCGATATAGGCGTAAGGCGCCCTGGCCACCCCCGCGTCCCACCGAAAGGTCAGCCGCCCGTCCGCATCCATCAGGAAGTCACCTGGCCCGTCAAAGCCCAGCGCTTCCTCGGTCTTCGTCACCAACAGAAGCGCGTCCATCCGGTCGGGGTCGAAGCCTTGGATCAGGGACGGGACCGCCGGGGCGCCGGTCTCGATCCAGACGGAATCTATGTTGGCGACCAGGATGGGATCCTCGCCGAGCAGGTCGCGCGCCGCCCGGATCCCGCCTCCCGTTTCCAGAGGCTTCGCCCGCTCGTCGGAGAAGGTGAGGCGAGGGGGCCGGCTCCGCTGCTTGAGGTGGGCTTCCAGCCGATCGGCGAAGGCGTGCAGATTGACGACGGCCTCCGACACGCCGGCGTCCGCCAGCCGGTCCAGCATATGGTCCACCAGAGGCCGACCGGCGACCTCGACCAGCGCCTTGGGCCGATCAAGGGTGAGCGGGCGCATGCGCGTCCCGAGGCCTGCGGCGAGCACCATGGCGCGGGGCGGTCGCGTCGTCATGCCCTGGCGTCCATCGGCACGTGACGGTCGAACCAGCCCTTCAGGCCTTCAAGGCCGGGCTGGCTCAGGTTGAACTGCAGGGCGGCCCAGGTGCGCGGCATGAAGGCGGTGTAGCGCGGCTTGCCGAAGCCCGCGACCTGCCTTGCAAAGATGAACAGGATCCGCGCGGCGTTGAGCGCGGCAAGACCGTGATAGGCGTGCCGGAACGTTTCCCGGTCGAGATCACGCCTTGCTTCGAGGAAGCGGCGCAGCATGGCCTCAGCAAGGTCGGGATCGACGTCTCGCCGCGCATCCTGCAGCAGGTGAAGGAGGTCCCAGGCGGGATGAGCCTTCACCGCGTCCTGGAAGTCCAGCAGCCCGACCCGGGCCTCGCCTGCCCGCTCCGGCAGCCACAAGAGGTTCTCGGCGTGATAGTCCCGGTGCGAGAAGACGCCGGTCGGTCCCTTGGCGGCGGCGTCGCCCAGCATGCGGATGGGCGCCCACAGCGCTTCCCACTCGGCCCTCGCCTCCGCCCCGAAGGGCGCGAGGCCCGCAAATTTCGGCCACCACTCCAGGAAGAGATCGCAGCCCGTCTGAAGCGCGAGATCGTCATAGGGCAGGAGGGGCCAGCGCCCGCCGTCGTAGTCGAGCCAGACCGGCGGCGCTTCCGACTGCAGGCGCACCAGAACGTCGATCGCCGAGGCGTAGAGCGGTGTCGCGGGCTCCCCCGCCTCGATCTTTCGCGCAAAGAGGTCGTCACCCAGGTCTTCGATGACGGCGAAGCCTTGGCGCACATCCATCGCCTCCACAGCCGGGGCGGAGAGGCCAAGGCGGCGCAGGAACACGCTCGCGCCCGCAAAGGCGTCCACCCGGCAGGCGGCCAGTCTGGCCATCGCATTGTATCCCAGCGCGCGACGCTCGTCGGGCGTGGTTTCCGGGCCTGCAGGCTCGCTCTCTGCGGCGGGCGGCGCGTCCATGAAGATCAGCGAGCGTCCGGAGCCAGTGAGGAGACGCTCATAACGCCGCGTCGAGGCGTCGCCCGACATCGGCGTCCGTTGCACCCCCAGAAGACCCGACTCGCGGAGGAAGGTCGTGGCCTGTTCTTCGCGCTCGCTTGCGTCAAAACTCATGTGACAACTCGTCCAGTCTTTCAATCCAGCCGCCGCTTGCGCGCAGCGTCATGGTTCGCGCCTCATCCTCGACCGTTTCGGTCGCCGCATCAGCGTCGGCGGACAACGCGATTTCAAGTCGGTCGTCCGGCCAGCGTCCGTCAAGCCGTTCCGGCCATTCGACCAGCAGCACGCCCGCCTGCATCGCCTCTTCAAGACCCAGTTCCGTCGCCTCGGCCGGGTCCGTCAAGCGGTAGAGGTCAAGGTGCCAGATATCGAACCGCGAGGTCCGGTAGGTCTGAACCAGGGTGAAGGTCGGGCTGGGCACGGGCTCATCGCTGCGCGTGAGCGCCCGGATGACGGATCGGGCGAAGGCCGATTTCCCAGCGCCGAGAGGGCCGGACAGCAGGATCACGTCGCCCGAGCGCAGGGCTGACGCGAAGACGCCGCCCAGCCGCACCGTGTCGGCCAGCCCCGACAGACGTTTCTCGATGGTCAAGCCGCATGCGGTCATGGACGCAGGCTTTTTCATGGGTTATCGCCCGTGGCAAGGGCGGCGCAGCCTCAGGCCTCTTGCCCAAAAGTGACGCATGCGTCATAAATTTTGAAATCACCTGAACGGGCAATGTTCGGGGAGCGGAGGGAGCCCGCGACTGTGGCGGATCAGTTGGGTCAGGACATGACGGGTCGCGTCATCATTGTCGGCGCAGGGCACGCCGGCGGGACGGCCGCGGCGCTGCTTCGCCAATATGGATGGACCGGACCCATCACCCTGCTTGGCGACGAGCCCATCGCGCCCTATCAGCGCCCGCCCCTGTCCAAGGCCTGGCTGAAAGGCGAGGCGGACGCCGAAAGCCTCGCTCTCAGACCCGTCAGTTTCTACGGCGAGCACGATATCGCCTTGCGCCTCTCGACGGGCGTCTCCCAGATCCATCCCGCCACTCACGAGGTGGAGCTCGATACAGGCGAGCGCCTCGGCTACGACCATCTGATCCTGGCCGTCGGCGCGGCCGCGAGGCGCCTCGCCATTCCGGGCGCTGACATGAAGGGCGTTCTGGAATTGCGCACTGCAGCCGATGCGGAGTTGCTGAAAGCGGCGTTCGGGCCCGGACGGCGACTGGCTGTGATCGGCGGCGGATATGTCGGGCTGGAAGCCGCCGCCTCTGCGCGCGCCCTGGGCGCCGAGGCTGTCGTGATCGAGCGGGAGCCTCGGGTGCTCGCCCGCGTCGCCTGCGAGACCCTGTCGCATTTCTTCCAGGCCTACCATCGGGACCGCGGCGTGGTCTTTGAGCTCAACGCCGGCGTCGAGGGGTTCGCTCACCGTAACGGCGCGGTCTCTGGGGTGCAGTTGTCGGACGGTCGCGTCCTGCCGTGCGACGCGGCTCTGGTGGGCGTCGGCGCCATCGCGCATGAGAGCCTGGCGCGCCAGGCGGGCTGCGCCTGCGATCACGGCGTTGTCGTGGACGCACAGGGACGCACAAGCGTCGCCGGGCTCTACGCCATTGGTGACTGCACCCGACGCCCGCTCTGGCCCTATGGCGTCGAAGGCCGGCTGGAAAGTGTGCCGAACGCGCTGGAGCAGGCCAAGCAGGTCGCCGCGCTTCTGTGCGGGAAGCCCGCGCCGCCGCCGGAAACACCCTGGTTCTGGTCGGATCAGTACGATCTCAAGCTTCAGATCGCGGGCTTGCCGCATCATGCGGTGTGTCAGATCGTCCGCGGCGATCCCGTTGCGGCGAAGTTCGCCGTCTTCCATCTCGATGCGGAAAACCGTGTTCAGGCCGTCGAGGCGATCAATGCGCCGGCGGAATTTATGGCGGGCCGCCAATTCATCGGAAGCAGAAAACCGGTTGCGCCGGAAAAACTGCGCGATATGTCCATATCCATGAAGGAGGTCGCGGCCTAAACCCGCGACGAAAGACAAAGAGCCATGGCCAAGATCATCTTTATCGAACATTCCGGCGCCACTCACGAAGTGGACGCCAAATCCGGCCTTACCGTCATGGAAGCGGCCGTGAAGAACAATGTGCCGGGCATCGACGCTGACTGCGGCGGGGCCTGCGCCTGTGCGACCTGTCACGTCTATGTCGACGAGGCCTGGCTCGAGAAGACCGGCGCCCGTTCGGCGATGGAGGAGAGCATGCTCGACTTCGCCGAGAACGTGAAGCCCAACTCGCGTCTGTCCTGCCAGATCAAGATCGCAGACGCCCTGGACGGCATGACCGTGCGTCTGCCCGAAAGCCAGCACTGATCCCTCGCGCGCCGTTCCCATTCGGTTCTGCGCGCGCCTACTTTCTCGACAGCACCGTGATGATCCGCGCCGACGACGGCCGGCCGGAATAGCCCTTGTCCGGGTTGATGGTGATCAGAACGATGGAGCCTGTGGCCTGGGCTTGAGCTTCCGGGCCTGTGGCGAACTGTACGCGAGCGAATCTCGCTACCTGGCTCTTTCCCTGCACGCCGCGACCGGCGAGGCGCGTGAACGCTTCGGCGGTGATCCAGGCCGCGTCGGCCAGAACGGCGCTCGAAGTCGGTGTCACGTCCTTGGGGGTGAGGTCATGCGCTTCGAACACGACCAGATGCTGGGCGGCGCGACTGGCGCGCAAGCTCGACTGGACGAGCGTCTGGAACAACAGGTTCGCATTGGCCACCGGCGACAGACGTATCGACGGTCCGTCGCCTGAATAGGCGGCCGGCGCGCCCATGGGGCGGTCTCCGGTGAAGAGCGTCAGTCCGCCGAGCCGTGTGGAGCGCAGGACCGTCTCACCGGTGTCGTCCTTGTAGATCACGTCGCCGCGGGGCCCGGCGACCGGCGTGAGCGCCCACACCTCGGGATTGTCATCAAACCGCAGCAGCAGCGAGCCGGTCTGAACCCGATCAACGACGAACGCCTCTCCCTCTGCAGGCAGATAGCGCCCGGGCGAAAGTCCGCTCGGCTCTGCGTGACGTGGCAGCAGGAAGTCGCGCAGACTGGGCGTCTGCGCCCGAGCGACGTTTGCGACGCAAAGCGACAGGCTCGCCGCGCAGATCACCGCGGACCGCGTCAAGTTTGAAGCCCGCGAGCAGCGCGAAGTGACCTTGGTCTGACCCATCCTTACGCAATGACGTGGGACTAGGGCGCATTTTTGGCGATGATGCGCCGGAGTTCAGGCTTTGGCCGGCATTCGCGATCAGCTGGTGAAGTATTGACCGCCGTTGGCCGTGATGGTCGCCCCGGTGATGAAGCTCGAGTCATCTCGCGCCAGGAAGGCGACGCAGGCCGCGATTTCCTCAGCGCGCCCAAGGCGCCCGACCGGAATACCGGCGACGATCTTGGCCAGGGCGGCTTCGGGCACGGCGGACACCATTTCGGTGTCGATATAGCCCGGCGCGACGGCGTTCACCGTGATGCCCTTGGCCGCGGTTTCCTGAGCGAGGGCCTTGGTGAAGCCGATCACGCCCGCCTTCGCCGCCGAATAGTTGGTCTGGCCCATCTGGCCCTTCTGACCGTTGATGGAGCTGATGTTGATGATCCGGCCGAAGCCGGCGGTGCGCATGCCGTCGATGACCTGACGGCTCATGTTGAAGATGGAGGCGAGGTTGACGAAGATCACCTCGTTCCATTGCTCCTTGGACATCTTGTGCAACATCGCGTCGCGGGTGATGCCGGCATTGTTCACCAGGATCTCGATGGGCCCGAGCTTGGCCTCGACTTCCTGGACCGCGCGGACACAGTCGTCGTAGTCGCCCACATTGCCCTTGACGATCTCGACGCCGAGCTCCGCCGCGCAGGCCTTTGCAGCCGCGTCATTACCGGCGTAGCCCGCGCAGACGCGATAGCCGTCCGCCGCGAGCCTCTGGGTAATCGCCTTTCCGATGCCGCGGGTGCCGCCCGTGACCAATGCAACCCGTCCAGACATGTCGTCTCTCCCCGTGGTTTCTTTTGTGGATCAGCGCTCAACGCAGAGTGCGACGCCCATGCCGCCGCCGACGCAGAGCGTTGCCGCGCCCTTCTTGGCGCCGGACTTGGTCATCTCGTGGATCAGGGTGGTCAGGATCCGCGCGCCAGAGGCGCCGATCGGGTGGCCGATAGCGATCGCGCCGCCGTTCACATTGACCTTTGCCGGGTCGAGACCGAGCTCACGCACAACACAGAGGGACTGCGCAGCGAAGGCTTCGTTGGACTCGACCAGGTCGAGGTCGGCCACCGACCAGCCCGCTTTTTCGAGAGCCTTCTTCATGGCTGGTATCGGCCCCGTGCCCATGATCTCGGGCGCCACGCCGGCATTGGCCCAGGACGCGATGCGCACCAGCGGCGTCAGGCCGCGGGCCTTGGCCTCGGCGGCGCTCATCACCACCAGAGCGGCGGCGCCGTCGTTCAGACCCGAGGCGTTGGCCGCCGTCACGCTACCGTCCTTGGTGAAGGCCGGGCGCAGGCCGGAGATGCTGTCGAGCGTCACGCCATGGCGGATGTACTCATCGGTGTCGACGACGATGTCGCCCTTGCGGCCCTTGATCGTGACCGGCGCGATCTCGTCCTTGAAGCGACCGGCCTTCTGGGCGGCTTCGGCCTTGTTCTGCGACGCCACGGCGAAGCGGTCCTGATCGTCGCGGGTTATCTGCCAGCGGGCGGCGATGTTCTCCGCCGTCTGACCCATGTGATAGCCGTGGAAGGCGTCCCAGAGGCCATCCTTGATCATGGTGTCGACGAAGCCGAGGTCGCCCATCTTCTGCCCGGACCGCAGATGCGCCGCATGCGGCGCCGCGCTCATGCTTTCCTGGCCGCCGGCGACGACGATCTTCGCGTCGCCCTGGGCGATCTGCTGATAGGCGAGGGCGACGGCGCGAAGGCCGGACCCGCAGAGCTGGTTGAGGCTCCACGCCGGGCTCTCCACCGGAATGCCTGCGTTCACCGACGCCTGACGCGCGGGGCCCTGGCCTGCGCCCGCCTGCAGCACTTGGCCGAGGATCACCTCATCCACGTCCGCCGCCGGCACGCCAGCGCGGGCGAGGGCCGCAGCGATGGCGGTGCGGCCGAGCTCACTGGCCGAAACGCCGGAAAGCGCGCCGTTGAATGCGCCGACCGGAGTCCGCGCGGCCGAGACGATGACGATGTCTGCAGAGGTGCTCATGGCGTGACGTCCGTTCCCGCAAATGAATGCCATTTTGGACGATCTTCAGCCGTCCGTCCTAAAACTGAACTCGCACAAATTCCCTCCCGCGTCACGGGAGAAGTGCGCGCCCGGAGCGACCCGGGCGCGCACGCCGCAAAGGATCAGGCGCCGTAGCCGATGACCGCCTTGGTCTCCAGGAACTCGCCGAACGCGTGGTCGCCCCACTCGCGCCCGTTGCCCGACTGCTTGTAGCCGCCGAAGGGGGCCATCATGTCAGGGCCTGCGCCGTTCAGGGTCACCTGACCCGCGCGGAGCCGGGACGCGACCTTGCGGACTTCCTCGATGTCGGAGCCCTGGACGTAGGCGGCGAGGCCATACTCCGTGTCGTTGCCCATGGCGATGGCGTCATCCACCGACTCGTAAGGCAGGATCGACAGGACCGGCCCAAAGATCTCTTCCTTCGAGATCGACATGTCCGGCGTCACGTTGGCGAACACGGTCGGCTTCACATAGTAGCCCTTGTCGATGCCGTCCGGACGGCCAAGGCCCCCGGCGACCAGGGTTGCGCCTTCATCGATGCCCTTCTTGATGAGGCCCTGGATCTTGTTCCACTGAACCTCGGACACCACTGGGCCCATCTGGGCGTTGCCGTTGGGATCGCCGACCGTCGTCGCTTCAGCCTGTTCCTTGGCGGCGGCGATCACCGCGTCCATCTTCTTGGCCGGCGCGAACATGCGGGTCGGCGCGTTGCAGGACTGGCCCGAGTTCAGCATCACCGCCTGAACGCCGCGCTTCACCGCCGCTTCCAGCTCGACATTCTCGAGGATGATGTTCGGCGACTTGCCGCCCAGTTCCTGATGGACGCGCTTGACGGTCGGGGCGGCGTTCCTGGCCACTTCGATGCCGGCGCGGGTGGAGCCGGTGAAGGACACCATGTCGACGCCCGGATGGCTGGAGATCGCTGCGCCGACCGAGGGGCCGTCGCCGTTGATCATGTTGTAGACGCCCGCCGGCACGCCGGCGGCGTGCATGATCTCGGTCCAAATATAGCCCGAGAACGGCGCGACTTCCGACGGCTTCAGCACCATCGTGCAGCCCGTCGCAATGGCCGGCGCCACCTTCGTCGCGATCTGGTTCACCGGCCAGTTCCACGGCGTGATGAAGCCGCAGACGCCGATGGGCTCCTTCGCGATCAGGGTCGTGCCGCGCAAGTCCTCGAACTTGTAGGCCTTCAGCACCTCGATCGCCGTCTGAAGATGGCCGACGCCCATCGCCGCCTGGGCGCGCTGGGACAGCCAGCCCGGAGCGCCCATTTCCTCGGTGATCGCCGCAGCCATGTCGGCGTAGCGCTTCTTGTATTCCTCGACGATCCGCTCGAGCAGCTCGACGCGCTCGGCGCGGCTGGTGCGGGAGAAGCTTTCGAACGCCGTCCGCGCCGCCTTGACCGCAAGGTCGACATCCGCCGCCGAGCCGAGGCTGATGTGTCCTGCGACACCTTCCGTCGCTGGATTGATCACGTCCAGGGTCTTCGGCGTGATCGGATCGACCCAGGCGCCGTTGATGTAGAATTTCAGATAATCGCGCATGACGTTCTCCCGCTGACGCAATCACGCGACGGGCTCCAAACTCCCATGCGTCGTGACTTGACCGGGCCTCGCCCGGCTTTCAGGCGGACATCTTAGTCCGGGCGGGCCGGGGCGGAAGGGGCAAGGATCAAAATCGTCAGGAGAAATTTGTGTCTCTCGTTTCGGAGAACAGGAGACTTGGCCTTGACTCATTGGGTCAGACTGCCCTAAACGACCGCCTCCCGTGCGCGGCCCCAGTTGGTGTCCGCGCCATCCGCCTATTGTTCCTAGAACCGCGCTGAAGGTCAGCACCATGTCGCGTCGATGCGAAATTACGGGCGTGGGCCCGATGGTGGGTCACAATGTGAGCCACTCGAACATCAAGACCAAGCGTCGGTTCTTGCCGTCTCTGAAGGATATCTCCTTGGCGTCTGACGTCCTTGGGCAATCCTTCAAGCTCAAGATCACGAACGCCGCCTTGCGGACGATCGACTTCAAGGGCGGTCTGGACGTTGTGCTTTTGAACTCGCGCGACGAGGTCCTGTCCTCGCGCGCGCTGAAGATCAAGCGGCAGATCAAGGCCAAGATCGCGACCACTGCTCAGGCTTGAGCGACCGTTTCAGACGATTCTGAGGCGACGGTTGCAGTTTCCCCTTTTCGGTGACGGACTTCGGGCTTAAGGTTAACCGAAGTTAAGATTTCCATAGTGCGTCATTTTGGTCGCGATGGAACGGGTCCTCGAGGGGTTGGTCGTGCGAACATCTGTGATCGCGCATATCGGGGTGGCGTTGGCGCTCACGGGCGGAACCGCCATGGCGTCGTCGGCTCCTTCGTCTGATATTGTCGCCTCCACCAAGCGTGAACTCGCCTTGCACACAGACACGGCGCCGCAGGTTCTGAGGATCGAGTCCGTCGATCCCGATGCGCGTTATCCCAGGGGCCTGGGAGATGCGGCGGCCCGGATTCCCGTCGCGACCTTCGATCGGTCGCTGTGCGAATTGACCACAAACCCAAATCTTCATCCTGACGTACTCATCCCCGCTTCGGTTGTCGACGCGACCGCGGGCGCGTCTGTCGCTGATGAGGCGTGCAGCTCTGAACAAGCCGGCGTGGGGCGTCAGCTTTATGATCCCAGCGTCTTCGCGGCGAGCATCATCCCCACGACCCAATGGTCGCCTCAGGACGCCAGCATCCTCCAGACTTCGCCCACGACCCGGGCGGATACGGGAATCGGACCGGATGGAGAATTGTCGTCGCACCCCGGACTGATCCAGCAGCCCAAGCTGGTGAAAATTCGCGGCGACAAGATCAGCTATTCTGTGGCCCCCGGGACCGCGGTCGGCTTTGACGGCAAGATCCTGCGGGTGCGGATGGCGTTCCCGAAGGTCCAGGGCAATTGAACCGCGCTTGACCGTTCGACGACGGATCGCCTTTCTCCATACCGCCAGCTCCAATATCGGCATTTTCGAAACGGCGGTGGGTATGAGCGCGGCGCGGGCGTCGTGGAGCTTGCGCCACGAGGTCCGGCCGGACTTGCTGGCTGCGGCAGGTGGCGAACCGGGTGAACGGGACGCCGCGATCCATGAAGCCCGCCATCAGCTGAGACGTCTGGCGGAACACGCCGACGCGGTGGTGCTCACCTGTTCGTCTCTGGGGGCGGC
>Ga0208617_1000242_pt1 | contig 16630 bp, 18 predicted proteins | sample CryBogCBE06Nov07_FD_184581 | JGI IMG/M metagenome (GOLD analysis project Ga0208617, IMG submission 184581) | Freshwater microbial communities from Crystal Bog, Wisconsin, USA - CBE06Nov07 (SPAdes) (version 2) | ecosystem: Environmental > Aquatic > Freshwater > Lake | place: Crystal Bog...
CGCTGTTTCTGGCCAAGCCCAAGCTGTTCGCCCTGGTGGTGGAGGTGATGGCCTTCGCTCCGGCCCTCGCCCGAACGCTCGCCCAGAGGCCCGCCGCCCTGGACGCCATGATCGATGCGGGCTTCTTCGAGCCGGTGGACCCTTATGAGACCGCGCGCACGCTGGCGGAGGCGGTCGCCGCGTCGGAAGGCTTTGAGGGCGCGCTGGACGCCGCGCGGCGGGTGCATCGGGATCAGGCGTTCCGGGTGGGCGTGCAGGTCCTGTCGGGTCTCGCCCGGCCGGAGGAGGCTGGGCGGGCCTTTGCCGCGCTGGCCGACGCCTGCATCACCGCGTTGGCGGGCGTCGCGCTCACCGAGACCGAACGGCTGGGCGGCGCGCTGCCCGGCGGGCGGGTTTGCGTGCTGGCGCTGGGGAAAGCCGGATCGCGGGAGATGACCGCGGGCTCTGATCTTGACCTGATGACGATCTACGAGGCGCCCGCAGGCGTGGAATCCGCGCTGAAGGGCTGGTCCGCCGACGCCTGGTTCGCCCGCTTCACCCAGCGGCTGATCGCGGCCCTGTCGGCGCCGACGGGGGAGGGCGGGCTCTACGAGGTGGACATGCGCCTGCGCCCATCCGGCACTGCGGGACCGGTAGCGGTGCGCCTGTCGGCCTTCGACGCCTATTATGCGGGCGAGGCCGACACCTGGGAGTTTCTGGCGCTCACCCGCGCAAGGGTCGCCTGGGCGTCGGACGCATGGTTCGGGGAGGCCTGCGCCGAGGCCGTTCGCACCGCGCTGCGTCGTCCACGCGATGCGGACAAGACCCGCGCGGCTGTCGCCGATATGCGCGCCCTGATGCGCAAGGAGCGCCCGGCGTCGGGGTTCTGGGACCTGAAACTCTCCGACGGGGCGCTGGTGGATGTCGAGTTCGCCGCGCAACTCCTGCAAATCCTTGGCGCGCCGAAGGGCGGGCGCATCGCCGCTTCGACCCTCGACGCCCTTCTGGCGGCGCGGGAGGGAGGCTTTCTGAGTGCGGACCAGACCGACGCCCTGATTGCGTCCTGGCGCGCCCATCAGGGCCTGTCTCAGCTTCTGAAGCTCGCCTTGAGCGACGGCGCGGCGGTCGAGGAGGAGCCGGCGCCTTTCCAGACGCGACTCGCAGGCGTGCTGGGCCTGTCCACCCTAGAGGAGCTGAAATCTGCCATTTCCGACATCCGCGCCCGCGCTTTGCAGGTCCGTTATTCCCTTTACGGGTGAAGTGGGTCGAAGGTCCCGCGCTTTGTCCTGTCTCGGAGTTTCTACGATTTCGGCGAGATGCGCGGATTTTCGATTATCATTTAAGTGCATGAAAAATATGAGAAATATGGAATTTTAAGAGATTTCTGAAAAAAAATTATACTCCGAACGCGGATTTGTTCTTGCGATTTTTCACAATAGTGTCACATTCCCCTCGGACGCGCTGACGACTGAGAGGGGACCACCCCTGGGAGCCGCTCCGCATCTCTTTCTGGCTTCAGCTGCTGGTCAAGGAGACGCAGACATGAACAACACCAAGACCTCGCTTCCCGTGGCGATCCTGTCGTTTGCATTTACCGGAATTTTCGGTCCTCACCGTCGCAAGGACGAGTATCTCGATCCGCCGCGCAACGTGTCGTCGGACGGCAGGGGCCGCTGATAGGTCCCTTCCGACGCATCAAGAGTTGAATGAAGCCCCTGGAAGCCCCCGCTTTCGGGGGCTTTGTTTTTGGTCGCGGCGCTTGCCTCCGCGCCAAGCGGCCACTACCCCTCGTCCGACAAACGCGGGCGTTGAGGCCCTGCGAGACTTGCAAAAGGGAGAGACGCCATGAGCCTTCTGACCGTCGAAAGGGATGGCCACGTCGCCATCTTGACCTTGAACCGCCCGGACTCGATGAACGCTCTGGGCGTGCAGGGGGACGGGGACGAGGTGCAGGCGGTGTGCGACTCGCTCAACGCCGATCCCGAGGTGCGCTGCGTGGTGCTGACCGGCGCCGGCCGCGCCTTTTCGGCCGGCGGCGACGTCAAGGCGATGAAGGCGAGGACAGGCGCCTTCGGTGGCGGCGGCTTCGAGATCCGCAACGGCTATCGCAACAACATCCACCGCATCGTCCGCGCGATCTACGGGCTGGAGATCCCGACCATTGCGGCCGTGAACGGGGCGGCTGTGGGCCTCGGCTGCGACGTCGCCTGCATGTGCGACATCCGGGTGGCGTCGGACAAGGCGCGCTTTTCAGTGACCTTCCTGAAGCTCGGCCTGATCCCCGGAGACGGCGGGGCCTGGCTGTTGCCGCGCATCATCGGTCAGGATCGCGCCGCCCAGATGCTCTTCACCGGCGAGATGATCGACGCGAAGACCGCCGAGGCGTGGCGCCTGGTGACCAGGGTGGTGCCGCATGACGATCTGCGGACCGAGGCGCTGGCCCTCGCTCACCGCATCGCCGAGCAGCCGCCGCATGCGCTTCGCCTCGCCAAGAACCTGCTGCGCAACGGCGCGACCGCCAGCTACGACACGATGATGGACATGTCGGCTGCGGCGCAGGCGATCGCCCACCTGACCGACGACCACATGGAGGGCGTCGACGCCCTGCTGGAAGGCCGCCCTGCGGTATTCAAGGGAAACTAGTGGACGCGGCGCCGCCCGTCAGCCCGCCTTGGCGGTCGGGCGGGCCGTCTTCCTGCCTTTGGCGGGCGGCGGCGCTGGCGGCGGCGGCGGTTCCGGCGGAGGGTTCTGGACCGTCTCGGCCATCGACTTCACATTGTTGAATCGGTTGGCGAGGGCCTCGGTGATCTTCTTGGCTTCGGCGGTGGGCATGACGCCGAGGATCGCCGCGAGATCCTTTTCCTTCAGCTTGGCCGCGACGGGAATGCGCACCTTGTCGTCCAGGGTCGACATGATCGCCGCCGCGTCCTTCGGCTTCATCTTCGAATAGACGATCACCAGGCGATCGATCTCACCCTGAACCTTCGTGTCAGCTTGTCCCAGCAGCGTGCTGATTTCACCTTTCAAAGTGGTCAGCGTCTTGAGCTTTCCATCAACCTTGGCTTCCGCCGCGGCGAGGAGCTGAAGCTGGGTCTCCAGAGCGCGCTCCCGGTCATCCAGCTGGCCCCGGCGGGTTGAGAGATTCTGCAGGGTCTGCAGCTCTCCGGGCGACAGACCCGCCTCCTTGGCGAGTTCGGCGGGGAAGGGCGCGCAGGCGACGGGGGCTGCAGGAGCGGCGGAGGCTGCGGCCGCGGTGGTTGCTCCGGCGGCGCTGGCCACCGTCATGTTGGGCAAGGGCGTGGTCTTGTCGGCCTTGTCTGACGTCCCGGTCTTGTCGCCGGGCTTGGCTTCGGAGGGCGTCTGGGCGCGCGCGCCGAGCTGGCGGATAGCGTCCGGCGCGGAGTCGATATTTCGGATCGCCGCAAACGCGAGCGCGCCGGTCAGGGCGATGGCGGTCAGAGGCAGGATGGGCGGCGCGCGCATCAGCGGCCCGCCTTACGTGCTCGGATCCGCGCGGCGAAGTCTTCCGGTGTCGGCCCCTGTGTCGGCGCCGGCGCGGCGAGTTCAGCCTCTAGTTCAGCGGCCCAGTCGCCCGCCGTCGCCGCCGGGGGCGTGTAGGGCGCGGTCACAGGCCGCGGTTCGGGTCTCGAGGCCGCTGCAGACGGCGGTCCCGCAGAAAAGCGGGGCGCGTCAGCGGGCGCGGTGGGTTCAAACAGCTCGTCTTCCTCCGGTAGAGGCCGTCGCGAAGGCTTCGGCGGGAGTGTCGCCGCCGGACGCGCCGCAGGGGCGGCATCAGGGCGAACCGAAGTCTGACGTGACTCGCCGCCAGGGATCAGGCCAAATCGCTGCGCCAGACGCCGAACGCCGTGCGGCGCGTCTTCGGCGGCGGATGGCCCGGCCTGTGTGGATCGATCAGAGGGGCTCGCTTCGCGGGCGGCGGCGAGGGCCTGCTGCTCGATGAGCCCCCGAGCCGTGTAGATCTGGCTATCGAGCTTGGCGGCGAGGCTTCTGGCCGTCTCTATGCGGGATAACAGGCTGTCGTGGGTCTCGCTGGTCGCTTCGCGCAGCGCGGCCAGGCCCCGCTCGGCGCGAACGGCGGCGTCATTCAGCTCGACGATCGCACGGGCGAAGCCCTCATGACTCTGCTTGAGCGCCTTCAGGCGGCCGTTCAGGCGCGCGCCAAGGACCAGGGCCGCGATCATCAGCGCGGCCAGGAACAGGTCCATGGAGACGCCCAGGAGGCTCATGCGCGCCTACTTGAACGTGGCGATGGCGCGACGGGCCGCCGGCGCCAGAGGCGCGTCAACGCGCACCGCGAGATGATGATTGGAACGGCCCATTCGACCACGGGTGAGGGGAATCGTGCCTGAACGCAACTCCACCTGACTATCCGGAGTCGCATTCAGCATGAGCGTGTCCCCGACCTTGAGGTCAATCACGCTCTGCAGGGTGACCTCCATCTCGTCCAGCACGGCGCGAACCTCCATGTCCGTGGTCCAGAGTTCGGTGGCGAGGTGGCTTTCCCAGATGTTGTCCCGGCCGAACTTCTCGCCCATGAACTGCTGCAGCAGCATCTTCCGGATGGGTTCGAGGGTCGCGTAGGGGAGCAAAAGCTCCACCCGTCCGCCGCGGTCTTCCATGTCGATCCGCAGCTTGACCAGGATCGCTGCATTGGCGGGCCTCGCGATGGCGGCGAATCTGGGGTTTGTCTCAAGCCGGTCGAGATTGAAGTGCACCGAGGTGAGCGGGTCGAAGGCGGATTTGGCGTCGGCCAGCACGACCTCGACCATCCGCTGCACCAGCACCCGCTCGATGGTCGTGTAGGGACGGCCTTCAATGCGCATCGCCGCCGTGCCGCGGCGTCCGCCGAGCAGCACGTCCACGATGGAGTAGATCAGATTGGAGTCGACGGTCAGCAGGCCGTAGTTGTCCAGCTCCTCCGCCCGGAACACCGCCAGGATTGCGGGCAGGGGGATCGAGTTCAGATAGTCTCCGAAGCGGATCGACGAGATGTTGTCGAGACTGACTTCGACATTGTCCGAGGTGAAATTGCGCAGGCTGGTCGTCATCAACCGCACCAGGCGGTCGAACACGATTTCCAGCATCGGCAGGCGTTCGTAACTGACGAGCGCCGAATTGATGATGGCCCGGATGCCGGTGCGTTCGTTGCTTTCGTCGTCGGCCAGGTCGAAGCCGAGCAGGCTGTCGATCTCATCCTGATTGAGAATGCGCTCGACCGAGGCTTCGCCGCCTTCGCCGCCGCTGACGGCGTTCAGGGCTGCGGCGAGATCTTCGTCCGACCCGGGAGGTCCAGTTTCGTCAGCCATGACGGCTCACCCCGGCGACGCGCTGGGCCACGGCGAAGGCGTCGATGATCATTCCCCTGAGCGCGTCGGGCGAAACCATTTTCCGTCCCAGTCGATCCATCAGCTCAAGATCCATATGCCTGACGCCCATCAGTTGATGAGCATCTCCTCGATCAGCACCGAATTGACCTTTGCAGGGGCGATTACGAGATCGACCCTGCGCTGGAACTCCAGACGCAGCTCGTAATTGCCCTGACTTCCGGCCAGATCCTCCGGGCGCAGTTCGCGCATGAAGGTCTGCAGCATGTCCGTGAGTCGCGGCATGTTCGGCTCAATCGACTCCGCAACGGATTCGTCCTTGAGTTCCAGCGCGAGCTTTACTTTCAGGTAGGTCGGGCGGCCGTCGGCGGACTGGATGTTCGCGACCAGGTCCGGAATGGTATAGTAGACCATGCCGTCGGGGCCCTGGCTGATCGGGTTCGGGCCCTTGTCCTTGGCGTCCTTGCCGCCCTTCTTGTCGTCCTTCTTCTCGTCCTTCTTGGGCTTTTCGGCCTTGGCGTCCTTGCCGTCCTTGCCATGAGCCTCAGTCTTGTTCCCGCCCATCAGAAGGATGGCCGCGGTGGCGCCGCCGCCGATGATGACGAGCGCGCCGACGCCCGCGGCGATCAGGATCATGAGCGGCGGTTTTTTCTTAGCCCCGCCTTCGCCCTCTTCGCCTTCGGGTTTTTCGGCGTCTTCGGGGGCGTCTTTCTTCTTCGACATCTAAGACTTCCGCGGATCTTGCGGAGCGCGGCCGCGCCCCATCACACGACTTAAACATCGCGAGTGGTTAACGGTCCGTTTGGACGGTGGGACATTGGCGCCGCCTGGGCAGAACTTGCCGGGGCGGAATCCTCCATATGGGCGTCGTTAACCTTTTAAGTAATTGTAATATATATAAAAAATAGTGGCCTGCGGGTTGCATTGCCTTGGGTGTCGATCAAGGAATGCTCGTATGGACAACACGCTCTACGTCGGACTGTCGCGACAGGTCACCCTGCAGCGCTCTCTGGACGTCACCGCCAACAATCTGGCCAACGTGGACACCGCGGGATTCAAGATGGAGTCCCTGATCGTCAATACCGACCCACTGGACGCGCCCGCGCCGACCAATACGCCCGTGCAGTATGTGCTGGACACGGGGCTCGCCCGGAACTTTGCGCCGGGCAGCTTCGAGACGACCGGCAATCCCCTTGATCTGGCGGTCGAAGGCGACGCCTTCTTCACCATCCAGACGGCGCAGGGGCCGGTCTACACCCGCGACGGCCGCTTCGCGATCAGTGCGGACGGCACGCTCGTCGACAAGAACGGCAATGCGGTCCAGGCGGACGGCGGCTCCACGATCAATCTCGACATCAAGAAGTCGTCGCCTTCCATCGGGCGGGACGGCACGGTGATGCAGGACGGCGTGCAGGTCGGCAAGATCGCCATGGTGCGCTTTGCGGACCGCGGCGCCCTGTCGAAGACCGGCGACAACCGGTTCTCGAGCCCCGCGACCAACCCGCCGCTGCCCGCCACGGACAGTCTGCTTCGTCAGGGCGTGGTGGAGCACTCGAACGTCACGCCGGTGGTCGAAGTCACCCACCTGATCAGCATTTCACGCCAGTATGAACGCATCGCCGCCATGATGAACGCGGCCTCGGACCTTTCCAAGCAAGCGGTCTCCAGACTGGGCCGCGTCGCCTGACGCCGGTTCCGATGGAAACCCGCCCCAACTCCTTTCCTATTCAGAAGGCTGACAACCCAACATGAGAGCCCTTCGTATCGCCGCCACCGGCATGGCCGCCCAGCAGCTCAATGTTGAAACGGTGTCCAACAACATCGCCAACATGAACACCGTCGGCTACAAGCGACAACGCGCTGAATTTCAAGACCTTCTGTATCAGAACATCGAGCGCATGGGGGCTCAGTCCTCGGACACCGGCACCATCGTCCCGACCGGGATCCAGCTCGGTTCCGGTGTGAAGGCGGCGGCGGTCTATCGCATCACCACGCAGGGCACGCTCTCCCAGACCGGCAACAAGTACGACATGGCCATCGACGGGAAGGGCTATTTCCAGGTCCAGCTGCCGACGGGAGAAACCGCCTACACCCGCGCCGGCAATTTCGCGGTGAACCAGACCGGCCAGCTCGTCACTACGGACGGCTATTCGGTGCTTCCCCAGATCACCATTCCCCAGACCGCGACCGACGTCAGCATCTCGGCCAGCGGGCAGGTGCAGGTGACCCTCGCGGGACAGGCCACGACCACCCAGGTCGGGCAGATCCAGCTCGCCAATTTCTTCAACGAGGCGGGCCTGGAAGCCATCGGATCAAACCTCTTCCTGCAGTCAGGCGCGTCCGGCCCGCCCAATGTGGCGGCGCCGAACTCCACCGGATTTGGCAAGATCCAGCAGAACTACGTGGAGAGCTCGAACGTCGACGCCGTGACGGAAGTCACCTCGCTGATCGTCGCCCAGCGCGCCTACGAGATGAACTCCAAGGTGGTCACCACCGCCGACCAGATGCTGGCCTCCGCCGCCCAGCTGAAGAGCTAAGGAACACCCTGAGCCATGCATTCTCCCACGATCCTCATGTCCTGCGCCGTTGGCCTCGGTCTGGCCGTCTCGCTCGCCCTGTCTCAGCCCGCGAACGCCGGTGTCGAGGTGCGGCTGGCGGCGCACCCCACCTCCCGCGGCGCGCAGATCACCCTGTCGGACCTGTTCGAGGGGGTGGAGGGACCCGCCGCGGACATCGTCGTGGGGACCGGCGCGCGGGTCGGCGGACAAGCGGTGCTCGACGCGGGCGAAGTGCAACTCGCCGCCCATCGCGCCGGACTGGACTGGGATAATGACCGCGGCGTGCGCCGGATCGTGGTGGAGGGCGGCGCGCCGGACGTGGTGATCCGCAAGGCCGTGATGCGCAGTCCGCCCGCGCGGTCCGCCACCGCCACCCGCACCTCGGTCGCAAGGGCCGCTCAGGCGCCGAAAACCGTCCAGCTCCTCGCCTACACCCGCAACATCGCCGCCGGAGAGCCGGTCTCCGACACCGACGTCAACTGGGCGGATACGATCGCGGCCGAGAGCCCCTATGACGCGGTGATGGATCCGGACCTTCTGGTCGGCAAGATCGCCCGCCGCCCGCTTCGCGCCGGCGCGCCGGCCCTCAAGCGCGACATAGTCGGCGCCAAGGTGATTCACCGGGACGAAATCGTTTCCGTTGTATTCCGCGACGAGGGTATGCGTCTGGCCCTTCACGGCCGGGCGATGACCGACGCCGCCGCCGGGGAGCCGGTCCAGATCATGAATCTCGCCTCGAAGAAGATCCTCGACGCCGTCGCCGTGGGGCCAGGGGAGGCCCTGGTCGGTCCGGACGCCGATCTCGCCCTGAAATCCCGCTACGCCAGCCTCCGCTGACCCACCTTCTCAGAAAGGTCGCCCCATGCGCCGCTCTCTTGTTGTTCTAAGCCTCGCCGCCCTCCTGCCGCTCAGCGCCTGCGGCTCCATTTCCGAAGCCGTCAACGGGCCGAAGATCACGCCGATGGCCTATCCGACCGCGATCGTGCCGACGAGCCAGGCGGTGATCCAGGCGCCGGAGAACGGCGCACGGCCCGCTTCCGCCAACAGCCTGTGGCGCAACGGCGCGCGGGCCTTCTTCCACGATCAGCGCGCCATGCGGGTCGGGGACATCCTGACGGTCAATATCAACGTCAACGACAACGCCAAGCTCTCCAACGAGACCATCGCCAGTCGGGCCGGCAGCAACACGCTGGGCATCCCCAACCTGTTCGGCCTCGAGAAGACCCTGGCGCACAACGGCGTGCCGGTGGCCAATCAGTCGATCTCCACCAACTCCAACTTCAAGAACGACGGATCGGGCAGCGTGAACCGGTCCGAAGCCGTCAGCCTGACGGTGGCCGCCGTCGTGACCGGCGTGCTCGCCAACGGCAATCTCGTCATCCAGGGCAAGCAGGAGATCATGATCAACGCCGAAAAGCGGATCCTGGAAGTCGCCGGCATCGTGCGCCCTGAGGACATCACCTCGGCTAACACGATCCAGCACACCCAGATCGCCGAGGCCCGCATCTCCTATGGCGGCCAGGGCACGGTCAGCCGCGTTCAGGCCACCCCCGCCGCGACCTCGCTCCTACAGAAGTTCTCGCCGTTCTAGGTCGCGGAAACCACCGCCACCTCCAGCACGCACATGACCGCCATGACGACGGCCACGACGCCCCAGCGCCGTGGGCCGTTTTCGGCGCGGCGCGCCCAGAGGATGTAGGCGCCAAGGCCTGCCGCGCTGACCAGCATCTCCAGCCAGCCGCCAAGGCCCCCGAACATCGGCCCATAGCCCAGCTCAACCGCCGAATAGGGCCAGAGCTGCATGTCGGCCTTGTGTGAGACGAGGTCCAGCCCCCAGTGGGACATGACGGCGGCGAACATGGCCAGCATCACGCGAATGCCGAGCCGCCAGTAGACGCTCGCGAACAGGGCCGCCCACACCATCGACATGGCCAGCGAATGGCTCCACGGCGTGTTGAAGTGACTGAAACTCCCGCCCTCGATGTGGAAGGGGACCAGCACACCGAAGACGAGGTCAATGAAACCGACGCCCACCATCAGGCCGAAGGTCGGCGCGCGGGGCTCGACCGTCCTGATCGCAAGACCGGCGGCGAAGTGTCCCGGAAACATCAGCGCGCCCTCTTGCGGCGATCCGCCCAGGCGATGATCGCGGCGGGAATGAGGAACTGGGCGACATTGGCCGCGCCGTTGAGAAGATCATTCAAGCTCATGGGATCGCCTCGCGGGGGGAAAAGCCGTCGCTGAGCAGGCGCGCAAGGCCGGCGGCGATGGCGGCGGCGTCGATGGCCTGATCGCGGAAGTGGGCGGAGCGGGCGAGTTGGCCCAGCGCCCCGGTGATCAGGACGACGCTCAGACGGATGTCGAGGTCGCCCCGCATGCGCCCCGCCGCCTGCTCCCGCCGCACCATCGCGGTCACCTGGGACGGCAGGTTCCGTTTCTGCAGGTCATCCGGCAGGGTGGCGAAATAGCGCTTGAGATTATCCAGCACGAACAGGACCGACTCCGGCGAGGCGGCGATTTCGTGCAACGCCGCCGCGAGCCAGGCCTCCAGCCCCTGTTCGGGTTCTGCGGCCTCCAGCGCCTCGATCAGGCGCCGATAACAAGCCTCGAACAGGGCCCTCGCCAGCGCCTCCTTGCTCTCGAAATGCCGGAAGAGGGCGGGGTTGGAAAAGCCGGTGGCCCTGGCGATATCGCGAATGCTGACCGCCTCCACCCCGTGCGAAGCGAACAGCTTCAGCCCCTCAGTCATCAGCGCGCGCTTGGCGGCGGGAAGGTCGCGGACGGTGTCGGTCATGCGCACAAGTTAGCGAACGCTAACGGGCGCGGTCAAGGGGAAATGTTAGCGAGTGCTAATTAGAGGTGGCGCCCGCTCCAGGGTCTGCGACAGGCGCGAGCCAGCCCTCGTAACGCACAATAAGTCCTATGAACGGGGCCGAGATTGGAACTTCGAAGTGGAAGCGGTTGTTCGCTCCGCTTTCGAGCGCCACGCCGCTTGGACCCAAAGCCAGCGGCATTGGAAGCGGTCCGATCCACCAGCGGCGAAGATTCATGCTCAATCCGTTGGGTGTTCCCAACAACTCAAAGCCAAACCTCATGACGCCGAACCGTTCGACCAACAGGTCACCCATTTGCGAGAGTTGGCTGGAGAACGAGGCGTCGCCAAAACGGCGTTCCCATGTCTCCAGACCGCTATGTTCGCTAAAGCGAACGGAAACGGGAATGTCCCGTCCCGCTGATGGAAAGCTGAAAATCCGCGCCACAATCAGCGAGATCGGATTTGTCCCGCGGGTGACCGTCGCGCGTCCCTCCGCCAGTCCTGACCCGGGGAGGATGTGGAGCTTTCGAACAGCGGTCGGCAGCCGATGAAAGGCCTCGCCCATCACGCGTCGATAAAGCGGCTGGACTTCGACGAGATCATTGATCTCCGTATCGAAGCCCAAGGCTTTGAAATCAGGCTCAAAATCATCGAGGGAAAGTAGACCCACGGCGGCATAGGCGCCGATCGGCAAGACGCCGTTAGCCAACCGTCGTGCAAGCAATGGCGCAGCAAGGCAGGGCGTAAAAGGGCCTTGGCCGTTGTCGGCGATCAAGGTCCAGGTTCTTTCGATAACCTGTTCACCCCGCAGGCCGACCAGCCGGACCGACATCGCGGATCGATCACCACCTAACCTGGACGTCAGACGTCGAAGTCGAAGAAGCACGCTGGCCAGTGGACGTAAATCGGCGATCAGGCCCCATTGCACCAGCCAGCTTAGCATCCATAACGCCCAGTTCTCGAGACCGAGTTCGGCGCCTGCCCTGAAGATGACGAGCGGTTGTCCGGGTGTCCTTTCAGCCAGCAACGCCAAATCAGGAACGTCGCAGATAGCGACCCAGCGCCGCTTGAGCGGTAGTGTCCGAGAGGTGACGAAAGTCTGGCGGCGCAGGCTTCGCCAACCCCTCGCAGAAACTACACGCCCCGATTGCTTCAATGCGACCGCCTTGCCCACATAGGACAAGATCGCCTGCATCACCGAGAGGCCAACTGTCGCGCGGTGGCTGGCCGAGATCGCTGTTTCGACAAGCCCTACGGCGTCGAGTCCTTGAGCGAGACGCCCCGTCACTGCGCTGGACAGAGCAGGCACGCTGCTGGCCCCGGAAATTATTGTGAGACCCGCCGCTCGTGCTTCGACATCAAGGTCTGAAAACCGCTCGACGAAGGACCGGCCGTCCGCAATATCGAGATAGTGACTTCCGGCGGACATGCAGGCGCGAGCCACATGGTAGCTCGCTTCCTGAAATGGACCCGCAGCATCGACCACGAGCCAGGGCTGAACCTTGTGAAGGATCGCTTCTAAATCCTTGTCGCGGTCGATATGGACTGCGGTCAGGTTGAGATCGGCGCGTGAGCGACAAAAGACCTTCGCCTTCTCCAAACTTCGTCCGCCAACAAGAACCTCAATGTCTTTCGCTTTCCCGAGGAGCTCACTGATGCGCGCGCCGAAGGTTCCGTATCCACCGAGAACAAGAATTCGCTTCAAATGACTCGTTCCGCCGTATCGGGACTGGGAAGCCAGCAAGTCGAACGCCGCCCGAATAGTAGATACCGGTTGTGCGCTATCGCGTCGTAAATCAGATCCTGTAGACCGTCGGGCAGCAACCTAAGCAGTGCTGCAGCCCGCCAAACGCCCCCGAGGCTAGTCGCGACTTTCACGAAAGCCCCGAGCTTTCCGTATACGATCCCGTCGATCAGAACGAGGTTTGTCTCAAAGCGCACCGGGTCCAGGCCGAGGTCTTTGTATAGCGCTTGACCAATCGGTCCTTGGGCGGACGTGAACCGAAATTTCCGGTTGTGATCATGGGTCAGTACCCACTGAACAAAACCGGAGCAGAGAACGCACACGTCGTCGAAAACAATAAGCCCCCCCGAGTCAGCGAGGGATGGCCCCATTTTCCGCAGCCGTTCAACTGGATAGTTTTGAGGTTTCATGCGCCGTCACTCGCTCAATCCCGGCGTAGTTTAAATGAAGACAGACGCCGATCTTACGTCGAAACGTCCGAATCAACAGGACAGGCCGAATGTCGCCGACACACCCGTTCCGTTCGGCTCCAACTCAGCCGTTCAAGCAGCCCTTTCGCAGGCGGTCGTGTCTCCCCCTTAAGCCCGCACAGCCTTCGCCGCATCAACCCCCAGCGCCGTCAGTGCGGTCGCCGCGATGCCCTCGGCGTCGAGGCCGGCGACGGCGTACATGAGCTCGGGCTTGTCGTGGTCCTGGAAGCGGTCGGGGAGGGCTAGGGTGCGGATCTTCAAGCCCCGGTCCAGTGCGCCCTTTTCGGCCAGGAACTGCAGCACAAAGGCGCCGAAGCCGCCGACGGCGCCTTCTTCGACCGTGATCAGCGCTTCATGCTCGCGGGCGAGACGAAGGATCATCTCTTCGTCCAAAGGCTTCGCAAAGCGGGCGTCGGCGACCGTGGCGGTCAGGCCCCGGGCGGCGAGGAGGTCTGCGGCCCGCAGGCACTCCGTCAGGCGCGCGCCGAGAGACAGGATGGCGACGGCGGTCCCCTCGCGCACGATGCGGCCGCGGCCGACTTCCAGCGGGGGGGCGAAGGCGGGCATCTCTACGCCCACGCCGTCGCCGCGGGGATAGCGGAACGCAGACGGGCGGTCGTCGAGCTCGCACGCGGTGGCGATCATACCCGCAAGGTCCGCCTCGTCCGCTGCGGCCATCAGCACCATGCCGGGCAGGGCGCCGAGGAAGCCAATGTCAAAGCTGCCCGCATGCGTCGCTCCGTCCGCGCCGACGAGGCCCGCCCGGTCGATGGCGAAGCGCACGGGCAGGCTCTGGATCGCTACATCGTGGACGACCTGGTCATAGCCGCGCTGCAGGAAGGTGGAATAGATCGCGCAGAACGGCTTCATCCCGTCGGCGGCGAGGCCGGCGGCGAAGGTCACCGCGTGCTGCTCAGCGATACCGACGTCATAGACCCGCTCGGGGAAGCGCTGGGCCATCAGGTCGACGCCCGTACCGGAGGGCATGGCGGCGGTGATGGCGACGATGCGGTCGTCCTGCTCGGCGCGCTTTAAGAGCTCCGTCCCGAACACCTTGGTGTAGGAGGGGGCGTTGGACTTGGTCTTCGACTGCTCCCCCGTCACCACGTCGAAGCGGACCACGCCGTGATACTTGTCGGCGGCGTTTTCGGCGGGGGCGTAGCCCTTGCCCTTCTGGGTGACCACGTGGACCAGCACCGGGCGGTCGTTGATCTCGCGGACGTTCTTCAGCACCTGGACGAGGTGGTCCATGTTGTGGCCGTCGATGGGGCCGACATAGTAGAAGCCTAGCTCCTCGAACAGGGTGCCGCCGGTCGCCATGCCGCGGGCGTACTCCTCGGCCTTGCGCGCCGCTTCCTGCAGCGGGCGGGGAAGGGCGTTGGCGACGGAGCGGCCGATGCGGCGGATCGACTGGTAGGGGCGGCCCGAGACGAGGCCGGCGAGATAGGCGCTCATGCTGCCCACGGGGGGCGCGATCGACATGTCGTTGTCGTTGAGGATGACCGTCAGCTGGCCCTTGGTCGTCTCGACCGCGTTGTTCATCGCCTCATAGGCCATGCCCGCGCTCATCGCCCCGTCGCCGATGACGGCCACCACGCGGTTCGAGCGGCCCTGATGATCGCGGGCGGCGCAGAAGCCCAGCGCCGCGGAGATGGAGGTCGAGGCGTGCGCCGCGCCAAACGGGTCGTATTCGCTTTCCGAGCGCTTGGTGAAGCCGGACAGGCCGTCCCCCTGCCGCAGGGTGCGGATGCGGTCGCGGCGGCCCGTGAGGATCTTGTGCGGATAGGCCTGGTGGCCCACGTCCCAGATGAGAATGTCGTCGGGCGTCTCGTACACGGCGTGGAGCGCGACGGTCAGCTCGACCACGCCGAGGCCCGCGCCCAGATGGCCGCCGGTCACGGAGACGGCGTCGATGGTCTCCAGCCGAAGTTCGTCCGACACCTGACGAAGATCGGCGATGGACAGATGGCGCAGGTCGGCAGGCGAGGCGATCTGGTCAAGAAGGGGAGTGGACGGGGGCATCTGGCCTCGACTGCGACGCGCCGATCAGGCGACAAAAAGGGCGCTTCAGCGACGATCTAGCACGAAATCAGCGCTATCTCGAAGGTAAGTCGCCCTTGAGCCGAAGATTTCAAGATGTGACTTGCACTGTTCACGCAACATATCGACCCGTTGATGGGCCTCTTCGACCCCCAATAGGGTTACGAAATTGGCTTTTCCGCGCGCGGCGTCCTTGCGAACCGCCTTTCCGATGTCCTTCGCCTCGGCTTCGACATCGAGAAGGTCGTCGACAATCTGATAAGCCAGACCAAGATCGTGCGCGAAGGCCATCAGAGCGTGGCGCTTGGGCTCGGAGGCTCTGGCCAGCACCAGCGGGATCTCGAAGGCGTAGGCGATCAGCGCGCCGGTCTTCAGCCGCTGCATCCGCGCGACGGCGCCCAGGTCATCGCGAAGGCCGAGGATGTCGATCATCTGCCCGCCGGCCATGCCTTGCGCGCCCGAAGCCCGGGCGAGGCGGCGGATCAGCTCGGCCCGGATCTCCGCGTCGTCGTGGGTGTCCGGGTGGGCCATGATCTCGAAGGCGATGGACTGGAGCGCGTCGCCCACGAGGATGGCGGTCGCCTCGTCATAGGCCTTGTGCACCGTCGGGCGGCCGCGGCGGATGTCGTCATCGTCCATCGCCGGCAGGTCGTCGTGGACGAGGCTATAGGCGTGGATGCATTCCAGCGCACAGGCGGCGCGGAGCACAGGGCGCTCCTCGATCTCGAACAGCTTGGCCGCTTCCAGGGCGAAATAGGGGCGAAGCCGCTTGCCGGGTCCCAGCGCCGCATAGCGCATCGCCTCCATCAGCCGCTGCTCCGGCCCTTCTGCGCGGGGGAGCAGGGCGTCAAGCGCAACCGTGACGAGATCGGCCGAGTTGGCCATGCGCTGGGCGAGACTCTCGCGCCAGTCCGGTGCGGGCTGTCCGCTCATGCGCGGGACCTCGCGACGCCGCGCATCAGGCGAAGTCCGCAGGCGCCGCGCCAGACGCCTCGCCACCCGCGCCGACGACGATCTTCTCGACCTTCAGCCGCGCCGCCGACAGTTTCGCCTCGCAATGCGCCTTCAGCGCCGCGCCGCGCTCATATTGCTCGATCGACTGCTCCAGCGGCGCCTGTCCGGATTCGAGGGCGCGCACGATGGTCTCAAGCTCGGCGAGGGCCTGCTCGAAGCTCATTGCGGCGATGTCGGCATAGTCGCTCATGGCGTCACATTCGATAGTTCAGAAACGGGGAGACGCGGCACATTAGGCAGGCTCACCTCGGACCGCAATCGCAACTTCAATCACGCGCGCTCGAAACGGCGGGTCGCCCAGTATTTGAAACCCTGATCTTCTGTCAGGCGATAGCCCTGCCGCTTCAGCGCATTGCCGATCATGTTGTTGAAGTATCCGTGGGCGACCAGCAGCACCGGGCCATTGGCCGCAGCTGCTTCATTCAGCGTCTCGGCGGCGCGCATGGCCCGGACCTCGGCCTGCGGGCGGGTCTCGTCCCCTTCGCCATAGCCGAACCACCAGGCCGTTCTCGCGATCACACCCCAGTAGGGCGGTGTGAAAGTCATGAAATCGGGAAGGGGCGGCGGCGGCAGGGGCGCCTCGATGAACAGGGCGTTGGGGGTGAACGGCCGCTCGCCGACAATGGCGCGCGCCGTCTCGATGGCCCTGCGGCGAGTCGAGACAA
>Ga0208617_1000246_pt1 | contig 16526 bp, 15 predicted proteins | sample CryBogCBE06Nov07_FD_184581 | JGI IMG/M metagenome (GOLD analysis project Ga0208617, IMG submission 184581) | Freshwater microbial communities from Crystal Bog, Wisconsin, USA - CBE06Nov07 (SPAdes) (version 2) | ecosystem: Environmental > Aquatic > Freshwater > Lake | place: Crystal Bog...
CCCAGCCCGGGCAGATGGCATTGACCGTGATACCCGTGGTTGCGGTTTCGAGCGCAACCACCTTGGTCATGCCGACGATGCCGTGCTTGGCGGCCACATAGGCCACCTTCTGGGCCGAGCCCACCAGGCCATGCGCCGAGGCGATGCTGATTACGCGGCCCCAGTTCTTGGCACGCATGCCGGGAATGGCTAGGCGGGTGGCGTGGAAGGCGGCGCTCAGGTTGATGGCGATGATGGCGTCCCATTTTTCCGTTGGGAAATTCTCGATCGGGGCGACATACTGGATACCTGCGTTGTTGACTAGGATGTCCACGCCGCCAAATTCGGTGTCGGCGTACTTCATCATGGCCTCGATCTCGGCGGGCTTGCTCATGTCGGCGCCGTGGTAGCCCACTTTGACGCCCAGCGCGGCGACTTCGGCCTTGGGGCCCTCGGCATCGCCAAAGCCATTGAGGATCAGGTTGGCGCCCTGCTTGGCCAGCTCGAGCGCGATGCCCAGGCCAATCCCGCTGGTGGAGCCGGTGACGAGGGCGGTTTTACCTTTGAGCATGGGGTTTCCTTTGAAAAGTTGAGAAATCGGGTTCAGGGCTTTTTGTGCGCCCTGGGGTGGGCTGCATCATAGGCCTTGGCCAGGTGCTGGAAATCAAGCCGTGTGTAAACCTGTGTGGTACTGATGTTGGCATGACCAAGCAATTCCTGTACCGCGCGCAGGTCGCCGCTGGATTGCAGCACATGGCTGGCAAAACTGTGGCGCAGCATGTGCGGATGCACCGGCATGGCCAGGCCGGCCGCCAGGCTGCGGCTTTTGAGGCGTTGCCAGACCGATTGGGCTCCCAGGCGTGTGCCATTGCGCCCGATGAAAAGTGCAGCGCTGGCTGCGCTGCGGCGCCCGGCGGGAAGGGTGCCCAGAATCTGCTCACGCGCCGGCAGCCAGGCCTGCAGGGCGGCAATGGCCTGCTGGCCTACCGGCACGCTGCGCCACTTGCTGCCCTTGCCGCGCACATGGGCCTCGGCGGCTTGCAGATCGATCCAGCCCTGGCCCTGGGCGCTGCCAGTCGTGCTGGCCTGCGCGTCCAGCCCGACCAGCTCGCCCACCCGCAGGCCGCAGGAATACAAAAGCTCGACGATGGCGGCGTCGCGCAGTTCCAGGGCAGCAGCTTCGGCGGTATTTTTTGAAGACACGTTGCTAGAGTCGTTATTTTGTGGTCGTAGCGCGCTATTGTTTTTATAGCCCGCGAGCTGCACGGCGTCGTCCACGCTGAGCGCCTTGGGCAAAGGCTTGGGCGCCTTGGGGGCGCGCACGTCCTGCACCGGGTTGCTGTCCACCAGGCCAGTGCGGCCCAGCCAGCTGTAAAAACCGCGCCAGCCCGAGAGGATCAGGGCAATGCCGCGACCACTGCGCCCGCCGCTGTGCATCTGGGCGACCCAGCGGCGTATGTGGGCGTTGTGGACGCCGGCGAGTGCCAGGTTGGCCTTGGCGGCGTTCTCCGCGAGCTTGGCCAGATCAAGGGCATAGAGCTCGATCGTGCGCGCGGCCAGACGCTTCTCGACGCGCACATGCTCCAGGTATTTTTCAACCAGGGCGGCGTCGGTGTCCACGGGCAGTGTCCTCAGCGCAGGCGCGAGAGCGCGGCTCCGGCCAATTCGCCGATGCGCTCCAGGAAGTCGGTGCCCATGCCGGCCTGGAAACGCTGGGCGTCGGGCGAGGCCAGCACGAGCAGGCCAAACACATCAGAACCCGGGCCGGCGCGCAGAGGAATCAGCGCGATCGACTGTGCATGGGCAGCGTCCTTGAGCCAGCTGGCTGCTTCAAAGCCGGTGTTTACGCCGCAGTACGGCTGTGAGAGCGAGGCGGCAAATATCTGCACGTCCTCGCTGGCACCCAGGGCAAAGGCCTCGTCGGCAAAGGCACCCGCCAAGCCCCAGAGCCGCACGGCCACCTGCGGCACCATGAAGTCATGCGCAATGCTGTCGGCGATGGCTGCGGGCAGGGCCGTGCTTTCATGCACCAGCAGCACATTGCGCGTCCAGTTTTGCAGGCGGTTGGCAATCACCATGTTGTCGTTGCCATTGCGCACCATTTCCATGATGCGCTGCTCCAGCGCCTTGATCTTCTCGCGCAACATTTCGGCTTGCCGCTCCTGTAGGCTGATGGCGCGGTTGCCGTGCGGGCTGGTCAGCTGCACGGCGGCCAGCAGCTCAGCGTGGCGGGTGAAAAAATCGGGCGTTGTCGATAGGAAATGCGCGATGTCGTCTTCGGTTACGGGCGGGAAGTTCGGGTCGTGGGTTGCCATGGTTTCTTTCTTTTATTTGCCGGAATTCAAAAACGGGATGGGGGCACCGGCATAGACGTTTTGCGGCAGCTTGCCGTCCCAGCGTTTGGCTTTTTCCATTTCCACGTCAATGCGTTTGAGGTCCAGCAGGCTCTGGCTCTGCTTCAATGCGTCGGCCTGCAGGGTAAGCGCCTTGGCCTGGGCCTCTGCCGTGACCACCGTGGCGCGGGCCTCGGCCTCGGCAATCGCAACCTTCTGCTTTTGCTCGGCTTCCACCGTCTTGAGCGTGTTTTCTGCGGCAAGGCGTTTTTGCTCTTGCGTGACCTTGTCGTTGATGGCGGCCATGTAGCTGGGGCTGAAGCTGAAGTTGCGCATGTCGATGCTGATGACCTGGGCACCGTAGAGCGAGAGTTTGGCGTTGAGGGCGGCGTTGATCTCGCTGCTGACCTGGCTGCGCTTGGCAATCAGGTCGGGCGCCGTATATCGGCTGGTGACGGCCTTGAACACTTCCATGGTTGCCGTTTGCACATAGCTCGACAGGTCGCCGTTGTGGCTGTATTTTTCATAGACCACCGCCACCTTGTCGGGCAGCACAGAGTAGCGCACCGTCATGCTGACGTTGACGGGCTGGGTGTCGCTGGTGGAGCCTTCCGCCTTTTCAATATCGGCCTGCTCCGCCCGGATGCTGAAATTGTTCAGCTTTTGCCAGGGCGGCAAAACAGCAAGCCCCTCGCCTTCAATGCCCACGATGCGGCCAAATTGCGTGATGACGCCCCGACTGCCAGTAGGCACGGAGTAGAAGGGCCACAAAAATAGGAGCGCCAGCAGAACCAGCGCAGCCAATGCGATTTTGGTCAGGCGACCTTTGAGCCAGCCCTGGGCCTGGCCTGATGGATTCAGCGGAAATTCGGTGCTCATGGGTTCCCCTTTCGTCGTGCTTTCATGAAGCTCAGATCTGCTCCGGGATGGTGATTTCACCTTCGTAGACGGTCGTGGCTGGGCCGGTCATGAATACCGGGGCCGACAGATTGCCTGCGTCGCCGGCCCATTCAATGGTGAGTAGGCCGCCACGGGTCTCGACGTCCACGCTGGGGTCCAGCAGGCCCAGGCGGATGCCCGCCACCACGGCGGCGCAGGCGCCCGTGCCGCAGGCCAGGGTTTCACCCGCGCCGCGTTCATACACGCGCAGACGGATGCGGCTACGGCTGAGGACCTGCATGAAGCCGGCGTTGACACGGCGCGGAAAGGCCGGGTGTTGCTCGACCAGCGGGCCCACACGGGCAACGGGCGCGCTGTCCACATCGTCCACCCGTTGCACCGCATGCGGATTGCCCATCGACAGAACTGCTACTAAAACAGGATCGCCTGACGCTGGTTTTTCAATGGTTAGTGGCCATTTTTGCCATCCATTCACCGCCTGCGGCGTGAGGCCCGTGCTGTCAAAGGGCACGTGGGCCAGGTCAAACACTGGCGGGCCCATGTCCACCCGCACGCGCCCGTCGGGCAGCATGCGCGGCTCGATCACGCCACCTGCCACCTGCACGCGCACCGCGTCCTTGGTCGTCAGCCCCCGCTCGCGCACAAAGCGCACAAAGCAGCGGGCACCGTTGCCGCAGTGCTCGACTTCGGTGCCGTCGTTGTTGTGGATGACGTACTGGAAATCAATGCCGGGGCCGGGGGATGGCCGCACGCTCAGGATCTGGTCCGCGCCCACGCCAAAGTGCCGGTCGCCCAGAAAGCGGTACTGCGCGGGGCTGAGGTTCAGCGCGGTGGTGGTCTCGTCCAGAACCACAAAATCATTGCCCGCGCCCTGCATCTTGGTGAAGCGCAGGCGACGGGTAGCGGGGGAGGGGGCTGCCATGGATTGAATTATCCTCCGAGCATGCGCATACCTGACTGGACCCCCGAAGCCCATCCCCAGGCCCCCGAACTCGTCAACGCCATCCTGGCGCGGCGCGGCGGCCAGCTCATAAACCTAGACAAAGCCCTGCTCTGGAGCGAGCCGCTGGCACGCGGCTGGAACGTCTACCTCAAGGCGGTGCGCAGCGAGCTGCCCACCAGCTGGAAGCTGCGCGAGCTGGGCATCTGCACCGTGGCCCTGCTGACCGGCGCCGCCTACGAGTACCACCACCATGCGCCCGATTTCCTCAAGGCCGGCGGCAGCCAGGCGGAGCTTGACGCCCTCAATGCCCACGTCAAGGCCAATCCGCGGCTAACGCCCGCCGATCCAGCGTTGGGTGCTGTCGAAAAGATAGTAATTCACTACGCCGTCCAGATGACGCTCGACGTCAAGGTGACCGATGAGGTCTTTGCCGCCCTTCAGCAGCACTTCAACACCACCGAAATCGTGGAACTCACCAGCGCAATCGCCACCTACAACATGGTGGCGCGCTTTCTGGTAGCGCTGGGTGTCAGCCCCGAGGCCTGACCTGGTCCCAGACGGCCTCGGCTACGACCGATAGCGGCTCCACGCCGCGAAACAGGCGGATGTCAACCGGCACGCTCCAGTTATCCCCGCCTGCCAGGGCCAGCCTGCCATCGGTCAGTTCGGCGCTGACCTGGCTGCGAGGCAGCCAAGCCAGGCCACGCCCTTCCAGGGCCATCGTCTTGAGCAGGACGGCATGGTGGGAGGTGATGGCCGGTGTGAAGCGGCTTGAATCGAGAATTTGTGGCAGCTCGGCTCGCATGATCTGGCCAAGTCCCGACTCCTGGCTGTAGGCCAGGATCGCAAGCGGCTGCGCCGGGGTTTTGGACAAGTCAAGGTGTATGTGGGCGCTGCCGCCGGCCCGCACTGGCACCAGCAAGTCCTGCCCGACCTGTGCAAAAGTGAATTCCGGCTCCTGCAGGCGAGTGGCCACCGCCTTGTGCCCGTAGCACAGCAGGAACTGCACTCGATGCGTCAGCATCAGGTCCTCGCAGGCCCGGAAACTGTCCGAGACCATATGAATAGGCCCCAGCTGCAATTGCTGTTCAATGCCCTGCAGCCAGGCCGGGAAAAACGCCAGGGACAGCACATGGGTAGCGGCAAACTGCAGGCTGCGGCCCGCCTGCTCATGGACTTCGTGGGCGCGGGTGCGCGCGGTGGCCAGGCGGGTAAGCACCTCACGCGCCGCAGTCAGGAACACCTCTCCGGCAGGGGTGGCCGCTGCCGGATGGCGAGCCCGGTCAATCAATTCCACGCCGGCCCACTCCTCAAGCGCCTTGATATGGCGGCTGAACGCGGGCTGGGCAATCGCGCGTGACTGGGCGGCTCGCGAAAAATTGCCGAATTCCGTGAGGGCCAGAAAGTCTTCCAGCCATTCGAGATCCAACGGACGGTTGACGGGACCCATGGTGTGTGAATAGTTGTATGCGATTCCAGTATTGGACGCCGGACGCGGCCACCCCGATGATCACCCCATTCATTCACCGAGGAGACGAATCCGTGCCAACCATTGCCAATTATCGGGGCATTATTCCCGCCATCGCCTGCCCCTTCACCGAGCAAGGTGCCATTGATGAACCGGCCCTGCGTCGCCTGGCCTCCTGGCTGGCTGGCCACAAGGGAGTGGTGGCAGTCATGACCAATGGCCATACCGGTGAGGTGTTTTCCCTCACGCCGCTGGAGCGCGCAGAGGTTACGCGCATCGTCGCTGACGAGCTCAAGGGCAAGTGCCCGGTCATCTCTTCCATCGTCTGCGAAGGCCTGGCTGACGCGGCTGAACATGCCCGCCTGGCCAAAGAGGCTGGCGCTGCCGCGCTGGACGTGATGCCGCCTCACCACTGGCTGCGCTTTGGCTTCCACGCCGACCATGCACTGGCCTATTTCGACACCATCTGGCAAGCCGCCAAGCTCGATCTGGTCTGCCACGTCTACCCGGCCTACAGCAAGGCCTCCTATTCTTCAGCCCTGCTGGCCGACCTGGCGCGCCTGCCCTATGTGCAGGCATTCAAGGTGGGCCAACGCGAAATGAGCAAGTACGCGCGTGACCTCAAGGCCATCCGCGATGCCGACGCCAGCAAGGCCATCCTGACCTGCCACGACGAATACCTGCTGGCCTCCATGGTCCAGGGCGTGGACGGCGCGCTGGTGGGCTTTGCCAGCTGCATCCCCCAGCTCATCATCGACCTCATGGCCGCTGTGCACAAGGGCGATTTGAACGAGGCCATGCGCATTCAGGCCATCATTACCCCGCTCAAGGAAGCGGTGTATGGCGCGGGCGAGCCCACGGGCGAAGCCCATGCCCGCATGAAAACCGCGATGAAGTGGGCCGGCGTCATCGAGCACGACTGGGTGCGCGCACCCACTCACCGCCCATCCGCTGAAGAAGAGGCCGACATCCGCCGCGTCGTGGCGGCCGCAGGGCTGTCGCGTTGAACAGGCCTGCTCGCCATTCCAACAAACCGGAGACATCCATGCAGCGCACACGCTTGATCCGCCACACCCTGGCCCTGGCAACCACGGCCATGGCCCTGGCTTTACTCCCTGCGCTCGCCCAGGCCCAGGCCTGGCCCGCCCGGCCGCTCCGGATGGTCATTCCATTCCCGCCCGGCGGCACGCTCGACTCGCTTGGCCGCTCTCTGGCGCAAAAGCTCTCCGAGCAACTGGGCCAGACCGTGGTGGTGGAGAACAAGCCAGGCGGCAATGGCATCATTGGCGCTGATCAGGTTGCCAAGGCCAATCCAGACGGCTACACCTTGCTGTTCAATGCATCGACATTCGTCACGGCCCCGATGACCATGAAGGCCGTGCCCTATGCGGTCACGCGCGACTTCAGCTCCATAGCGCTGGTGGCCAAGGCCCCTTTGTCGGTGGCCATCAGCAAAAGCCTGCCGATTACCGATATCAAGAGCCTGCTGGCCTATGGCAAGGCCAACCCGGGCAAGATGACCTTCGCCGTGGGCTCGGTCGGTTCGGCCGGGCACCTGTCCACCGAGTTGCTGCGCCGCGCGGGCCAGCTGGATTATTTGATCGTGCCCTACAAGGGCACATCCCCAGCCTTCCAGGACTTGATTGGCGGGCAAATTTCCGGCTTCATCGACCCCATCCTGGGTTCGCTGCAATTCCACAAGCAAGGCCTGCTGCGGGTGGTGGCCGTCACGTCGGCCACGCGCGCACCCAGCCTCCCCGACGTGCCCACCGTGGGCGAGACCATTCCCGGCTATGAGTTCTACAGCTGGTATGGGCTGTGGGGTCCGGCCAAGCTCCCGGCCGAGATCGCCCACCGCCTCAACAGCGAAGTCAACAAGGCGCTGGCGGGCGACATGCGCGACAAGTTCGTTCCTCAAGGCCTGCTGTTCACTCCGGGCAGCATCGCAGACTTTGCCAAGTTCCAGGCCGACGACATGGCCAAGTCGCAGAAGATCATCACCGAGGGCAATATCCATGTCGAATGAGGTGCCCCATGCGGTCGTCACAGGCAGCAGCTCTGGCATTGGCCAAGCCATTGCCCAGGCACTGCTGGACACGGGCTGGGCGGTGACAGGCCTGGACCTGGCGCCGGCCACGCTCCAGGCCCCGGGGTTTGTCCACTGCGGTGTGGACCTAGCTGATGCGCCTGCATTGGCCGGTGCCACGGCAAAGCTGGGCCGGGTGGACGCGCTGGTTCATGCTGCTGGCGTGCTCCGTCTTGGTGCCTTGGGTGCTCTGGACCACGCGGCCGCAGCGTGGATGTGGCGCATCCACGTGGACGCGGCTGCGCGCATCGCCGACGCGCTGGCACCCGCCATGGCGCAGCGCGGCACTGGCCGAATCGTCTTCATAGGCAGCCGTGTGGCACAGGGAATGGCGGGGCGCGCGCAATATGCCGCGACCAAGGCCGCGCTGATTGCCATGGCGCGTAGTTGGGCGGCGGAGCTCGCGCCGAGCGGCGTGACGGTCAATGTCGTCTCCCCTGCGGCCACGCAAACCGGCATGGCAAGCGACCCTTCGCGCGCCGCGACTGCGCCCAAGCTGCCGCCGATTGGCCGGCTTATCCTGCCCCAGGAAGTGGCTTCGCTCGTGCTCTATCTGCTGGGCCCCCAGGCCGCGGCCATCACCGGGCAGGACATCCAGATTTGCGGTGGCTCGTCGCTCTCACGTTAAACCTTTTTATCCCCAAGCACCATGAAAATTGTCAACATCCTCGAATCCACCCGCCCCATCAAATCCGACATCCGCAATGCCTACATCGACTTCAGCAAGATGACGCTAAGCCTGGTGGCGGTGGTGACTGATGTGGTGCGTGACGGCAAGCCGGTAATTGGCTACGGCTTCAACTCCAATGGCCGCTATGGTCAGGGCCATTTGATCCGCGAGCGCTTTGTGCCGCGCGTGCTGGCGGCAGACCCGGCCACGCTCATGATGGACGACGGCAGCAATATCGACCCGCACAAGATATGGGCCTGCATGATGACCAACGAAAAGCCTGGCGGCCACGGTGAGCGCTCGGTGGCGGTAGGCACCATCGACATGGCTGTTTGGGATGCCACGGCAAAAATTGCCGGCCTGCCCCTGCACGAGTTGCTCGCCCAGCGCTATGGAAGTGGCAAGGCGAATCCGAAGGTGTTTGTGTATGCCGCTGGCGGCTATTACCAGCCTGCCAAAGGACTGCAGGGCCTGCGCGATGAAATGCGGGGCTATTTGGACCGCGGCTATTCCGTTGTCAAGATGAAAATTGGTGGCGCGCCGCTGGCCGAAGATTGCAATCGCATCGAGGCCGTGCTCAAGATGCTTGCGCCCGGGCAGCAGCTCGCCGTGGACGCCAATGGCCGCTTCGATTTACCCACGGCCGTGGCGTATGGCAAGGCGCTCGGCCAGTACCCGTTGTTCTGGTATGAAGAAGCTGGCGATCCGCTGGACTACGAACTGCAGGCCGAACTGAGCAAGGTCTACGCCGGCCCGCTGGCCACGGGGGAAAACCTTTTTTCAATGCAGGATGCGCGCAACCTCATCCGCTACGGCGGCATGCGGCCCGACCGCGACTGGCTGCAGTTTGATTGCGCCCTCAGTTATGGCTTGGTCGAATACCTGCGCACGCTCAACATGCTAAAGGAATATGGCTGGTCACCCAGCCGTTGCGTGCCACATGGCGGCCACCAGATGAGCCTAGCGATTGCCGCCGGTCTGGGCCTGGGAGGCAACGAGAGCTATCCCGACCTGTTCCAGCCCTACGGCGGTTTCCCCGATGGAGTCAAAGTGGAGAACGGTTACGTGACTTTGCCAACTTTGCCCGGGATCGGGTTTGAGGGGAAGGCGGATTTGTATGCGGAGATGCGGGGATTGGCTGAGTAAGTTTCAGGTCGACTTGCGACCTATGGCGGTCTAAGACGTGCCTCAAATTGGTGCCTGATCGCGGTCATTTTTGGTCAGCTTGGTAGGTCAGGTCCGGGTATTCTTTCTTCCAAACCTGCTGACTTGCCGAACCTCCTCTGGGTGTCTATGGCCCTCGTTTTTCCTGAGAACCACGTAAAAAGGCATGTAACGTATGGTCAATCCTTAATTCAAAAGTAGTCGATAGCCATTCTGCAGGTGAGGGTTAGGAAAAATATGGTGCTTGGTTAGTCGTTTGTCAGAATAATCAATAACATTTATTCAAGACCTCCATTCGGTTCACCTAACTCTTGAGGACGGGGTCATGAAAAAAAAATACACCAACACGGTAATCAACGCTGAGTTGACTAGCTCACAACCTTCGGGTCGGTTGCAGGGGCTAAAGTTTAGTACGCTTGGCCTCATTCTGACTAGTATCGTTGTTCTGCCAATCCTGCTCGCTGTGATTCTGAGCTGGTTGAACCAAAGAACTGTCTTGAGACAGCGCATTGAAACAAATCTACAAAGCATTAGCGGGCTTGCTGTCGCCCAGCAGTCCCAGTTAGTAGAAGGCACACGGCGGCTCCTTATTTCAATGGCGCAAACAAGATCCTTGCGTGACGGCAATTGGCCTATGTGCGAGGAGTACGCAAAACGGCTAAATCAGGAACTAGGCGACTACGGCGTAATTGGCGTACACGACTTGAAGGGGGATGTGGTTTGCAGTTCCAAGCCAGCGGTCAATCCAATCAATCTGTCAGGCACCTCTTTTTTTCAAAGTGAACTTGAACACGTTGACTTCTCGGTTGGTTACTTTGTGCCAAATGGCGAGGCATCGGGTAAGGCTGTAGTTCCTTTTTCCACGCCTCTCTATGCGCCAAACGGAAAACTCATTGGTTTTGTTTTCGTCGCCCTTGATATAAAACGCCTATCTGATCTTCTGGGCTCGTTAATGCTCCCGCCGGGCTTCAGCCTGACTTTGACAGATTGGCAGGGCACTGTTCTGGGTGTTTCTCCCGGTGACGGTAGCAAACTCATTGGCCGACCTGTTGCAAACGCAGACGTTATGAATTTGATCCGTGCCCGACGTTCAGGCCGCGTGGAAACTGAATCTGATGGCGAGGTTGAGCACGACATTCGACAAGTTGCGGTTCCGGCGGGAAATGGTCTTTACCTTTGGACAACCGCAAGGGTGAATGAGATATCCAGTCCGATGCGCAATCGTTTCATTTTGTCCATGGTTGCACTGATAGCGTTTTTCGTAACTATCATGGGACTCGTTATTGCGGCGAGTTCTATTCTCGTCGTCGCTCCGATCCAACGCCTGCTCGACGCCATCAAAACAATCGGCCACGACAACTACAAAGAGGATACCGCCAAGCCAAAGTTTTATGTCCGGGAATTGCAAATCCTGAAAGGCGGCCTTACCGAACTGTCCACAATTCTGGAGCGCCGAGTGAGGCAGAGAACCGAGGCAATAGCAGCCGCTGAAGAAGCGCGACTAGAGATGCTTGGCATCTTGAACCGCATGACTGATGGCTTTCTTGTTCTTGACCTCCAATGGAAGATCCGATTTGAGAACAGGAGCGCCAGCGCAGTTTTTCAACACCAGAAAAGCAAGCTGGTTGGCCTTGACTTCTGGAGTCTCCTTTCCAGTGAGAACTTACCCCAAATTAAGGATGAAGCCGAGCAGCAAATCCGATTGAAGTACGACTGGTCATCGGAGGACTACTACGAAGCACTGGACTCCTGGCTTGAAATTCGCATTTACCCGACTGGCGACAGCGTTGGCGTGTTTGCTCGGGACACCACCGAAAAACGCATGTTTTTTGAAAGACTGAAACAACGCGAACGACAAAATAGTGAATTGTTCACATCGAATCCTCAAGCAATGGCTGTCTACGAAGTCGAGACCATGAAGATCTTGGCAGTCAATGATTCCGCTGTCCGGTTGTGTGGCTATTCGGAAGGAGAATTGCTGAGCCGGACCATGATTGATATTGCTCCTGCGGAGGATCAGCAAAATGTGCGCGACCTCATAAGCCATCCACCTGAGCGACGCAGGTCAGATGATCAAGGCCTAATCTGGCGCCTAGCTCGCAAGGACGGCCGCGTGCTGCTTATCGAGGTGGTGGGGCACCGGTATGAGTTCCGGGGTCGAAATGCCCGCATGATCATGCTGACCGATGTGTCGAACCGACTTATCAAGGAAAACAAGCGGCGAATGGAGAACGAGGAACTGAAACGCACCGTGAAGATCCTCACTGCCCATGTAGGTAGGCGTGACTATCTGCGTGGGCTGGCCGAACGACTGGCGGGTGACACCCGCAAAAGCCTTCACATTCTTCGTAAGTCCCCAAATCATGGAGCCAAAGAGGTTGCCTGGGACATGCTGGAAGATCAATTGAATCTGTTGGGGCAAATAGCGTGGGCCAAGGGGCGCGAAGCTAGGCCAGAGATGATCAATTTGTCTGAGTTGGCGGAAAACGCTGCGGCAGCTTTGGCCAACGATCAAAGGTATTCAGGTACTAATCTGGAAATTGCGCCCAAGCTCCAATGTTTTTCCGATCCCCGCATGGTAACTGTCCTGCTGGAAAATATTCTTGCTTTTGTGTTGCGGACCTTGAAAGGGCGACCGGCAAGTTGGGTCTCACTAGACAGCGCAGGCGCACACCGTTCTACCAATATTTTCAGGATTACCGCCCGCACAGCTGACCAGCAGGCTTTGCATGAGTTGCAATTGATAAGCGACCCTGCTGCCATTGCGGCAGCGCTTGGCAACTTCAGCACCGCAGATGTCCAATTCCGCCTTGCCGCCACGATTGCGCAAATGCTGGGTGGGGGGATTTGGTCAGAGCCACAGGAGGCTGGCAGTTTGACTTTGGATATTCAGTTGGCTGCAGGCGGAGGTCGCGCCAAGGATTTTATCCGTGATGTCGTCGTGGACACATATGAGGAGGAGGATGATGATGAACGAGATGCTTGAAAGATTTATGTGAGGACGATGTGGATCCATCGATTGCGTTCACCTGCTCCCCAACTACCGTACAAGCTGAAAAGAATTTTGCGAATTGACTTTGCGAATGCGGCTGTTCGCGAATAGCTGCTTTTTGTCGGGATTGCAGTCCTGCCGACTCATCGAAAGAAACCAGCACGACCTTAGAGAGGGAACACGTTGCTAAATGCGACTGCCACTGTGGCGGTAAATGCGCGGTCAAGCCGCGGATCTGATTCCCCATGCCGTCGCCATTGATCAATTTCGGGAATGTTGAAGGCCGTCCCGGCGAGCGGTCCTTAATCGAAGATGGCGTGCTGCATCGGCCCGGCTCGCGTGCCTTCGATATCCCGCTGTACCTAATCGCGAATGCCGGGCGTGGAGTGAGCAAGGAATCAATGCGCCATTGCTGGCCAGGTATGGTGGTCGGCGACAACAACCCCACGGTGCAGATATCGTCATTGCGCAAGCTGCCGGGGCCCAACGCGCTTGTCACGCTGCTAGGCAAGGGCTACCAGTTCACGCTGGCGGCTGATGGCATTGGCGCCGTCTTAGCGCCGCCGCCGGCCCAGGGTGTCGAGACTCAGGATTTGCCACTGCCCGATAGACCCTCCGTTGCCGTGCTGCCGTTCGATTTTTTCAGCAGTAACAATAGCGACGACAGCAAAGGCATGATCGTTGGCGAGCACCTGGCAGATGGCATCGCGGAAGACCTGACCACCGAGCTGTCGCGCTTTCACTCGCTGTTCGTCATCGCACGCAACAGCTGCTTTACCTACAATGGCCGCGCGGTCGACGTGCGCCAGGGCTCGCGCGAACTCGGCGTGCGCTATGTGGTGGCGGGCAGCGTGCGCCGCAATGGCAGCGCCTTGCGCATCACAGCGCAGCTGGTCGACGCGCTGCAGGGCCAGCACGTATGGTCCAACAAGTTCGACGGTGCCATGGAGGACGTGTTCGCCATCCAGGACGAGATCGTGCGCATCGTCTCCCAGGCCATCGCTTTCGGCGTCGACCAGGCCCACCCGTAACCAGACATTCGCCAATGCCAGCGTCTTCTTGGCATTGTGGACATTGAGGCAACTAAGATAATGTGGCAATCAAACGCGGAGAGCGTGTCTCGCCCACTCATCTTGATAGTTAGGCCGCTCACCCCCACCATCACCTCACAAAGACCGCTGCAATGGACGCACCTCTCGCCATTAGTCAAATCGTCGTTCGGGTCTGCCTCTCTGCATTTGCAGCAATCGCCATCTTTGGCGGTTCGCTGCAGATGTACTTGGGCCAACCAAACACCTCTCCTCGATTGGACAACGTGCATCGCTTTATGGCGGGGATCTACCTATTCATGGGCATCATCTGCGCTTGGTCAGCGGTGACGGTCAGGCAACAAGACACGCTGGTCTATCTCATTGCTGCCGGAGTTTTTGTCGCAGGTTGCGGGCGTCTAGTGTCCATGAGCAAGGTTGGGCTGCCTGAGCCTCGGGCGCTGTGGCTGGGCTATCTGACTCCTGAACTTTTGTTGCCGTGGGTGCTGGCGGTTGCGCACTTCTATCGGCCACCACACTAGGGCATCGAGCGGTCTAGCCGCTTGGTCAACCTGACCCGCTACGCCCGAGCGCATTTATGTAGCCAGATTGTCATAGGAAAACTGTGTTTGCCGGGTTTCTTATCTCGGTCGACCAATGAGCAAGCCTGTCAATGTGTGGACGTTGGGGCTATGCGATCCATGTCATGGATCTCGCGCTCGGATGCCGTTGGGCCGGCCAAAACAATGGTCTGGCGCCCTCCGTCATAGTCAGCCTGTACAAATTGGCGTTCCGGCAAATGGCCGTGCAGCGCTGGAAACAGGGCAAATACCTGGTCCCCCGCCCGAAGTGCTGCGACGACGGTTGCAACAGGTGCCAGCTGCTCGGCGCCAGCCCAGGTGTTTTTTACTGTGTTGACGCGGCCCCAGCGCACATCGGTCACCCGTCCGTCCTCGTCCAGTTGGACCTGGGACACCGCAAAGATGTGCCGGGAAGGGCCATTGACCGGCATTTTGGGCTTCATCTTGCCGGATGGATTCAGATCCAGGTAAGCGAGATCCCGCATCTTGATGACGACGCCCGCTTCCGGGCTTACCTCCTTCACGAGATCAATCGTCTCGCTGCCGTCCCAGCGCTGGACGACTTCAAACTGCCGGTTGGGCAGGTGGGCATGGGGTGGAAGCAGGATGGCGGAGACATGTGCGCCATCGTGGATGGCATCCACCACATCGGAAACCGGCGCGACCACGGGGGCCGAGACATTGCCGTTGGATCGGGCATTGATCTCGCTCCACAACACATGCGTCGCCCAACCCGAGGGGTCCAGATGGATTTTGGAGACCGAAAAATAGCGTCTTGTTTCGGTTTCCATGGGCCGAGCCCTTGCGCCTTGGTATGTCATGGCAGCATCGTCCGGCTGGGGGGCCGTGGGGTCTGTGCGTTGCCGCGCACAGCGCCACCTCCGGCTTTGGCTATCGGGCCAGGCGCTGCCTGATCGCTGCGTCCGCCAATTGAGCCGAGCCAACCGTAATGCACATGACGAAAAAAGCGACCCATGCATAGGGCCAGAACAAGGGCATTCCAACCAGAATCAAGCCGTCATTGCCGCCCGGAATGAGCAGGCTGCCCCAGGCCATCAGGATGCCGCCCGTCAGGCAGCGTGCCAAGCCCGTGGTCGACAGGGGATGCCAATGCAGGCGTCCTGCCGTGTATCCGCCAAGCATGGCGCCCACGAGCAGCGCAAGCGCCATGAAGGCCCGCCCCGGCAGGCTCGCTGCCATGCCTTGTGCTAATTCGGCCAGCACATCGGTATAAGCCCAACTTCCCGCCAGCACGACCGTGACCAAAAACGTGATGCCGATGATGACAGTTGCAGCATGCGGTGACCAGGCAGCTGCCACCGGCGCGCGCAGTGTGGGCATCAGCGTTTCCTGCTTGTTTCTTCGCTCAAAAAGTGCGTACAAACGCCAGCCCAAAAGCGCAAGCAAGGGCCACAGCGCCCAAGCTGCGGCCATATGCATCAACGTTTGGCTGGGCAAACTCGGCGGCTTCGTTGGGGCAAAGAGCGCGTTTTCGCTGAGGCAGCCAATGTAAAAGCCCAGGGGCGTGGCGGCGTAAGCCCACTCGCCCGAGCCCAGACGGGCAATTGCGCCAAACACACAGGCCTTGTTGACCCAGGCACCCAAACCCAGCAGCATGGCGCCAACCAGGGTCAAGTTGCTGACAGCGTATCCTCCTGGCAAGTCACCCAACCACTGCAGCCGCTGGGCCAGGCCCAAGCCCAGCGCGACCCACAATGCTGCTTCCATTAGGGCCCAGAGCCTTTTGGCCGAGCCCTTGCTGATGATTTCATCCACTGCAGCCACCGTGCAGGTGGCACCGCGCTGGATGGCAAAGCCCATGGTGCTGGCGGAAACCGCTGCCAGTAGGAACACTGGGCTCAGAAGCTTGAGTTCCATGGCGTAGCAGATCCTAGGTGAGTGGGAGACCGGATCATGCTACCTGTGTTCAATCACGCCCTCAATTGGGTCGCACTGCGCCTGCCAGGGCGAACGTTCGATCATGCGCAGGGTATCGGCATAGCCGGCCTGCCGCCGGGCGCCAATCCCCCGTGTGGAAAAGTCGATGTCCTTGCTATGGTCCTCACCCTCCACCCTAGGCGCCACCAGATGGGCCACATGCACCGTGGTCCCGCAACCCCAGGCCGCAAGCTCTTTCACATGCGCTTGGGTCAACTTTGCCCGGGGAAGCTCCTTGCTGAGTTCACGAATCACATGCCGCAGCCGGTGAATCTGCTTTTGCCGGGCGATATGGCTGTCTGCACGGCTGGCGAACTGGATGTCCTTCTGGCGGACCAGGACTTGTTGGATGCTCTGGGGCTCGTCACCGGTCTGATGCCAAACATTGACCGCAAATATCAGTGAATCCCTGCGCGGATTGTCATCCAGCACGGCTTCAATCGG
>Ga0208617_1000250_pt1 | contig 16403 bp, 19 predicted proteins | sample CryBogCBE06Nov07_FD_184581 | JGI IMG/M metagenome (GOLD analysis project Ga0208617, IMG submission 184581) | Freshwater microbial communities from Crystal Bog, Wisconsin, USA - CBE06Nov07 (SPAdes) (version 2) | ecosystem: Environmental > Aquatic > Freshwater > Lake | place: Crystal Bog...
GCGGGACCCAAGATGGTTATAGTTTTGACATTGTGTTTGATACCAAGACACAAGTTGTTTACCAAGTCGAAGCCTGCGATTATCAACGCAATCGTGCTTATCGTTTAGTTCATCCCATGTATAAGGATCAAGTCCAAGCGGGTGAAAAGGCTTGGGATGGTACAAAATGGATTGACTTGGATGTGGATATGGACTTCATGGAAAAGTCCAAGGCCATCAAGGATGGTAAGGACTATGATACTCGTGTCCAAATGGAGTTGGATATCCCAGAAGAGGACTTGCTGTTGTATATGAAAGAAGCGCACAAGCGTGATATGACCTTCAATGCGTTTATTGAGGAAGCACTTCGAACAATGATATCAGATTTTGAACGTGATCCCGAAGGCATGAAGGCTAGGGCAGAAGTAATGTTTGGCTCTCCTAATGGAGCATGAATGATGAATCCCTATAGATCAAATTCGAGAGAACACCAGGATTTTTTTATTCTTTCTGTTCTTGACAAAAAACAAAATGGCACTTACGTCGAAATAGGTAGTGGGCCGCCAATACACTCTAGTAACACCTATTTGTTAGAAACATCGTTTTGGTGGAGAGGCGTTGGAATCGAATGGGGTGAATGGTATGTGCAAGAACATCAAAAATCTCGAAGAAATCCTTGCCTGCGCATAGATGCTACAACCGCTAATTATTCGGAAATCTTTGAAAAATATAATCTAGGGCCTCATATCGATTTTTTACAATTAGATATAGATCCCCCGGACAATACATTTAAAGCACTTAACTGTATAGACTTTAATAAGTATTCGTTTTCGGTAATTACCTACGAACACGATTTCTATAACGGTGGAGCAAGTGAGAGAACAGAGTCTCGTACTATATTAGAATCATATGGTTATACTCGAGTTATAACCGATGTACAAAGTGACGACTTGGTGTTTGAAGACTGGTATGTAAACGAAAAATATATGCCAAATGATAACTGGAAAGAATTTATAGGATCCAATATTAAATTGAATCCCGGGAATACTGATCCAAGATATGTTGAACTGTTTAATAAATTTTTATCAATTTAAAGGAAAATAAAATGTTAGTACCAATGGTAGTGGAAAAGACGGGTCAGGGCGAACGAGCATTTGACATTTTTAGTCGATTGCTCAATGAGCGTATTGTGTTCCTAAATGGACCAGTTGATGATCATAGTGCAAGTCTAGTTGTAGCCCAGTTGTTACATTTAGAAAGCGCAGATAGTGAAAAGGATATTCATTTGTATATCAATAGTCCCGGCGGACTAGTCACTGCTGGATTGAGCATCTATGATGTCATGCAGTTCATCAAACCAGATGTTGCTACATACGTTATGGGACAGGCTGCGTCAATGGGGTCATTCCTTGCTAACGCAGGGGCCGCCGGTAAGCGTTATGTCTTGCCCGAGTCACGCACAATGATTCACCGTGTTAGTTCAGGTACTCCGGGTACAGGCGGCAGCGTTCACGTTCAAGAACTACAGTTCGAAGATGCTAAACGTACCTACGAAGAAAGCCAACGCATTAACAAGCGTTTAACTGAATTGTATGTTCGTCATAATACCGCAGGTAAGACCTACGAAGACCTGTTCGAAACTATGAAGTTTGACACATTCTTGTCAGCCGAAGAAGCAGTTGCATACGGTCTTGCTGACAAGGTTGTTGAAAGTCGATAATGTCGTAGTTAAATTCTCCTATAAGCCATTGTAAATAATTGTGCTTATGGGAGATTCATTATGGTTTTACATTACATTTTAATATTAATTTTAAGTTTGTGTTCTATATTAGGCTGGGGTTTATTGTTTTATACAGTGATTACTACACAAAAATGTCGTCAAAGAGAATTGAATTTAATAACAGACATACACCGAGATCTAGAATTAGCCAAACAGGAGTTAGAAGAACTTAAATAGTTCAAGCGGCCTCCGAGCATCAACCCGCTTTACAAATTCTGCTGCCTATGCTATTATTAACATAGGAGAAAAATAATGCAACCAGTCGTATACAAATACACATCAACAAAAGAATATGTAGATGCTTTTCCCTGCGCCTACAGACAGTGGCGTGCCGACAGTCACTGTAATATGAATCACGGATACTCATTTAGTATGAAGTTTTACTTTGGTACTAATGATTTAGATGTTCGTAATTGGGCCGCCGACTACGGTGGACTAAAAGAACTTAAGAAGATCCTAGAAGATCAATTTGACCATACCACATTGGTAGCACAGGATGATCCAGAACTAGAATTCTACAAAGAAATGGAACGTCGTAAGTTGGCTAAACTTACTATTTTGCCAGCACTTGGCTGCGAAGCATTGAGCGATATGTTGTACAAGTATGTCAATGGCGTTTATATTCCAGACTACTGGGGTCCAGGTGAAGCAAGTCGCCTATGGTGCTATCGTGTAGAAGTTCGTGAAACACAGGCCAATATGGCTTTCCGTGAAGGTCATCGTGAGTGGAACGAGGACTTGTTCGCTTAATGTATGGACTTGACACGATTACTGGCCCGCTTGGTAGCAGGCATTATCAGTGTAGTAGATGCTAGTAATTTGCGTAATCGTGTCTACACCATAGAAAACGAACACGAACTTATGTGGACTGCCTTAGACGACATCGCTCGTATGTATAAAGATCATCCCAGCGGTGCTATGGCAGAACGCACATTAAAAGAAATAAAAAAGAAGTATGGTAGATAAACTTTGGCGACTATGGGCCAAGGCTCTAGGTGAAAAAGCAGGCAGCACAGACAAAGAATCTGATCGAATTGCTTGCGTTCGTACTATAATTGTGTTATCATATATTTTAACCAACTGCTTTATTGTAGCAGGTGTTATACGCCATTGGAATCAGTAGAATGAAAATTGGGTTTAATTGTAGTAGTTTTGATCTACTCCACGCAGGGCATGTAACCATGCTCAAAATGGAAAAGCAACTCTGCGACTATTTGATTGTAGCACTACAGATTGATCCTACAATTGATCGTCCGGGTACCAAAAATAAACCTGTCCAAAGTGCCTACGAACGCTATGTCCAATTACAGGCCTGCAAATATGTAGATGAAATTCTTATCTACGAAACCGAATACGATTTATTACAATTGCTAATGACGCAGAAGATTGATATTCGATTCTTAAGTGAAGAATATTTAAATAGAGATTTCACAGGCAAACAATGGTGTATGAATAACGGTATCGAATTGTACTACCATAAACGACAACATAATTACAGTTCTAGTGAGTTGCGGGCAAGAACTGCTAAACTGGAAAATGCCAAAGACAAAGAATCTGATAAGGCATTGCCGCAATATAGTCCAGAATTAATAAAGGCTCCAAAATGAAAAAAGTATTAGTAACCGGCGGTGCCGGATTTCTTGGTTCACATCTTAGTGAACGATTAGTAAAACAAGGTCATCATGTCCTATGTGTCGATAACTACTTTACAGGTAGTAAGAAGAATATTGAACACTTACTCAAGTTTTCAAATTTTGAAATCATTAGACAAGATATCTGCATCCCGTTGTATGTTGAAGTAGATGAAATTTATAATCTTGCCTGTCCGGCAAGTCCACAACACTACCAGCATGATCCAATTCAAACAATGAAGACCAGTGTTATTGGTTCGTTCAATATGTTGGGGTTGGCCAAACGAACTGGTGCAAAGATCCTACAAGCATCAACTAGTGAATGCTACGGCGACCCAACTGTACATCCACAACCTGAAGGATATTGGGGTAACGTAAATCCAATTGGTATTCGCAGTTGCTATGACGAGGGCAAACGTGCCGCTGAAACTCTGTTTATGGACTATCATCGCAAGCACAATGTTGATACAAAGATTATGCGTATCTTTAACACCTATGGTCCAAAGATGGCCGAGGGTGATGGACGTGTGGTCAGTAATTTTATTGTACAGGCACTACGTGGCGAAGATATTACCATTTATGGTGAAGGTGAACAGACTCGTAGTTTCTGCTATTTTGAAGATAATCTAGATGGTATGATGGCGCTAATGGACAGTGACTATCACGAACCAGTCAACATCGGTAATCCCGGAGAGTTCACTATCAAGGAATTGGCTGAAAAGGTCATCAAATTAACCAAGAGTAAGAGTAAGATTGTCTATATGGATTTACCCAAAGATGATCCGAAACAACGTAAGCCCGATATTACATTGGCCAAAGCGTTATTAGACTGGGAACCAAAAGTTAAATTAGACAAAGGCCTAGTTAAAACTATTGACTATTTTCGTAAGATTGTGTAAAATAATACTATGACAATGTGTACATTAGAACAGAAAGTAATTAATGATTAAGACCAACGGGTTGTAATCATTCCTTTCTTCCAACCTTTAAAAATATAACTATCCAGTTCGTCTTTAGAAATTCGAAGATTATCAACACCATTGTTTACCCATGCGGCTCCTTTTTTAACAGGAGCCCATTTCTTTTTAATCCAACCAGCAGATAATTTCGCTGAAAGTTCATTAATTTCACACAAACTATATTCATCTGACTCGGGATGAAAAATCCAAACTTTTCCATGCGTAGGCGATTTAGGAAGCCCCTTATTCCAACCGATATCGATATAATTTTGTAATTCAGCGGGCATTATCATTCGTTTTTCGTCATCTTTAAATACCCAGACAGTATTAGATGTAGAAGACATATTTCGTCCGATTACCCATCCCTCCTGTAGCATACTAGGAATGGCATTAGGGTGAACGGCACACCTTTTTCCAGATTCCGGATGGTGTAAATGTTTAAGGCCAGTAGTTCCTTTATTATAACCGCCAAAGCCTCCCTCGACTATATTATATACATCGGATCTTTTTAAGAACTCTTCATTTACGATCTCAGCTTCTTTATTAAACATTTTTTCCGGAGTATCAAATATATGAAGGATATCTCTTTTAAAATTTTTAATACCGTACTTATTTACAGCCATCGTAATTCGATGGCCAGACCCAATGTATCCGTCGTCTAATAAATCTGTAGAGTGTGCTCCTACATAAATCATATTGTTTATGATGTTAGTAGTCTGATAAACAATATGGAACTTTCTTTTGGATTGTTTAATTATATTTGCCATTAGGGTTGATTCTTTTCAAATTTTGTTGTATAATATATTTATGTGTTTGCTTGTAAATGGATAAAATATGACTATTAAACGGCTGGGGTTTTGTTGCAAATGGATCGATCATGCAGAACAGGTAGACGGCATCAAGGCCACCGATGATGCCAAACAATACAACACCGGTAGTACTACAGTGTCTTGGCTTAACCGTCAAACCGTAGAAGAAGCCGAACAACGGCTGTGGGACCTCATGGTCCAAAACATTGAATCAACTCGCAAGTTGGTAGAAAGAGTAGGATCACTTGATCAACATTTACGCATGGTACGGATTAGCAGTGATATACTTCCTGTTTATACTCACGATGATTGGAAGTATTTTTGGCTACGCCCGGACGTTGTTGCTTACTGCGAAAAGCACTTTGGAGAAGTCGGCGATACAGCTCGTCGCTTCAATGTGCGTCTTAGCTTCCACCCTGGCCAATATACTGTCCTGGCTAGTAACAATCCGGGGATTGTCCAACGCAGTATAGAAGAATTTGAGTATCATACCGACATGGCTCGTTGGATGGGCTATGGTAAGACCTTCCAAGATCTTAAAATTAATATACATATTGGTGGCCGTGAAGGCCCCGAAGGCATCCGTAGGGCCTATTCTAAACTTACGCCCGAAGCAAGAAATTGCATTACTATCGAAAACGAGGAGATTAGTTATGGATTGGATGATTGTTTATCTATTGGTGATTTGGTTCCTATCACAGTTGACCTGCATCACCATTGGTTGCATGAAGGAGAATACCTCCAAAAGAATGATCCTATGGTTCAACAGGTGCTTGACAGCTGGCGTGGTGTGCGGCCTACTTGCCATTACTCTCTTAGTAGGACAGATTACTTGGTGGATCATTCAGTTTCTGTACTACCTGATTATCTACATTTGATCGAATCTGGCTACAAGAAACAGAAACTGCGGGCCCACAGTGATTTTATGTGGAACGCCGCAGTTAATGATTACGCCCTAGAGTTCCTTGAAACTCACGACATTATGGTCGAAGCCAAGGGTAAGAACTTGGCTAGCTTTGCGCTAGCCCAACGTGCTAAAGAATTAAACCTTCTTTGAACGAGCAGTACGAGCTGCTGGCTTCTTAGCGACAGGTGCCTTAGCAGGTGCTTTTGCCTTAGGAGCAGCAGCTTTAGCTTTGACAACTTTAGCTGGCTTTTCAGCAGGAGCAGCTTTAGGAGTACGTGGCTTACGGGTTTTCTTAGCAGGTGCAGCTTCTACAACTGGTGCAGCTTCAACAATCGGAGCAGCTTCTACAACTGCTTCGGCAGCAACAACTTCTTCAACTTGTTCTGCAGGAGCAGGAGTTTCAAGTTTGTAAGGTGCTGTAGATTCAGCTGTTTTAGTTGCAGACTTACGAACAAAGATGAAGTAAGCCAAGGCTGCGAAAACAATAATTCCAATGATAATTTCCATGATACAAATTCCTTTACGTAAAAAAATTATACTAGTATTTAACCATCACTAAATATCACTACATAAAAAGTGAGTGCCATGTTAGAAATTAATCCCAACTATCTTAAAAAGTTATTTGTTGTAGATAACTTTTATTCTGATCCGCACAGCGTCAGACGATTCGCACTGAGTGTTAATTATGCAGCAGATTTAAGATATTACAAAGGTATTAGATCAACAGAAGCATACCATCCCGACAACATAAAAGAAGTATTTGAAAACATCATGGGAGAAAAGATCACTAATTTTCCTACTAATAGCCCCAACGGATGTTTCCAAATTACCACATCGAGCGATCCTCAAGTATATCACCATGATCTGCAAAAGTGGGCAGCTATGATTTATCTTACACCCGATGCTCCACTAGAAAGTGGAACACGTACACATCGATCAAAAGTATCAGGTGCTGCAAGAGCAGGTGACCCGGGCACTGATCAAGCATTTGAAGGCGGATTTTTAGATGCAACTAAATTTGATATTGTAGATTCCACAGGCAATGTATATAATAGATTAGTTATTATGGATGCACAGAGCATACATTCGGCCGGTACATACTTCGGACAAACTAACTATGACGGTCGTTTAGTTCAACTATTTTTCTTTGACTAATATGAATAATTTAAAATATAGCATCATCACTTGCGAACACGATCCAAACAACATTCCATTTTTAGTAGAACTCTACGAAAGCCTGGTTGCACAAACATATGGTAATTGGGAATGGATTATCTATACCAACAATAAGTGCACTCCTGCAGAAATTCCGGATACTATTTTTAACGATCCACGAGTAAAAGTATTTGATACTCGCACCAAGATTGTTAATATAGGAATGATTAAACGTATGGCCTGCGATAAATGTACAGGTGATGTGTTTGTTGAAGTTGATCACGATGATTTATTAACCCCGGATTGTTTAGAAGAATTAAACATAGCATATCAAGACAACGAAGTAGGATTTGTCTACAGTGACGATGCTATGTTCGATATGGATCCAAACAAACCATTTATTCCTTATATGAAGGAATACGGTTGGACTCACTATACATATCCATTTAGAGGGCGAGACCTAATTGCTATGAAGACGTTTCCTCCTACCAGCCAAAGTTTTTCCTACATTTGGTATGCACCCGATCATGTAAGATCGTGGCGTCGTGAGGCATATTTTAAGGCAGGCGGTTACAGCGACAATGCATTTGTATGTGAGGACCACGACCTTTGTATTCGTACCTATTTAACAACCAAGGTATTTTACATTCCTAAGGTATTATATATCTATAGAATTACAGGTGTTAATACTTCAATAAATGAACGCAATGCACAGATTCAAGAAAGAACTAGAGAGTTGTTTATTGAAAATGCTCGTAAATTAGCAGAGAGGGACTCGCAATTACGAGGGTTAATGAATGTAGATATCGGCGGCGGATTAAATCCTTATCCTGGATATTATACTGTAGATTTACGAGAAGGATCTAATGTTGTTGCTGATTTAAATAACGGTATTCCATTACCTGATAACTCAGTAGGCGTATTAAATGCCAGCCACATCATAGAACATCTGCATGACAAAACCAAGATCATGGGCGAAATACATCGTGTGCTAGCACATGGTGGGTGGGCATTTATTGAAGTTCCTAGCACAGACGGTCGCGGCGCTTTCCAAGATCCTACTCATGTCAGCTACTGGAACGAAAATAGTTTCCTATATTATACCGATGCTTATCTAGGAAACTTCATTGATAATCACACAATTCGTTTCCAAGAGTTTCGTAGAGAAACATTTTTCCCTAATGATTGGATGAAGAATATGGATAGTTGTGTGACTGTAGCGTGGCTAGTTGCTATTAAAGACGGCGGGGAACGCTTTGCAGGCGAGCTCAAGATTTAATTTTTACCGATAAATATCTATACAAGACTGAGAAGAAATGTATAATTTTATCAAACTTATTGCCGAAGGGCGCGATCCTAGCGATCTAGTTCAAATAGAACTGGACTATTCAAGGAGCGCCCTTGACCCTAGTCTCAGCAAAGAATCCATAGATTACCACTACGGAACACTTTATAAAGCCTATGTTGATCGTTTTAACCGAGGTGAAGGCGATCATAACTTCAATGAAGCAGGTGCTTTCCTACATAGTATCTATTTTGCTCAATTCCAACCTTACAAAAGCGGCAACGCTCCCAGTGGTGCTATACTAGAGTTTATCGAAAAACACTACAAGGGTTGGGACAAATTCAAAGAAACATTCGAAACTGCTGCTATGAAAATACAGGGCAGCGGTTGGATTTATCTGAGTAAAGACGGTAAGATCAAAACCATCGTCAATCACGAAATTAAACAAGATATATTGTTGCTTGTAGATTGGTGGGAACACTCTTTTATGACAGATTTTGGTACTGATAAGGAAAAATATCTAGCAGGACAATGGAAAATCATTGATTGGAATCGTATTAATATTAAACTGGAGGGCGTGTAATTGTTATCGAAAGACTAATTTATAGTCACAAAATATGTTATACTTTAAACGGAGAATAAGTATGCCCAACAACAATGTAGAAACAGTCGTAGAAATTGAAGAATACGACGAAACAACAAATGAATACGGTCCCGATGATTTTGGATTTGTCCTAGGACCAGATGGGGATTTAAAGAGTTTTATGATTCCAGAACACTTAATGGATGATCCTCCGGAAGAAGTCTTGATAATTCTAAGCCTATTTGGCATCGATGACATACACGACCTAGAAAATCGAACACTACACTAACAATAAAAATATGGTAAATACTTCTATAACGCAAGTTTATAGAGGTATTCCATGGCTTTTAACCCCCCATTATGTCAAGTATTAATTAACACAGGCAGCGGTCCTAATGATGGGACAGGCGACAGTATTCGAGTTGCCTTTGAAAAAGTTAATAGCGCACTTTCTACCCTTTACACAGGAGGTGGTCCCAGCGGACCAGTAGGGCCACTTGGGCCTAGCGGACCTCAAGGTGCACATGGTTCCCAAGGCAATCAGGGAGCCATAGGTGTTCAAGGTATGAGCGGTAGTCAGGGCATGGTGGGTGCCCAAGGTTGTCAAGGTGTTATAGGCTATCAAGGAGCCCAAGGAGCTACAGGCTATCAAGGGTATCAAGGAAATTCAGGCAGTCAAGGTTCTCCAGGCGCAGCTGGCAGCAACGGTCTAACTGGTCAAAAGGGATCGCAAGGCAGTGCAGGATATCAAGGTTCCCCCGGAGCACAAGGTTCCCCCGGGTTTCAAGGTTCTCAAGGTGTGCCAGGTCCAGTAGCAGGCACTAACGGACAAATTATATATAACAACAGCGGCTCTCCTGCAGGGTTTGGAAATACCAACGGAACTGACCTAAACATATACGGAAACGTCACCGCGTATTATACATCTGATATTAAATTTAAAGAAAACATAGCAGATATTACCAACGCATTATCCATAGTCAATGCCATTGGCGGCAAGACTTATGATTGGTCGGATCAGTATATTGCCGGCAAAGGCGGTGAGGACGGTTACCATATTCAAAAGAACGATTTTGGTGTAATAGCACAAGATGTTCAATCAGCATTTCCTCTAGCAGTAAGGGTCAAAGCCGACGGCACTCTAGCTGTTGACTATCAAAAATTAGTTGCCCTAGCCTTTGCGGCTATTAAAGAATTAACTGATCGTGTTAATCAATTAGAATCTAAAAAAGAAGAATAAGATATGGCTAATAGAATACAATTAAGAAGAGACTATGCAGCAAATTGGACTAGCTTTAATCCTATTTTAGATCAAGGAGAGCCCGGTGTCGAAGTAGATACAGGTCGTATGAAGGTCGGAGACGGTGTAAGCCAATGGAGTAGCCTAGGTTATATGAGTCCTGGAAATCAAGGGCCACAGGGCTTTCAAGGTATACCGGGACAAGGGGCACAAGGTGCACCAAGTAATGTTCCAGGACCACAGGGCTATCAAGGACCCCGCGGATTCCAAGGTGCAGAGGGATTTGGATATCAAGGATTTCAAGGCTACAACGGAAGAAACGGATGTCAAGGCCCTGTAGGTGCTCAGGGCGCTCAAGGCGCACAAGGGATCACCGGAGCCCAAGGAGTCCCAGGCATAGGTGGTGCTGGCGGTGAAGGTGGGGCTCAAGGTTATCAAGGAGCCACTGGTGCTACCGGTGCCACAGGTGCTCAGGGATCGCAAGGTGTTCAGGGCGCTGCAGGAACTGGATCTCAAGGTGCCCAAGGATCTCCAGGTGCAGCAGGATTTACAGGATGTATTTCAGGTACCGGATGGACAGAGCTACCCAACGGATTAATAATGCAGTGGGGACAAGTTAACCCAACCCAATCACCACAGTATGTAGCTTGGCCTAGAACCTTTCCAACTGGAGTATTTTCAATATTAGTCACACCGTTTGCCGACGGTAAACGAAGTGGGGCAGTAGCCAGTTACGGTGACAACGGCGGATCTTGGCCTGATCCAACAACATCGGGTGCGTGGCTCGGTGCAGGCGAAGGTAGAGTCTCTTCATGGGAAATAATACCGTTCTATTGGATGGCTATAGGAAATTAAAATAATTTAAACAACGAGCAATAATATGGCTAACAGAATACAATTAAGAAGAGACACTGCTGCAAACTGGACAACTAATAACCCTACATTGGATCAGGGCGAACCAGGTTGGGAATCCGATACAAAGAAATTTAAAATTGGGGACGGGGTTACTAGCTGGCAAGCACTACAATATACAGGAACCATTGGCTACCAAGGCTACCAAGGTGCTCAAGGATTACTGGGTCATCAGGGAGTTATTGGTAATCAAGGTTACCAAGGATTCCAAGGGCCGCAGGGATCACAAGGCAGTCAGGGATCACAAGGCTCACAAGGCAATCAAGGTAATACTGGCGCACAGGGATCACAAGGAAGTACAGGTTCTCAAGGATCACAGGGCGTTACAGGCGCACAAGGTAGTCAAGGCACTCCGGGAACCAGCGGCGGTGGTGGCGCACAAGGAGCAATGGGCTACCAAGGTAATACTGGCGCACAAGGAGCCACTGGTGCTCAAGGCGCTATAGGAACCGGAGCCCAAGGAGCTCAAGGTGAATCTGGCTTCGGAGGATACGGCCCGGTGTATATGCTGGTAGCTACCGGTGCTAGTAGTGCTTCTCCAGTACTTTTAGCAGGCACTTATCAGCTGGTATTAGATACTCGAGTATCTGCATTAGACGATCATCCTAGTAAAGATTATACTGTTACTGTGACACAATGCGGTAGTATCAGCGGCGGCGGAGTTAGTGCAAGTGTTTCTACTTCAATTTATATGGCCAGACAAGGCGGTGCTGGATATGGTAGAAATATGTACGGCACCAATATTAATGCATCTGGAAACTTTACATTAAACTCGCCTGCTTCAATTACACTAACACTAAACGATATCTCTTCGAGTTATTCGGGGGTAAATTCACAGGGATCTATCCTTACCATTAATAGAGTATAATTTAAGATGTTAGATTTACAATGGTTGACCCATAATAGTGCACTAGGAACATTCTCAGCCGGGTCTGCAATTTCTAGCATACAAATATCTGCAGGTTATTCTTCTTACTATACTGTTATTGCAGGAAGTTTACCCAAAGGGTTATCAATGTCCACAAGCGGACTAATTACCGGAACACCTGCTGTTGTTCTCAATACTACCACGAGTAAGTTTGTAGTAAGAGCTAGAAGTTCAATTTCAGGCAAGGTTGCAGATAAAACATTTAATATTACTATAACCAATGTAGTTCCGCCGGTATGGACAACTCCTGCTGGGTTTATTGCTGTTAACACTACAACCAATGTCAACGGTACTGCAATTAATAATGAAGAATTATCTATACGATTAACAGCAACATCGCCATTAAATTTACCAATTGTTTACAATGTATCTGCAGGCTCTACTTTACCACACGGATTAAACCTATTAAGTACCAGCGGATATATTGCTGGAATTGTTTCAGAAAAAATTTACCCAGGTACAGTACAACGATATAATTTTAGTATAGATGCAGTTAGTGGAACTGCTAGATCTACACAGACATTTAACATCACTGTAATTAATCCGTTTACGCTAACAGCAGACGATACTATCATAGGATTTAGTTCTACCAGTAGCAATATCTATATAGGAAGTTTTTCAGGGGTACATGCTTCAACCGGAACTTATACTAGTATAAGTGCTATCCAGGCGCCGGAATTTTTAAGAGATTCAAATTTAGGTGAGATAACTTCTAATAGCAAATATTATATTCCTGTAACAGCCTATGATCCAGATCCATTATTAGGTCCTATTGTATATTCTTCTATCTACTCAATAGGCGATGGAGATTTTAAACGCATACCAAATGGTCTCACTTTGGATCCAAATGCAGGTTATCTCTACGGTTACATTACAACTCAGACCAACTTTAAACAAGTATACGAGTTTGTTATCAAGGCTACCAAATACGATAAAATATCCGGTGCCAGTATTTCTACTACAAATACCTTTACCATTTCTACAATGGCCGAGTATTACGACACTATAACTTGGGAAACAACTAGCACACTAACGTCATTGTTAGAAGGTAGAATTAGTCAGTTATCGGTAGTGGCATCACATATAGATACAGAATGGCCGTTACTATACAGATATTTCGGCGGGGATCTTTTGCCAAATGGACTTAGTTTAACTATAGGTGGGGATATTATAGGATCTACTACAGCATCTGGAACTTATACATTCGCCGTATTGGCCTGTACATCAACTTATCTTTATAACAATATTATATTAGACGGTGGATGGGGATACACTACTGGCACACAATTATTCAGTAGTAATGATTTTGTTTTAGATGCCGGTGGTTCAAATGCGGTCTACGATGAAAGTACTACAGCGTTTGTTATTGACGGCGGCGGTTCTACAAATAGTTATGACTATAATATAGATGCCGGAACCACTGCTACAATCTATGATGTAAACAGCTATGATTTAGACGGTGGAGGTGCATCTGCTCTGTTCACTATTACCAATTTAAACGTAGACGGTGGTTCTATAGCCAGTGTCTACGGCGGTTACGATCTAGTACCGGGACTAGCATTGTCGTTGACCAACGAAGATGATCCAAATTTGCTTGGACCAGTTTACCCTTATCCATTTTCTATAAAAGAATTTACATTAACTGTTCTACCATCTGTTTACGAATATACTGACATTTATGTAAGGCCTTTCTTAAATCCAAGTACAAGAACATTGTTTAGTAATTTTATCAACGACACATCAATCTTTGTGCCAAGTATGTTTTATAGGGCAGACGATCCTAATTTTGGACTTCGTACTGATATTAAAATGTATCTCGAATTTGGAATTCAAGAACTAAATCTATCACAGTATGTGCCTGCTGTTCTACAAAACTTCTATAATAAAGCAGTTTATTTTGGGACTCCTAATGTAGCAGTTGCCAAAGATAGCACTGGCAAAGTAGTCTACGAAATGGTTTATGTGCCTATGGTTGATCCATCTAACGGAGTTAAAGCCACTGTGCATATGAATCACAATTCAACATATTACCCTGCTAGTGTAGACAATATGCGATTAGAATTAAGTTTAATAGCAGTCGACGGTCACTATGTTTCGATTAGTACTACATACTTGCCCGGATATATGACAACCTATCAAAACGATATGCAGCCTCCGGGTTATAAAATGGTTGTTCCTCTGTGTTATGCCACTCCGGGTAATGGAGTTAGAATTTTAAACAATATACTGCACTCTAGTTTTGATTTTAAAATGTTGAACTTTGAATTCGATCGGTTCGTTGTAGCTAATAGCCTAGACAATAGTGGCGCTAAATACATCAAATTCCCAAGACATACTATTACTGATCAAATATATTCAGACAATTATCTATTTGGCGGCGACGGAATAGAATGGGTTTTTGACGATAATAATCCACTACAGAATAATATATGACCAGAATTACTTGTTTACCACAGGCCTCATTAACTGATAACCTTATACTTCCGGTTGTTGATACATCGAATAGTCCACCTTTAACAAAACAGGTATCTCTAAACGATATTATTGCTGCCACATTAGGACCAGATGGTCCTCCTGGGCCCAGTGGTCCTAGCGGAGCTGTCGGTCCTACTGTAGACTTTCAAGGCACAATTAGTACAGCTATTCAACTATTATCGTTTACTGATGTATTACCCTATCAGGCCTTTGTGGCCATGGATACTACTGATGTATGGATTTACACAGGAAGCACTGCCACTGATGCTATAAACAGTTTTACTAACTTTGGTCCTTTTCAGGGCCCAACAGGACCACAAGGGCCAGAAGGCGTACATATTTCAGCAGCTAACGTAGATAATAGCACCGGTGTGCTAACTGTCACTATGAGTGACGGATCTAATATAACTGCCAGCGGAACTACACTCGGTCCTCAAGGACCACAGGGACCACAAGGAGTTCAAGGTCCGCAAGGTGTTGGCGTTAGAATTATCGGTAGCACCGCAACAACTTCTGGTGTAAGTTTACTTACATTTGATCCGCAACCAGAATACGGTGACGGTATTATCATTCAATCCACCGGACATCTTTGGATCTTTATGAATGCAAACCCTACTACTACTCCAGGTAGTATTCAGGGATTTGTCGATGTTGGAACTATTGTAGGTCCTCAGGGACCACAGGGACCCCAAGGTATACAAGGACCCACCGGAGCAACTGGTCCACAAGGCGTTACTGGTCCGCAAGGAGTTCAAGGACCTCAAGGACCCCAAGGATGGTATGTTACTGCTGCCGCAGTTACTACATCTGGCGTTCTACAGCTTACATTCAATAATCTAAATGTAATAAATGCCACCGGCGACGCTAGAGGTCCACAAGGCGTTCAAGGACCACAAGGCGTTCAAGGACCGCAGGGCATACAGGGACCACAAGGACCACAAGGCATACAGGGACCGCAAGGAGTTCAGGGACCACAGGGCATTCAGGGACCACAAGGACCGCAAGGGCCACAGGGCATTCAGGGACCGCAAGGAGTCCAAGGACCGCAAGGTTGGTTTGTAACTTGTGCATCTATCAATGCCACTGGTATTTTATCTTTTGGATTAAACAATTTAACCTCTATCACTGTCACAGGCAATGCTCGAGGGCCGCAAGGAGTTCAAGGGCCGCAAGGAGTTCAAGGGCCGCAAGGACCAAAAGGCCCACTTGGTCCTCAAGGCATACAGGGACCTCAAGGCATTCAAGGACCACTTGGCCCACAAGGACCACAGGGAGTTCAGGGACCTCAGGGAGTTCAAGGACCACTTGGGCCACAGGGACCCCAAGGACCGCAAGGGGTTCAGGGACCACAGGGAGTTCAAGGACCACAGGGAGTTCAAGGACCACTTGGCCCACAGGGGCCGCAAGGACCGCAAGGGGTTCAAGGGCCACAAGGCATACAAGGACCACTTGGCCCTCAGGGACCACAAGGGATTCAAGGACCTCAAGGAGTTCAGGGCGTCCAAGGACCACAGGGACCAAAAGGGCCGCAAGGACCTCAAGGACCGCAAGGGGTTCAGGGACCACAGGGCATTCAAGGACCGCAAGGACCGCAAGGCGTCCAAGGACCACAGGGCATACAGGGACCACAAGGCGTTCAAGGTGCGCAAGGACCACAAGGTGCACAGGGACCGTCAGGTCCGTCGGGTGCTAGCGGAGTCACAGGGCCTCAGGGACCTCAGGGAGTTCAAGGACCACAGGGAGTTCAAGGACCGCAAGGC